>ULTB01035782.1_pt1 | contig 17421 bp, 8 predicted proteins | sample 1957251 | NCBI WGS metagenome assembly ULTB01 (sample SAMEA4835724, study PRJEB28245) | human gut metagenome | biome: gut microbiome; material: fecal sample | place: Denmark | collected 2008
TCGTCAAAGGTGCCAGCAAAGGTGAAGGACTTGGAAACCAGTTTCTCGCCAACATCCGTGAGACCGATGCAATCCTTCACGTGCTCAGATGCTTCGATGACGGCAACGTTGTTCACGTGGATGGCAGCGTTGACCCTGTCAGGGACAAGGAGGTAGTTGACACGGAACTCCAGATCAAGGATCTTGAGACGGTTGAGTCACGTCTTGCAAAAAGCCAGAAACAGGCCACGACCGGAGGAGACAAGGACGCCAAGAAGCTTGTCGCCCTTCTGCTCCGCTACAAGGAGGCCCTTGAGCAGGGAAAATCGTGCAGGACAGTGGAACTCCTCAATGAGGAAGAGGCCGCGATGGCCAAGGATCTGTTCCTGCTGACAAACAAGCCGGTGATGTACGTCTGCAATGTGGACGACACTTCGGCTGTTAACGGCAACAAGTATGTGGACGCCGTCCGTGAGGCTGTCAAGGAAGAGAACGCGGAGATTCTCGTGATCTCAGCCAAGACCGAATCCGAAATCGCCGAGATGGACTCCTATGAGGACCGTCAGATGTTCCTTGAGGAGATGGGACTGAAGGAGTCAGGTGTCGTAAGGCTGATCCAGGGAGCCTACCATCTGCTCGGGCTGCAGACCTTCTTCACAGCCGGCTCAGACGAGTGTCGCGCCTGGACAATCCACAAGGGTGACAAGGCACCTAAAGCCGCCGGAGTCATCCACACGGACTTCGAGAAGGGATTCATCAGGGCAGAAGTCATCAAGTACGATGATTTCGTCACACTTGGCAGCGAAAGTGCGGTAAGAGCCGCCGGCAAGCTCGCCACCGAAGGCAAGGAATATGTCGTCCAGGACGGCGACATCATGCATTTCCTCTTTAACGTCTAAAAAACGTGGCAGACAAGTCCATAAATATCAACAACATAAGCAAGTACCTTGTGCGGATTTACACACAAGGTACTTGCTTTATTAATTGACAGACAATCAGTTGTCCGCCACAAAATTCATAGTGATTGTAGCGGTGTAGATTTTACCCTCATCCGTACGGACTTCCACTGTTATCTGATGCTCACCTGAAACAACAGGTTTACTCTCAAAATATAACCTGAACAACGGATACGGATTGTCATAACCGAGCAGAATCAAATCCTTCGCTGTCACATCTGACAGCATTTTGTCTATAGGATGACAAGTAAGTTTTTGACCTTCAGATATTCCCAAATAACCTGCAAGTTTTGCGAAAGTCTTTGAAACATTACCCTTTGAGTAGTTGTAGTAGTCTTTATAGCCGCTGGATATGAACTTATAAGGAGAAAACGCCACGAACCTACATAAGTCATTAAGGCTTTCACCTGCTGGATGCTTTTCGTCATAATCCTTGTCAGAAGTGACTTTTATAGAGTCAAAATCCTCCGATATAAATGTCTGAGCCGTAAAATCATAACCATTAATTACACTTATTTTCTGATTATATGAAAGATCGTTGTGCTTACGACACAAACTTTCATATTTATAGGCAAATTTAGAATCTTCTGCCAAGAAATCATATTCGTTGCTAAAACCTTGTGAAGGATTTACCTCAACACTCATCTTGTCAGAAGTTGTCTCTAATTTCAATCCTTGAATATCAATATACGTTGCTACATAAGAAGGACACTTTTTCATTTTCGCAAAATCACACCCTACCGCACATAGTAAAGAAAGAACACCCGCAACTACCTTAATTAGTCTTGATTGGTTTATCATAAAGTAATTGTGTTAAATGCATACCAATATTTTTCTTTTTCTGGATTTACAAATATACAAAACGTTTTTTATTTTACAATTAAAAGCGAATCATATCAATTATTATCATCATATTCGCAACAGTGACCTTCCCTAAGAATGGTTGACACTTTAGAGGTTGTTTACCTGATATACTTTACAGCATCTCTGAACTGGTTTACATCCGTCCTTCGATTCAACTGTTTCTCTTTACAGATTCACTGATTCAGTTTACAGTGCCACCTTTTGCGAGGACTTTCCTCTCAGGAAACTTACGTTGTAATCATTCAAATGTCTAACATTAAGAATATCACAATGCTTAATAAAGGCTTATTTCGTTAGTTTATAGTTGAAGCACAGAGCGGTTAGTGAACTTGTCCAACTAACATCCCTTCGACAGGCTCTCTGCCTGCAATCGCAATCAGAAAGCGTGGCACGCAAATCTATGAATATCAACAATCTAAGCAAGTTCGTGGTGCTGAATCCCGCACCACGAACTTGCTTTATTCATTGGCCTTCAATTAGTTATCCGCCAAGAGCCCGTTGCGACACACAACGACAGGCAGGTGTAAAAAAACGGCAGGTTCAACAACTGGCAATTCTACTACAGATAGACTTTGTTACAGACAATCTCTGCGACAGGTAGAACAGCTGCAACCGATACACTGCGACAGATGGAGCCGATTGCGGACTTCTACTCGACAGTGTTAAGGATGGAATCCCAGTCGGAGATGCCGAGGGTGGTCTTGTACTGATCAAAGACGGAATCCTCTTCGGCCGTGCCGGCGGCCTTCCAGACGTACCAGACAGGCTTAGGGGTAAGATCTGAGACACTACCTTCAGCGAAAGTGCGAAGACCTATCCTGAGGCCTCCTTCGGCTTTGTTGTCCGCCCAGTTGTGCCACTGGATGGCATCTATGCCGTCCAGTTTGGAGACCTTTTTCCAAGCCCAGGCTCCACCGGCGGCCTGAAGGGTGAGGTCGCTCTCGGAATAGGACGGCGAGTTTGTACCCTGCTCGGAAAGGAACAGGACGCGCTTCGTCTTGCCCTTGTAAAAATTCTCCTTCTGCCTTATCCAAGCGTCGATCACCTCCAGGTTCTTGAAAGTCACGTACTTGGAGTTCAATGAATAGGTCGCCTGCGTGTCATCGATCCAGAACGACGGCTTTGTCAGATTCTGGGGATAAGGGTGATAGGCCACACCCCAGCGGAAATCACCCTCGGCGGAAGAATATTCAACCGTCTTCTCCAGCATCATCTTCGGAGCGAAGCTGCCGTCCGCCTTGGCCCAGCAATGGGTGTAGGAGCCAAGCACCGATGCGTTCTGGTCGTACTGACGGGCAATGTTGTAGCAGATTCTCATCGACTTGATGTAGCGGTCCAGATAGCGCATCATCGGCTGATCACCCATGTTCGTCCACTCGTTGGCGAAATCCACCTCGTTGTGCATGATCCAATGCGAGATCCTGTTGCCCGGTGTGCAGTGAGTCGAGGCCATGTGCTCAAGGGCGGCGGCGTAGAGATTGAACGCCTTTGCAGTCGTCAGGTTCGGCATGGTGTAGTTGCCTCCCTTATTCTCAGGATCCTTGAATATGGAGTTCGTCTGGCAGAGGATGATGGCGGACACCACGAGATCCATTTCTCCGGCCCGGCGGGTAACGCGGTCAACATAGTCCTTGAAGGCACCCAAAGAATAGTTCTGGCCGCCATAGGAGTAACCGGAGCCTTCTCCCTTGATGTAGTCATTGAGGACAACATTCATCGTGATGCTGCCCACGTTCATCTCCTTGCAGTCACTGAAATAAAGGTCTATGTCTCCAGCCCCGAAACCTTTCTTGTTTCTTAGCGGAAGAGCCTCAGGTGATTTTTTAGGAACGACATCATCGGCGTAACGGGCATGAGAGTCCAAGGTCTGCCTGTCACCGTCCACCTTCACGACGGCCCATTTAGAGAACACCTTGTCATATCTTATTCCCTCGCGATTCGGAACAATCCTGTCCACGGTGACAGTGAAACCACCGCCTGACAAGTCCTGAGTGTAGGGATATTTCTCCAGTTCCGTCACATCCTGCCAAGGGGTGATCTCCGCAAGCAAATATGTGCCGGAACCGCCGCAGTTCCCCTTGATGATAACCTTATCAGACGTGACCTGCACGTTCGTCACCTTTGAAGGATAGTCTTTGGCAAGATAATCCTTGATGTTGGCCGCCATCTGGTATTTGTCTCCTTTCGGCCTGACCACGACGTTCGGTTTTACGGTGTCCTTGCCACAAGAGCAGGCAGCCGACAGCAACACGGCCGATGCAAAAAGTATTCGGATTGTGGAGTATTTCATATTCTTAAGGATTACTTAGTGATCATTAAAAAACAACTTGATCAATTTGTATATCTTTATGGTCTATATTTCTTTTCTCATCAGTCATGTGCCACCGGCACGCTCCTTCTTCCAAAAGAAATCTATCCTCATAAATCTGACACAAATTTAGTTCAACTTATTTTTTAACGCCTACTTATTCCAAACAAACCTATAGTTGAACCGGCGGTTCGGAGCGGTGTCTCCATGCAGACAAAGCGAGATCGGATCGACCAATTCTCCGGTGTTGTCGGCCCACTTGAAGTCAAAGGTAATTGATTTTCCGGAAACACCAAGCAGTGACTTCGGCACGGCCAGTTCCAGTTTGTTGCCTTCCACAGCGAAGCGGTACTCCCCCGCCTTGACCCATTTCCCGTCAACAAACCTAAGGACACTCCCCTTGCCGTCAGATGCTATATCCTTGTTAATCAATATGTCATAACCATACCAACCAGTCGAGGAATCACCATCTGAATCAATCAGCAGCAGCATCCAATCCGGATCGGAATATGGAGTCAAGGCATCTGCGGTCTCGGCATAAAAGAATATGTCCGACTTGCCGACCGCCACCTTGGAGGCCACAATGTCGTTTCTTCCCGAAGAGTCCTTGTAGTGAAGCCCGCCGTAACCCTTCGCGTCACGATGGAACACGTCGCCTTTGGTGTCGCGGTACACGACATCGATCCTGTCCCAATCAGCGAACGACCCGTCAACCGACATTTTATGAATATGTCTGTTCACCGGAATCGGGCGCGCTCCCTTGTAGCGGCGGATGTTCTGCGCCATCTGCATGTAGTAGTTGTCGGTGTAGCCACCTTTCATCGGCTGGATCGTCCTGTTGAACTCGGCGTTGTACTGGTCCACGAACATAAACGGATTCTTGCGGCCAAGCCACATCACGTCTCCGTTGTACTTCCCGGCGGTCCACTCATTCCAGTCATTCAGGTAAAGGAACTGCGGATTCGCGGCCAGAGCGTCATCCCAGCGCTCCTGGAAATATATTCCATAGCCTTCCGGATCGGAAACCTTGCGGCCGAGCCACGGAACGTAGGCAGAATCCGGGAGATCATATTCATTGAGCTTCGGCTCGCCGTCGCGCTTCGACCAGGATTTTCCTACTCCCATCGGGACATCAGTCATGGTGACAGGATGCTGGGCAGGGGTGACGGCTACTTCCTCGATCTTACCGTCATGCTTTGAAGCCAGCTGCTCCGGAGTCATCGACTTGATCCGTGAGTCGGCCATGCTGTAGCCGAAACTCCAGTTGTCCTCTGTGCCGATGAAACGCTTGCCGGCCCACTCGTAGTAGCCCCACCACATGTTCCTCAGCGTGAAGAAGTTCTTGACCTCATCGGAATAGTCATGCTTGCCGTCCTTGTAGGCGGAGTGGCCTCCGTTGGCGTCATGGACAGGATCCGCGTTGTAGAGAAGGAGCGGCTTCCCGTCCCAGTAGAACCACAGGTCAGGGTACTTGTTCTCCTTGTAGATCCGCTCGTAAAGTTGCTGGACGACCGTGATGACCTCTCCGTTGAACGCCCAGAAACAGAACTGAGGGGTGTTGTTGCCCTCCTCCCGCATCTTCTCCATCGTGGAGAAAAGCACCTCCCATTCGTCCCAGTAACGCACGGCGTTAGTGACATCCAACACAAGCACATCCACTCCCGCGTCGGAGAGCATCGACATGTCCTTTCTGATGACCCATTCGTCCTGGCTCAGGAAGTAGCCCATCTCGGGCTCTCCCCAGTGATAGGAGCCGTACTTCCAATTCGGATTGTCGGCCTGGAGACGGGCGTTCGGATCGGCGTTAAGAACCTTCGTGACATCAGCCCCGTAAGGTCCCGGTAACGTGGCAAGGTTCTGTGTGTGCCACGTTATGTAGAATATTCCCACAACACGGCGCTGGTCGGTCTTCACAGGGCCTACGGCATCGATTCCGGGCATTGTTCTGCCCAGAGCGTCAGTCGCGACCCAAGTGTCCTGATACAGGTCCAAGGTCTGGCTTTGGACAGTTATGTCCTGTGCCGAAACAGCGCAGGACATAACCACGAAAGCTATTATAGATGAAATTGTCTTTTTTGTCATCTGTAAATATTAAAGTGTCAATGAACTTGGTTTATTCGCCTTCCTCGGCGGCACGCCAGTGCATGAGGCGGACAACGAGCGTGTTCCCTCCTTCGTTACCGATGTCGAAACGGACTCTGTCTCCTTCTTTTCCATCCCACCAACCGTTATTCCATGCACCAACCATGTTAATCTTGAATGTCTTCCATTCGTCTGTCTTTTTCAAGTTAAAGAATGTCTCCTTTCCACCAGCGGGATCAGTGCCTTTCTTACACCAGAAGAATTCACATGCAAGATCAGCACTTGCCTTATACTGGAATACAAGCACTGTTCCCGCCGCGGCCTTCTTAAGTGGAGCAAGACGGACAAATGGGTCTCCGCCTGTCGTCTTGAATGTATATTCCGAAGGATCGTCTGGATTAGTTGCCTCAAATGTCAAGCTATTTTGACCGTCAAGCGGTATCATGTACTCAATCTCTGGATAGTAGGTAGGGTCATCATCCGGATCCGGCTGGAGCTCAAGCTCGGACTCCTTGGCGTAATGTGTGGCCGCGTCGGCATAGTAGGCGCAGAACTCGGTGATGCTCACGCGCTGCACGCTTGGGAAGGCGATAAGAATAAACCTGGTATCTATCGGATTCTCCAATTTGTAAGCATGGTTATAGATGTGCTCAGGATTATATTCAAACTTTCCAAGATAATGAGCTTGGGACATATCAGCCACTGGCTCTTTCGAGTCGAAAACCATAAGGGCCACAGGCTGGCCGTCCCGATCCTTTGAATTACCTACCAGCTCAAACCAGTTGATCCGATGAACCCCACCAAGGTCAATGGCGACCCACACAATGTCATTATTCGATCCTGACCAAGCGGTTGAGACATTGTTATCCAAAAGATTTGCGGGAACATTGTCACCATCCACCCCAGAGGCTCCGATCGCCGTCATTCTGGACTGAGGGATCTCTCCCCTTTCCGGGGTCACCTCGACAACCTTTGGCTCCGAAGTGTTCTTGCCGCTCTCGTCAGTGGCCGTGATCGTCACATTTGTCTTGTCCACAAACGGGAAGATCTCCACGCTGCCGCCCTCGTTGCTTGTTCTGGTCACAGTCTTGGTCTCTCCCGCGAGATTCTTGTAGGAAATGCTCATGGTGACAGGGACATCATACTCATTTGCCCAGCTGATGACAGCACCCTCTACGGTCGGCTTGGCCTCCACCGTACCGGTGATGTACTTGAAGGCCTTTGAGGCGTCCTCCGGAGTGCAGGAAACGGTCTTGGACTCACCGTAACGTCCGTCGGATGTGTATGGTGTGACTGTGAACTCGTAGGTGTCAGTGTCTGAAAATCCACCGATCCTGACCATGGACGCTGGTGTGTTCACGTCCGGATAAACACTATAGACACTCACTTTCTGGCTCACGGTCTCCCCCTCCGAATTAGTGTAGGTGACCATCGAATAATAATAGTCCGCGTCAGATGGATTGCCCCACATCAGGACCACCGCACCGATTCTTGGCTCTGCTTCCAAGAAAGACAACGAAAGATCGCCATCCTTTGTCATTCCTGAATCCTCCTTGCAGGAAAGGAAGATGGCCGAGCAGGCGATCAATATCAAGTAGATGATTTTCTTCATATTCATCAAATTTTATCAATTAAAATTTTAAGCCTCTGCTACCATCCCGGGTTCTGCCAGTCGCTTCCGGTAAGTTCAAGAACTTTTGAGACTTCCGTGAGGTCGATCGGGTAGAGAAGGAACTTGTCAGTAGTGGTGGAGCGCTGTCCAAGGACGAAGCGTTCGTAAGTCTTGCCGGCTCCGGTGCCGGACACTTTCATTCCGGTCACGGTTGATGTGGTTGAAAGAGATTTCCAACGACGCAGACTGAAATAATAATCCGCCTCAAGGGCAAACTCGACCCTGCGGTCGTTACGGTACCTCTTCTCAAAATCAGCGACTGTAAGTCCGCTTGGAATCTCAGGCATTCCGACCCTCGCGCGGACAGCGTTGACGGCTCCGCGGGCGGACATATTCAGACCTGAGACGCTGACAACCTGGTCCGGTCCGGCAGCCTGGTAGGCCACCTCGGCGAAGTTGTAGTAAAGCTCAGCGAGGCGGACAACGCGCATGTAGCCGTCGGAATTGGAGTTATGGTTGGACGCATCATGGGCGTACTTGCGCATATAGTAGCCTGTGTGGGTGTACCTGATGCTGGTTGCGTTCAGTCCGCAGTTGGCTCCGGCGACTGTGGAGATCTCATCCTCTCCCCTTACGCTGCCGTTGTAGAACACGGTCGCATAGAAGCGAGGATCCCTATCTTCGTAAGGTTTGGTCTCATCGTAGCCGGATTCGGTGTTTATGATAGGCTGAAGGTGCTGATCATCGCTGTAACCGGTTATCGCTGGCTTGCCGTTGGCCATCTCGTAGGCATCGACAAGTTCCTGGGTCGGGCAAGTGCCGGCCGTGGCGCTTCCGCTCACGATCGGAACTCCGCAGCTTGACCAGACAGCTGTACGTGTGCCACCATAGATGGTTTCCTTGTCCTGTGCCCTCATATCCTCAGGATTATAGAGGAAATATGAAGCGTAAGCGTTGTACCCTGCGCTCGCCGTGGTCCAAAGGCTGTAGTCATTGGACAGAACCTTGGCGAGGGCGTCAGCAGCGATTTCAAGAGCCTGATCAGCAGTGTAACCGCCGTCACCCATCAAAGGACTGATGACGTAGGTAGCAGTCTCGCTCCTGATAGCCTGTGCAAGTGCTTTTGTCGCCATTCCCCACTGCTGTGTACGATAGACGTATGAATATGCCTCCGAATCCTCCGTGGCTATCGCGGCGTCGCAGTCAGCCAGAATCTGTCCGGCGATCTCTGAGACAGTCGCTTTCTTGTCTGAAGAATAGTCGTGATTGGTGCCAAGATCCGAAGTGATCAAAGGTAGCTGACCATATCTCTTCATCAGCTGGAGATAGTACCAAGCCCTGAGAGTCAGAGCCTGGGCCTTCCACCCTGCCCTTTCCCAGTCCAGCATCTCAGCCGTGGCTCCATCTATGTTGGCGATGAACACATTGCACTTGCGTACGCCCTCGAAGTAGTTGCCCCAAGGATTGCCGTCCCAGTTATGGTCTGCGAAATTGCTGGAGGTGATGTCAGAATTATACCAGATGTCGTACGAACTTCCGGCCGTGATGTCCTGACTGTTCTGAGCGTCGTCCGTAAAGGAACCGACATTGACAGACGGATTCTTGATATAATTGTAGCAGGCGTTGAGATAGCCTTTGGTTCTGTTTCTGTCCTTGAAAACCTCAGACATATCAATGGTTCCGTTGGAACGGAGATCCAAAGCGTCCTGGCAGGCAGACAAGGCCGCCACGGCCGCCATCGCGAGAATAAGTATGCGGAATTTTTTCATAATATTCAGATTTACTTTATGAACCATTTCCATTAGAATGTGAGGTTGATTCCAAGTCTGTACATCCTATAGACCGGGAACGCCGAGCAAGTACCTTCAACCGGAGTGTCGTTTGTCTTCATACCATCGATGGTGAAGAGGTTCTGACCACTAAGATAGACCTTGAAAGCGCTGGCGTTAAGGAAGTCGCAGACTTTCTTAGGCATCTTATAGGAGATTTCTGCCGTCTTCAGGCGCAGGAACGAGGCATCCTTGAGAAGATAGTCGTTCGTCTGAAGATTGGTCGTGGCTGTCGTGGAAAGGGCAGGGAAACCTATTTCCTCATCGTTGAGCCACTTCTCGGCGGTCCATGCTGACTTATGACTTTCGGTGAACACTCCGTCGTAGGCAGACTGGAAAGTAAACAGTTCACTGTAGTTTCTCTTATAGCCTCCAAGTCCCTGGAACAGAAGGTTCACCTCGAAGTTCTTGATGTTGAAGCCGACATTGAACGCGAAGTTGTACTTAGGAAGCGAACCATTGCCAAGAGGAGCCATGTCCTTCTCATCGATGACACCGTCACCGTTCAGATCCTTGTACTTGATGTCACCAAGCCGAGGAGTGCCGAATGAATATTTCGGACCGGCCTCGATCTCATCCTGGAAGTTGTACAGACCGTTGCCGTTGCTGTAGTCTGTCAGATAGCCCCAGGACTGTCCGACAGGATAGCCTTCGGTACGGTAACGGTAAGCGTAAGTGTCGTTGTAGGCGGTCTCACCGACGTAAATTACCTTGTTCTTACTGTAGTCCAGATGACCGGCAAGGAACAGTCCGAAATCAGAGTTGAAACGCTTTCTGTAGCTCACAGAGAGTTCCCATCCCTTGTTCTCGAACTCACCCATATTCGTGATAGGATATGCCCCGAGAGGAATTCCTTGATAGAGAGGCACCTTGGATGTCGATTTGATGACACCATTGTTCAGTTTCTCCTTGAACACATCGAAGGAGACCTGGAACTGGTTGGCGATTCCGAGATCGATACCAACATTTGTCTTGTAAATCTTCTCCGGCTCAAGGTTAGGGTTGCCATAGACAGACTCATTGGTATAATATTCAAGATAAGGAATCTTTCCTCCGGCGGTACTGTTCACCTGATCCTTGTACGCATATCTGTCGAATCCGGTGGCATCGTTGCCTGTGACGGCATAAGAGCCGCGAACCTTGAGCAAAGACAGCCAAGGAACATTCTCCTTCACAAAACCCTCGTTGGAGGCGATCCATGCGGCGGAGACACCTGGTGTCCAGACAAAGCGGGTCTTTCTCGGGAAATAGTCGGATCCTGAATATCCTGTCGAAAGTTTGACGGCGTACCTCTTGTCAAAGTCGTATGCCACTTCCGCTCCTGAATATACCCGCCTGAAATCGTAGGTCGCGCCGCCGGCAAGATTGTCGAACACCTGATAGGTCATGTAGGCATTGGCGTTCAGGTGATGTCTGCCGAAATCCCTCTGCCAGCCGGCTTCTCCCTTATAAGAGAAATAGCCGTACAATGCGGTTCCTTTGGAGTAAGTCAGATTCGTGTTGATCGTGGTTCCGTAATGAGTGAACCGGAGGTCGCTCCAATCATCCTCGCGGATGTATCTGGCGTAGTCCTGAGTGTTGGAAGTGATTGAGTTGATGTAGGAAAGATAACCGACGCTGCCTCCTGCCCAAAGCCCGGGAGTAAGGAACGAAAGGTCAAACTTAAGCCCGGCCTGACCGTAGATGTTGGTGTTCATCTCGTTGTTGTAGCCGGTGCGGTTCAGGAAGCCGTAAGGAGAGAAATTGATGTTCGGAGTCGTCACTACCTCTCCACCCGCCTCAATCACATTGCCGTCATTATCATAGACCGCGGGAGTCACAGGACCATAGATGAATGAAGGCATTCCGGTGATGATGGAGTAAAGGGTTCCGTTGCAGTCAACAGCGCCACCCGGTGTGTGAGCCCTTACGATGGAACCGGCCAGATTCGCCCAAAGACTGATGTAGTTGTTGATCTTCACATCCACATTGGAGCGGAAGTTGATCCTGTACTTCTCATTGTCAGCCTTGTAAGCCGTCTGATCAGCGTTCCAGAAACTTCCTTGGCGCAGCACGTTGAAATTGGAATAGAACCTCACGTTCTCGTTGCCTCCTGTGGCGTCCAAAGCTATTCTCTGCTGATTGGAGAAATCACGGACAAGCATGTCGTACCAGTTCGTGTTCGGATAAAGGTCGCTGCCACCATCCTTGAAGCCTTCGACAGCCTCTTTTGAGAATATGTGATACTCTCCGAGCCCGTCATTCACCGCGGCCTGATTGCGAAGGTTGGCGAATGTGTAGGAGTCGAAGCTATGGATTCTGGTTGTAGGGACCTGTACTGTCTCAGAGATGTTCACTCCAACTTTCAACTTGCCCGGAGTGCCACGCTTTGTATTGATGACAATCAAGCCGTCGGCACCCTTCACACCGTAGATGGCCTGTGAGGCTCCGTCTTTCAGGATGGACACAGACTCAATCTCCTCAGGGGAAATCCTGTAGAGAATGTCGTGTGCGAACGAGTCGTAGAGAATTCCGTCAATGACCACACTGGCGATTCCACCATGGAAAGTGGAGTAGCCGCGCACGTACATATTCAGAGACTCATAAGCCGGCTCAAATGTGGTCTCCATCGTGGTGAGCCCGGAGAACATTCCGGAGAACGTTCCCTGAAGACGCGTCATCAGCGACCTTCCAAGTTTCTCGCCATGGGCTGTCGAGACAGCGTCGGAAAGGACTTCCCTACTCTGTTTGGAAAGACCTATGTTGACATTCTCGGCAAGATTATGGGCGTCATCCTCAAGGGTTACCTCCATCTGTGAGGAAGCCTTTACGGATGTCGGTTTGAAGCCAAGAAGCGAAAACTCCAGTTCTCCCGATTTGTTGACCTTGGCCGTGTACTGTCCGTTCTTGTCGGTGATGTACAAGTCCTTGTGGTTGGACGAGACAATCACCCCGGGCAACGGGTTACCGTAGATGTCCCTTACGGTACCGGCGACAGAGATGTCCTGCGCCTTGACCTGCTGGATGGATGCCCCAAGCAGGAGAAGCGCCGCTGCCGCAAATATATTCTTATTCATCATATTCGATGCAAATTAAGTATTCTGTGATATTCAACCATTACCAACCTGGATTCTGCCAGTCCTCACCCGTGATGGCTCTCATGTTGTTGACCTCGGTAAGAGGAATTGGCATCTTGAGCCATTTGTTGGTGTAGCACTGACGCTCCTTTAGGATTGTACGCTCGTAAATGTATCCGTGAGAGCCATCTGCCTTAAAATAATGGGTTATGTGTGCTCCTGTTATCCAACGGTCTGTAGCCGAGAGATCCTCATCCGGCTTATGCCATCTGCGGACATCGAAATAACGGTTGCCTTCGAGTGCTAATTCAACACGTCGCTCGTTATGGATGCGCTGACGAAGAACATCCCCTGAAAGACCTGATGAAAGTCCAGGCATTCCGGCACGGGTACGCACTTTGTTCACATAAGTGATGGCTTCCGCCTCGTGTCCTGATTCCATGGCGGCCTCGGCGAAATTCAGGTAAATCTCTGCCAGACGGTAATCCTTATGACGTGGACCTGGAAGTCCTATCATATTTGTTCCGCTGTTAGGATGCAGGAATTTTCTTTGGAAATAACCGGTTCTTGTTGGTGTACGACCGAGAAGAGAACGTCCCATCAAAGGCTCCGGAGTGTTAATGACTGTGCCGTCAGAGTTCTTATATGCATCCCAAGTTGTAATGGTCCTTGTCATCAAACCTTGGCCTTGTCCCAAATTCTCAAAAGAAATAGACCCTGCATCCGTTCCCCAACCACAATATCTTTTAGATCCATTGTAGTAAATTGTCGCATAGAATCTTGGATCCCTGTTCGCATAAGGATCCTCTTTGCTGTAAAGAGTGTTGGAAGCATTGTAATTAGGCTTGAGATGCTGCTCGTCAAGGTAAGGTTTTGACAAATCCAAAACCGGTTCTCCATTGATTGTCTCAAACGCATCCACAAGTTCCTGAGAAGGACAAGTTCCTGTCTTATAGTTAAGGATAGCCCCAGGAGCATCAACGTTGCACAAATTAGAATTAGCTCCTTCCCTCAATTGATAGATTGTCTCCTTGTCTGCAGGATCAGCGGCATAAGCCCCGGAATTGCAGAAATATTCATTCAAATACTGTGACTCTTTGTTCGGAAGATATGCCTTCTCGTCTCCCCAGACAGCAGTTTGGTTGAGTTTATCATAAAGGGCATAACCATTACTCTCAAGAGCCTGTACCGCCGCTTTGTTCACTGAATATGCTTCCTCCCAATAGTTGTTGCCCTCATTGTACAAAGGACTGGCCGCAAAAAGCGTCATCCTTGACTTTATGGCCCAAGCCACAGCCTTCGTCATACGCATAGCCTCGCTGTCAGTGGTGATTCTCCAAGGAAGATCATCACAAGCAAGGGCGGCGTCACAATCTTCGATGACGAACTCGACAACATCGTGGAAGGATGATCTTTCAACCTTTGCGAAATCGGCGTCAAGAGTATACGGCTCCCTGATGATAGGGAGTGAGCATCCGAACCACATCAGAAGTTCTGAATAGTAATATGCCCTTAATACGTGCGCCTCAGCCGTCCAACGGGCACGGTCACTTTCAGACGTGACATTAGCTGTAGGAATATGTTGAAGGAACACTGCGCAGTTGCGGATCCTCTGGAAAGATCTTGTCCATGAAACACTTTCATTGCCGGAGTCTCCAGCATTATAATTCGCCGGGAAATCAGACGCACTGGCATTGCCGTCATAGTATCTGCGTGAAGCTGCCCAGTTCACATCCAGATCATCAGCATCCCATGCGTCATCGCACCAGTTGACAGGTCCCCGGCTCCAGAAGAAGTAAAGGCACCCCTTTGCGTTGATGCTTGAGTAGCAGGTGTTCAAATAGTTCATTGTCATGTCGTTGTCACGAAAAACTTCCTCAATGGAAATCTTTCCGGACGGTGCTTCATCCAACACACTTGAACAGGATGAAAGAACAGTCAAAAGACAAACCGCTGAAATGTATATTATTCTTTTCATATTCTTCCGTCATTCTTTTAGAAGTTAATGTTAAGTCCAAGAGTGACATTCTTGGTGATAGGATAGCCATAAGAATTGTTCTGTTCAGGATCAATATGAGTTATCCTCAGATTATCCCAGACAAACAGGTTCTGTCCGCTGACATATACCCTTAATGCCTTCACTCCTACTTTTGAAAGAAATCTTTCAGGAAGAGTGTAGCCAAGTTCTATGTTCTTAAGCCTCAAGAACGAACGATTCTGAATAAAGAAATCATTTTCCGTATGGCTGACAGTCTGGGATGTTGAAATGGCCGGATAAGTGATTTTCTCACCATTCTTGTAACGTTCCTCCGTCCATCCGTTTCTTGTCCAATCAAAGTAAGTACCCTGCTTGGTCCATTCAACTACTCCCTGTCCACTGTAGTATTTTGAATACCTTCCCAATCCGGAAAAAAGTACATTGAAATCAATTCCCTTGAAGTTGAGTCCGAGTGAAATACCATAGTTGAGTCCAGGAACAGTGGTGGAATATCCAATCGGTGAAAGATCCTTTTGATCTATTACACCATCACCGTTAACATCTTTATAAACAAAATCACCTACCCTTGGTTTTCCACCAAATTCATACGGATAATAATTGTCTATCTCATCCTGAGATGTGAAATACCCGTTGCCAGGGGAATTCCAATCAATAAGATAACCAAATTCCTGTCCTAAACGGAATCCCTCTTCGTGATATTGATAGGCATATTCCTCGGAACGCATAGGCTCATCTAGTTCTATAACTGTGTTGTCATTAAATCCAAAGTTGACTCTTGATGAGATGGAAAAGTCTCTGTTAAAGGTGTGGGAATAGCCGACTTCAACATCAACACCATGATTATCAACCTTTCCCATATTAACCCTTGGAATATAATCCGAGCTTACACCTTGAAATGAAGGAACTGTCCTACGCCTGAGAAGAATCTGGTCACGTTTTTCAGTAAAATAATCGACATTGATTCTAAAGTCTTTGAAAAGACCTATCTCGACACCAAGATTCATTTTTTTCGACAATTCCCAAGTGATGTTTTTGTTCCCGATAAGCCCTTCCTTGACAATCTTACCACCAAGACCTTGAACAAAACCATTTCCTGATTGAATCTGATTGTCATCTTGATACAGGAAGCGCAAACCACCCATAGAATCATTTCCGACAAGACCGTATGATGCACGGAACTTCAGCCATGTAAGATACTTGTTTCCTTTGAGGAAAGATTCATTGCTGGCGATCCAACCTATGGAACCTGACGGGAACAAGCCGAACCTCTTGGATGGTGCGAACTGCTCTGAACCATTGTAACCAAGATTGCCTTCCACAAGATACCTGTCATCAAATGAATATGTAGCTCTGGCGGCGGTACCAAGCACATTGTAAGGAATATTGGCTGAAGTGCCTTCCCAAAACCTTCTATACGCAGTAGCCATTGCGGTTACATTATGCTTTCCGAAAGTTCTGGCATAATTGATTGAACCTTGCACATAAATCTGGTAGTTGGACAATCTGGAAGAAGTCATAGTCAATGGTTCAATCTTATCACCATTGGATGAATAACTCAAAGTCTCACTATCGTAGTCAACTCTGACATTATACACCTGCTCTTTCTTTCGACCCTCAAGAACTCCGATGTTGTAAGTGTCGTAAGCAGCCATACCATTAACACTCAATCCCTTGGTAACCAACTCACCAAGATCCCAATTAACTGAGAATTGGGTATTCAGATTCTTTCTTTTGTTTGTGTGAAAACCTCTTCGGTTAATGATTTCATACGCAGAACGGTCAAGATAATTATAACCAACAACTCCATCACTCACATCTCCGAAACGAGGATCTGTCACAGGTCCCGGAGAAATCGGAAGTATCGTTTGTGACTGATAGATAATGTCGGTTATCATCCACGACTGGCTTCCACCATAAAGATCTCCCACCGCAGGCATATTCACATTTTCCGCGTACGAGGCGATGTTCAACGAAGCCGTCAGGTTCTTTGTGATGTGGAAATCAAGGTTTGAACGAAGGCTGAGTCTGTTCATATAACACTGAGGATCATAGCCGAGATAATCCGGACTCTCGGTGTTCAGGTTACCGCCCTGATGAATGTAACCGACATTCACGAAGTAATTGACAAAGTCTGTTCCTCCGGAGATGTTGGCGTTGGCACGCGTCTGCGGAGTGTTGCTTTTAAGATACATCCGATAGTAATCGTTGTCGCAATATACCGCTTTTCTGATTGCCACTTGATTATCATAGTCTGGTGAGGACGGATCAAGACCAAGAAGCGGATTTCTGAATTTAGCTATAGTCTCGTCTGAAAAAGCCGCTTTCTCTCCACTGTTCATCAACGCCTCGTTCCTGAGCTCGCAATATTCCCAGGAATGAAGCCTTGAAGGTTCTTTTGTGAATGATGTCCAGCCCTGGTCAACCGAAATGTTCAACTGTGCCTTTCCCTTCTGTCCCTTGCGGGTCTGGATAAGAATCACACCATTCGCTCCCTGCACTCCGTAAAGGGCAGTCGCCGACGCGTCCTTGAGGACGGATATGCTCTCCACCTCGTTCATGTCGATAGTGCGGATGTTGTCACGCTCCACACCGTCCACAAGGATCAGAGGACTCTTTCCATTGGTTGTCGCAGCTCCTCGAAGGTACATTGTGGCGCCATCGACACCCGGCTGGCCGCCTCCACTCTGCATGGATGTAAGACCTGTGACACGTCCTGCAAGAGCGTTGTCCAGACGT
>ULTB01033254.1_pt1 | contig 17388 bp, 13 predicted proteins | sample 1957251 | NCBI WGS metagenome assembly ULTB01 (sample SAMEA4835724, study PRJEB28245) | human gut metagenome | biome: gut microbiome; material: fecal sample | place: Denmark | collected 2008
CTCGGAGCGAATATCGCCTCTCGCGGGGTCAGCGCCCACTTCGGCGAAGGCACGGGCGGTGACGTTTCGGTGATCGGCGCTTTTCGCTCGACTGCGAGCAACGCCGCTCTGAGCTTTTCAAGCGTGCCGTCCCCGCAAAGGGGCGAGAGCATGAGCACGAGCATATCGGGGTCGTGAAACTCGGCAAATATCCCGCTTTCACGCAGGATCGCCGCAAGTCCGTCGCCCGTGTAACCGTAGGATTTCGGCGCAACGGTCAGCTTTAACGGCTCCGTACCGACAAGCTCATAGCCGCAGCGGGCTGCATCCCCCTTCAGCCCTTCAACTTTCGGCAGGAATTCGCAAAGGCTACGTTTGAATTCCGCCATGCGGTCGTTCGCGGCGTCAAGCGACTGAAGTATCAGATACGACGGGCTGCTTGAGCCGAAAAGTGAGAGCGAGGCTTTGGCTCGCTCGGCAAAGAGCAGCGGTGCGGAATTCGATATATGCAGATATGCGCCGCCCGTAATGACGGGCAGGGTCTTATGCGCCGAGTCGCAGCAGATATCGGCTCCAAGGTCGATCGGGTGCAGCGATTCGGGCAGAAATTTTAGATACGCCCCGTGAGCGTTATCCACGGCGAGCGGCACGCCCGCTTTGTGACAGACCTCGGCTATGCCCTTGATATCGAGAATATTGCCGAGGTAATCGGGGCTTGTGAGATAAACTGCGGCGGGCTTTGCGCGGCAGGCGGAGAGAGCCGCCTTGACCGCCTCGGGAGTAACGGCGCAGCGGTGATACGAGCCGCCGGAGGGCGGGAATATCCACCGAATGCCGATGTCGAGCAGCGCCGCGGCGTTGACAAACGCCTTGTGAGCGTTGCGCCCGGCGATTATAAACGGCGCCCCGGCCGAGGAATTCAGCGCCAGCAGGTGAAGCATCGCCTGAATGCAGAGGGTAGAGCCGCCCGCGGAATAAAAAGTCCTTGAGCCGAAAATCTCGGAGGCGTTCGCCTCGCTTTCGGCGATTATGCCGTCGGCGGCAAAAAGCTCGTCCGCCCCGTCGATCTCGGTTATATCGAGCGGCTCGAAGCCGAGCAGGGGCTGACCCTTGTGACCCGGCATATGCAGCCGCACAGGGTCGGAGGACGAATATTTACGCACGAAGTCGCATATCGGCGTGCTCATTCGGCGTCACCGATCTCTCTTGCCACTGCCACGGCAATGGCGCACTCCATGCGCTTGCGGAAGAGGTCGCAGCCGTATTTGTATATTCCCTTGACCGAGCCGGTCGAGTGGTAGGCGTTTGCGGCGCAGCCGCCCGAGCAATAGAGCTTTGCCCAGCAGTCGCGGCATTCCTCGCGGGCGTAGACGTTGCAGGAAGCGAATTCATCCTGAACAGCAGTGTTGTCAACGCCGTGCCAGATATCGCCGAGCTTGAATTTCTCATCGCCGACGAATTGGTGGCAGGGGTAAAGGTCGCCCCAAGGCGTGACCGCCATGTATTCCGTGCCCGAGCCGCAGCCCGAGATGCGCTTATATATGCACGGACCGCCTTTGAGGTCGATCATATAATGATAGAATGTGAAAGGCTTGCCCTCTTTGTCACGCTCGAGCATCAGCTCGGCGAGCTGCTCGTATTGCTTCATAACGATGGGCTTATCCGCCTCGGTGAGGGCGGCGGGGTCGTCGGCGGCGGCAACGACCGGCTCCATGCTCAGCTCCGAGAAGCCGAGATCGAGCATAGTCTTGATATCCTCGAGAAAATCGGGGTTGGCGTGGGTAAACGTGCCGCGCATATAATAATTCTTACCGCCTCTTGCCTCGACGAATCTTTGGAATTTCGGCACTATCTTATCCCAGCTGCCGTTGCCCGCGTAATCCACGCGGTATCTGTCGTGCACTTCCTTCCTGCCGTCAAGGCTGAGCACCACGTTGCTCATCTCCCTGTCGGCGAAGTCGATAACGTCGTCGTCAACGAGCACTCCGTTGGTGGTCAGTGTGAAGCGGAAGTTCTTGCCCTTCTCCTTCTCAATGCTCCTTGCGTATTCGACAAGGCGCTTGACCACGTCAAAATTCATCAGCGGCTCGCCGCCGAAGAAATCGACCTCGAGATTGCGGCGTGAGCCTGAATTCTCAATAAGGAAATCGAGAGCGCGCTTGCCGACCTCATAGCTCATCAGCGCGCGCTCGCCGTGATATTTGCCCTGGCTTGCGAAGCAATAGGAGCAGTTGAGGTTGCAGGTGTGGGCGATATGCAGGCACAGCGCCTTGATAACACCCGAGGTCTTGGCCTTGAGGGCGCCCGCCATCGGCTCAAAGGTATCCTCGGTGAAGAGCTGACCCTGAGCCTTCAGTTCGGCTATTTGGCCGCAGCATTCGGCTATCTCCCCGTCGCTCACGCCCTCGTATTTGCCCGAGAGGGCGGCGACTATGGCAGCGGTGTCGTTTTGCTCAAACATCGAGATGATGTCGTAGGCAAGCTCATCCACGGCGTGAACGGAGCCGGAGCAAATGTCGAGCACAATGTTGTAGCCGAGCAGTTTATATTGATGAATCATAGAATCTCTCCATACTAAAAATGCCGCCCTGATGGACGGCATCATAGCTTTTTTGATTATTTGCTTTCCTTGGCTTCCTTATTCTCGCAAGCCTGGTTTGCGATACCGCAGCTGGTCTTGCAGGCGGACTGGCAGGAAGTCTGGCACTCGCCGCAGCCGCCGTTCTTTGCGCTCTGGCAAAGGTCGCGGGTCTTGATGGTATTTATGTGTTTCATCTGTGTTGCCTCCAAATTGCATTATTTTTTTATATTATAACACACGCTGCGGCGCTTGTCAATTACACAAAGGTAATTTTTGCGCCGTGTTTGGCATAATGAATAAAATGCAAGTCGTTTTTTCTATATTCCGCCAAGGCAAAAAATGTTGATTATTTCCCGCCGCTCAAGTATAATTAAATAAAGAAGAAATTTGAACGGAGATGATCGGATGTTTAAGAAAATCACGGCGGTGCTTCTGTGCATGCTCTTCGCCGCTCAGGTCTGCGCCGTCGGGGCCTCAGCCGCCGGCGAAAAGGATTATGTCATATCGAATCCTTACGCCGAGGTGGACTGGGATTCATGGAAAGCGTATAAGACCCAGCTCCACAGCCACACCAACGCAAGCGACGCCTACCCGACCATTCACGAATATGTGCAGGAGCACTACGACCTCGACTATGATATCGTGGCGCTCACCGACCACGGCACGATAAACAGGGGCTGGAACAAAGCCCCGCAGACCGTGCCCCTAATGAGACTTGTAAAATATGAAAGAACGCACATGGACGATATCATTCCCCTCACCGAGGCGGAGTATCAGTCCTATCTCAACGGCACAGCCGCGTCATCAAGACGCACCCACAAAAACGGTATGCTCGACGTGCCAAAGGGCATCGAACTGAATATGGCCACCCCGATAAGCGACTGCCACCTGACCGGCTACTTTGCCGATTACGGCCAGGGCCTTGCCGGTGTTTACGGCGACTACGAGACCCCTGCGAGGGAGGTCAAGAAGCAGGGCGGCCTCACCATGCTCTCCCACGTCGGCGAATATCTCTATCCCATCGGATTTGAGGACAGCGCCGAGCACGCAGGCAAGCTCAACGACGAATACTACGCCAACAAATTTGCAAGGATATTCATGGAGAATCCCGGCTCCTGCGTCGGCATGGGCATCAACAGCGCCAACGATGAATTCACCCGCTGCGACCGTATCCTCTACGATCAGATACTCCAAAAGACCATCCCGAACGGCGTAACTCCCTGGGCATTCTGCTTCTCGGATTCCCACAAGATAGAGGTCATGGATATCTCCTATACGATGATGTATATGAAGGATCTGAGCATCGACGAATTCAGGCGCAGCATGGAAAGAGGCGAATTCTTCTCCGTCTCCCGCTACTCAAACGGCATCGAGCTTAACGGCATGAAGGAATGGCCGGAATTCGACAACGACAAGGTCGAGACCTACCTCAAGAACCCCATGCCGATGATAACGAGGGTCACCGTCGATCAGAAGAATGACAAGATCTCGATCGAGGGCACGGATTTTGACCGTATAACCTGGGTCTCAAACGGCAATGTCATCAAGCGTGAAGAGAATATCAAGAGCGGCAAAGCTACCCTTGACCTGCACGCCTCCGACCTGCTCGACGAGCCGAGCCTGTATGTCAGATTCTATGTCACCGGCAGCGACGGCATCTGCTATTCCCAGCCCTTCGTGCTCAACGTGGCGGGCGAGAAATTCGACAAGGTCGACGTGCCCGAGACTCACGACCTCTCGACCTTCCTCAGAGCGTTTGTCACCGTGGTCGACGTTATTTTCTTCAAATTCAACCCGATAATCTGGGCGTTCAAATATTTCGCTCTCGGCTATGACCCCATAGCGCAGATCTTCGGCAAATAAGTTGACCGTGCAATCGGCTTTGCACAGTTTTATCCCTCCGCGGGCGGCATTAAGCCGCCCGCTTTTGCATATGCGGGTCGGAATATCCCGGTTCAACAATTCACACAAGCAAAAACTCCGCCCGGTTTGCACCGGACGGAGTTCTAATTATATGCTTTAGATTATGCCTTGTGGCTCTTGATAGCTGCCTGTGCAGAGTAGCCACGAAAAACGATTTTTTATTTATAATTTCCTGTTTCAAAATATTAAAGAAAATAATCTCTTTAAAATGTACCGGGGGAATTTCCCCCTCATCGCAGAATGCGACAGCCGCATTGGATTTTCTGCCGTTCACCTTAACGTCTGCCGTCTGTGTTCCCGTGCCGTCTAAATTCAGATACCACCTGTAATGAGTTTTGCTGTAAGGCGTTACCTTTGCAACAAACTTCTGATAAATTTCACGGGGCAAGACCGGTTGTGAAAAATCAATCAGCTCATTCAGCGCCGCTTCAATTTTACCAAGTTCCAAACCCGCTTCGTCGCTTTCGATCGGGCAATCGTCTTTTTCATATTCTGCGGTCAGCTGTGAAATCTTTATGTCGATTTCTTCTTTCTTGTTCAAAAATTCCTCTTTTGTGATTTCGCCGTCGCTGCGCATATCCAAAAGAATATCTTTTTTGTATTTCAGTTTTTCGATATTTGCAAGTATAACCGATTTGTTTTGTCGAGGAGCTTTACTATCCGGTTTATAACATTCTTGAAGTATCTCGCAGGCAAGCTTTATATCTTCGGCTCTTGTCCGCCATACCTGCTCCATAATCATTTTGCCCATCATTTCAAGTTTCCAATCGGGTATTTCCGTCTGGTCGCAGTAGCCGGTATCGTCCAATCCTGCGTCACGACGTTTTTGAGCGGAGCCATTGTTCAACCTGTTATAGCAAAGGTATCCGTATGACCAAGGTGCGTTGTTGTTTTTGTGCCAGCGATTTCTGCGGAAGGACGCTCCGCATCGGCATTTCAATTTGGTTGCCCACAGGTCTTTTGTTTCGTTTTTGCCGTGATTCGGTTGTTTCTTCTTGCCGTCGGTAGAAACGCCTATTGTTTTTGTTACTCTCCGTTGTTTGATTTCCTGACACCGATACCATTCTTCCTCGGTTATAATAGGCTCATAATCGCTTTTTACGAGCATATATGTGGAAAAATCGTTATTAAGTATTCGTTTTTGTTCAAGATAGTTGTTGCTGTATGATTTTCCGTAAGCCTGATAACCCATATATGTAGGGTTATTGACAATTCTCGTAATTACGCACGGTGACCACTTTACCAAGCCCGATGCATTTTTTCGTCCAAGCCGTGTGAGCTCATTCGCAATTTTGGAAGCGCCCATTTCGCCCTGTAAGTACAAATCAAAAATCATTCGCACGGTTTCCGCCTGTTCGGGGTTTATCGTGTATGTGGATTTTGCTTTACGGTTATAACCCAAGATATTTCCTCTGCCGTACACCATACCTTGCTGGCGGCTGATATGCTGTCCGGCTTTTACACGCTCCGATGTTTTGCGACTTTCTTCTTGTGCAAGAGTTGCCATAATTGTCAGTCGAAGTTCACCGTCTCCGTCCATTGTCCAAATATTATCCTCCACAAAATACACCTCAACGCCGATATTTTTCAGTTCTCTTGTGGTAACAAGAGTGTCAACGGTGTTTCTCGCAAATCGGCAGACCTCACGGGTTACAATCAAATCAAATTTTCCTTTCTTTGCATCCTCTATCATTTGCAGAAATGCCGGTCGCTTTTTCGCCTGCGTTCCCGTTATTCCCTCGTCGATATATTTGTTCAGCACCTCCCAGTTGGGGTGATATTTCGCTTGGTCATCGTACCATTCAATTTGATTTTCGAGAGCAGCCATCTGTGCTTCGTGTTCGGTGGACACACGGCCGTAAAAGACCATTTTGCGATGTCTGTTGCGGTCAAGAAAATCGTAAGGATTCCCGATTTTCGTGTTGTTTTTAAAAATTGTGTTTGTCATAAAAATTCCTCCTTGTGTTTTTAAGTATATTTGACATTAAGCCGCCTGTGAATTGTGCGGATTTTCGGATTTAACTTTTTCTCTCACGGCGTCAAGTGTGGCTTTGTTTATAAGCCCACGCTCATATAGAATTTCAATAAGCATTTGTTATCTCATCTTTGATGCTCTCTTTCTTTTCTTCGGCTTTTTTTCTTTTAAATCCATCAAACAAACTCATGGCATTTTCTCCTTAATCATTTTCAGAATTATTGGGCAAACAAATTTGACAAGGTTCATACTCACCAGATTCATACTCATCTACAGTCATACGATGGACATTACTTTTATCTTTTATAAAGATACAGTCTTTCTCATGGTACTTTTCTCCACTTTTGGTTACATAGTATTCCCCGTAATATGACTTTTGGAGAGATACAATGTGCAGTATTGGTATCGTAACCAGAATGGCAACCAATACTATTGAGACAATCCAAATAATTGATTTGTGCCCTCGAGCCCACTGCTTAGCTTTTATGTTTTTTCCAGGATAAAGCAAATAATGCGCAAATTCGTTTGCTTCAAATTCTTCGGTCATATTTGCTTTATTGCATACGCCATTTTTTAGGTGCCCACAAGCGATATGGCCCAACTCATGCGCAAGTGCGTATTTTTTCTCATTCGATGACATGGAGTCACATACAAATAAAAGTTTTACATCTTCTTTTTGGTACGTAAACGCCTTTCCTGTCGCGGCAAAAGACTGGAGCGACAATTCGTTAATTAGCGTGTCTACTCCCGTACTCCTTTTATCAAGTTCATAATCAATGACTTCAAAGCCATAGGACTTGATGATAAACACAATTTCATCAAGCGTTGGGACACCGAGCTTGTGTTTTTTGAGCAGAGAATAGGCAACTCGTTTTGCAGAAATGTCTTTATCCATCTTCTTGCACCTTCTTTACAAGAGTCTTTATTCGTTCCGGATCAAACGGCTCTTCAGAAGTGCTTGCATATCCAATTCCATTAAAAGCTTTAACTGAAGGATCACTTTCTTTGTCAACGCATCTGCTATATTCAACATTTAGAACCGTACAAACAGTATGGACGCCCTGTTCATCTAATTGAGTTAACTTATAGTAAATATCATGAAACTCATTGTTAAAGAGAACAATATCGCTATCGTAAACTTGTTTGATATTGAGCAACTGGCAAATTTTAACAACCGTATCATAAGAAGTACCGCCAACTCCCTTAGAAAGGGCGTTAGATAAAGTACTATATGGGATACCACTGGCTTCAGAAAATTTGCTAACACTCTTGTATTGGGCTTTTATTTCGTTTTTTATCAACGTTGTAATACTATCCAAGGTAAAACTCTCCTTTGCTCAAACTCCACCTTATCCAATATTACCTTTGATTATATCACCAAATATGGTTATTGTCAATGCCTTTCTATCCAAATTTGGTTTATTCGAAAAATGTACATTTATTCTGGCTTTCGATAATTCTCCTGTCGTTCGGTATAATTGCAACGCGGGTAATTGGTGCATCCATAAAATGTGCCATAACGTCCCTTGCGTTTTACCATAAATCCGCCACAACGAGGGCAGTGTTTAGGTTCATTCATCACCGATGTGTCATTTACAGTATAATCGCATTGTGGATAATGACTGCATCCAACGAAATACCGATTTGTGCTTTCATTTTTCCGAACTGTCAAATGTCCGGTTTTGCAGCGCGGACATGCTATTTCGCTTGCCATAGCTTGTTCTGTATCAGACTGAATAGCCACCGCTCTTGACGTCTTGAACTCGCCCATAAATTCGGAAGGACGATTACCGTTTACCAACACATAAGCACGGTTTTTAGTTCTGGTTAAGGCAACATATAAAAGTCGACGTTCTTCAGCGTATAAGTAATCGTCACCCGTAGTTAATACCAGCTCCAAGATCGGATCATCAGAAATCTTATTAGGAAATCCAAGCGTGGAATTTTGGAAGTTCAAAAGAATTACATTGTCTGCCTCAAGTCCTTTGGATTTGTGAGCAGACATAAATGTAATAGGGGTGTTAGGCGATGCCTTATAGTTTACCGTTCCGTCTCTCATGATTCGGAAGAATTGAGACTGCGCAATCATCTCAGCATCATAGTTCGTTCTTCCGAGCATAAGAATTGATGCCGTCTCGCCGAAGTCATGTATTATTCTATCCACCGCTTGTTTTAAGGCGTTGAACGGATTGTCGCGGTAATATGAAAACACTATAGGCGTATCTATTGTTTTATCTGACCGAAGCTGTTTTTTGAATTGCGCCGGATTTTGCATAACAAACTTACCGGTCTCATCTATCAACTCCTGAGAGTTCCTGTATGTTTTTTCAATCCTCATTATCTCGGATTGACCGAAATAGTGTTCAAAATCGGTAAATAAGGTTATATCACTTCCTGCAAACCGATATATTGACTGCCAGTCATCACCTACGCAGAGAAGCTTTGCATCTGTTTGATCCAGTATAGCTTTCACCAATTTGAAACGAGCAACCGAAATATCTTGATATTCGTCAACGATTACCCATTTATAGGCATGAACCTTGAAACCGCCATTTACTATCATGGCAGCCTTGTTAATCATATCCGAAAAATCAATCGCATTGTTTTCTTCAAGATTATGGTCGTATGCCGCAAGAACAGGAGCAACTATAGCCTTGAAAAGCTCAGTACGGCGAATGAAGAAAGTCTTGTTATATTTCGGATTTCTGTTTTGTAATTTAGTAAGCTCTGTCTCTGTATAGCCATTTGACTTAAACAGCGTAATAAACGTGCAACACAACTTAATGAATTCAGAGAAGTATTTATCACTCTCTTTGGCATAAACGGTATTAAAAACATCAAGGAAGTCTGGTTCCTTGAACTTGACACCATTGTCATGAAGCAATGCTTCAAGTTTTGTAAGCAAACAACCGTCCGAAGAATAATATGAATATGTTTCAAGAAGCTTAGTACCGTGTTCTTTATGGAAAGTTCGTTTCCAGATCATGCCTTCTTTATATTTCTCTTCTTCAATGGGTGAAAGCCACGGCAAATTGCCCTGGCGATCTATACCGAAGTGCTCTATATAAATGTCATAATCCGGTAAATAGAAGTCAGGCTTATATGAACGATGCTCCGGATCAGCCGATTCAAAAGGATAGGCTCGTTCATACACATATCGAACTCCATTCAAAAACAAAAAGTTTGCAATGGATACCTCATCCAAGCTCTTAACCTGTTCGTTTTGTAAAGTACGTCTATTCACACGACGCTCTGCGTTGGCATCACCAATGAACTTCTCGCGGTCGTATTTACTCTTTATTGTTTCAAAATCAATGCCTTTTTCATAATCGTACGCCGCGCCAAGCGAATCGAACTGTTCCATATCTGCCGGAACATTAAGATAATACGCAAAATACTCGATGAGATTTTTTATTGCTTCCTTGTCTTTGATGATGTGGTCTTCAAAATAGGAGCGTACAAAAACACTGAGATTATCTGCCACATCAGGTCGTTTCCCTTGTGCGTCAGAAATAATATCCAAGCCGAGTTTATGGAACGTTGTTGCCTGTACCGGAATACCAAGCCTTTCCGAAATACGCACAGACATTTCTTCTGCCGCTTTTTTCGTGAAGGAGATCAAGAGTATGTCTTCAGGGTTGATACCTTTTTCAGAACACAGGTATTTTACCTTTCCAGAAATAGTAAGTGTTTTTCCAGAACCCGCTCCGGCAAGCACAAGATTACGATCCTCGTTACAAATAACTGCCGTGCGTTGCTGCACATCAAGAGATTTTCCGTCGATGTTTGACAAAAGGCTATCGTATCGCTTAGATTCTGCATTAATAAAATTCAAGTTACTTTTAGAAAACACAGAATCTATTTCCGAATATGCACCAAGAAAACTATTAACGGGTGCGTATGCTTCATCACGCTTTGGTATGCGTTTTGACTTTATCCTTGCGACAATAGGATTCCATTTTTCGGTAAAAGCTTTTCTATCTGCGAATGTAATATATTGATTTTCAAGACATGACAAATCAGCCTCGTAATCTGATAGATTGCGAAGGATTTCAGTTCTCTCGTCTTCTTCAAGGCGAGGGAATATTAGTCTGAAAAGCTTTTCTAAAAAACTCATATATTACCTCTCGCGGCTGTCGATGGATTATTTTATATGCATTATTTACATTACACTGTGTCAATTTATCGTAAAAGCCGTCAGGATCGGTATACATCCAGTCAGACGGACCATTCGGAATATAGTACAAACCATAAGACACATAGGCTGGAGTAAGTTCAAACTTAATATGGTTCAATTCAAGTACAACGGTAGGCGAAGACTGATATATTTCGGATGTACTGTAATAATGTTCTGCAAAATTCTTTAGCCGATTAAGAAAACTTTGCGGTTTATAGCCGTTTTCGTTTTTGAATACGACCATTAAATCTACATCTGACTCGCTATCGGCTTTTCTCGGTAAAATGGTTCCTCTCACATAGGAACCGAACAGTTTCTTTTCCGTAACTTCACTACCAAAGTAACTCTCCAAACGACTTTTGATTGTCGAAATAGAACTGGAAATATGGTCTTTTTCACTCGAACTCAATACCAGATCACTGGCTAATTCTTCGAGATAACTATTTACAGACATGTAATATCTCCTTTCTTGAAAAACAATGAGTCTTCTTAATTGTTTTCTTCAAAGTTTTCCACCTGTTCCATAACCTTTGTAAACACTTCAGGGCTATACTGAGGCGGGTATCCGTTTTTGATTAAGCAAATCTTTATCTCAAGTTTAAGCTGGTTGCGGACATTCTGATTATTCAGCCAGTCTGCGAAAGAAGACTTGGTGTCGATGATTTCTTTTACCTTCTTAGCCAGAGACTTGCACTTATCGTTTATGAGAACACCATCAACCTTTTTGTCTTCTCCATACTCGAAGTTGTACTGATCCCGCAAAGCAAGGAGAATATCATAGAAAGCTTTTTCCTCAAAAGTGAGTCCCATTTTGCGGAAGCTCTCTTTGCTTTCGTTCATTCCACGAAGGATATTCAGTGCCTGTTCGGTTGCGTTCCTAATAATATCCTCAGAAGCCTGCTCCTGTGTCTCGCTGGCTTCTTCGCTTGTCAAATGCTTTCTTCTTTCATGATACTCGGCTATTGTTTTTTCAAGCATTTCCTGGAAGCGTTTTGCCTCAATCTGGTTTGTCTTTCCATATTCCGTGATCTGCTTTTTCAGCATCTTTACAAGCAGTTCCAGTTTTGTAGCCGGCATCTTAACATCAGAAAGCTTTTCAAAATACTCAGGGCTGAAAATGTCTTCCTGTTCACCGCTTTCGAGAACGCTCTCGACCTCAGTATATTTCAGAGCCTCTTCAACCATTTTTGAGACGTTGCGGTTCATGGTTTCAGCATCGACTTCGCTTGTTCCGCTCATCTTACGGACAAAACCAGCAATAGCCATAAAGCACTGAGCAAGCGCAGATTCTTCGTCACCGAGCTCGCCGGAAGGCTGGCAAATGTCATACGCAGCCCGCATCCTTTTTACGGTCTTTAAGAAATATGTCTTGAAGGATACTTTCTGAATTGCTTTGCCGTTCTTTGTCTCGGTCTGCAATTCAAGCGTTGTCTGGAATACGTACTCTGCTGCTTCTGCAAGAAGAGTATATCTTTGCAGAGGGTCACAGTCGGGATCAAGGAACGGGGCGAGATAAAAGTCAGAGAACAGATTTTTGAGAACTTCAAGTTCGTCACGGAATGCCATCGTCGCTTGTTCAACATCATCGGGTGTCGGAGCAATATTTTCACCGCCTCCGTACACCTTCATGGCTTCGCGCATATTGTCACGAATACCGATGTAGTCAACTATCATTCCGTACTCTTTGCCCGGATACTTTCTGTTTACACGGCTGATTGTCTGAATAAGAAGATGCTTTTTCAGAGGCTTGTCGTTATACATCAGGGTAAGTGAGGGAACATCGAAGCCAGTGATCCACATATCCACGACTATGACAATGCGGAAGTTAGACTTACGCGGGTGTTAAGAGGAAAATTCTGGGGAGCTTGTTTTCTTTACGCTCCGCATCATTCATAAAGAGCTCATCGTACCCGGTCAGGCCCAGATCGATTTTTTGCACGTTCTTCAATTTCTGTCACCTCCTTCGTGAGTGCCTCATACGCTGCCGCGACTTTGCCGTTCTTGTCATGAGAGAAAATGCTTTCTCCGGAAAGACTGCACTCCGCAGCTCTTACCGAAAACGGAATCTCGGAATTGAACACGCGGATGTTTTCTCCCACAGATGAACGCAGCGATGAAATAATCGCCTTTGCATTGTTTGTGCGGTTATCTACCATCGTCAGCAAAATACCGTCAATCTTCAATCTCGGATTGATCTGCCTCTTAATCTTTGAAATCGAGCGCAGAAGCAAGTTAAGACCTTTGGTTGACAGGAAATTCGGCTGAGACGGGATAATCACACTGTCTGCCGCAACAAGCGCGTTGACCGTCATCATTCCCAGAGAAGGCATACAATCAATAAGGATATAGTCGTAATTCTTCTTCATGCCGTCGATAGCATTTTTCAAAACATACTCGCGGCTCATAACATTGAACAGACCGGTTTCCATACCGGACAGCTCAATATTTGAGGGAAGCAAGTCAACGCCTTCCGGATGCGTGATAATGGCATTTCCGGGCGGCTGTTCATCATCAATGACCGACTGCATTAGGGAAGAAAGCGACACGTCCAACTCATCGGGGTTCTTTACTCCGAGGCTTACCGTTAAGCTGCCCTGCGGGTCAGCGTCAACAAGCAAAACCTTATTGCCGTAGCTTGCAAGTCCCACGCCGAGATTGACTGCGGTAGTTGTTTTGCCTACGCCGCCTTTCTGATTTGTGATGGCGATCACTTTACAGTTTTCCATGTGGTATTCTCCTTTCTTCTTATTTGAATCATTTCTGATCCACTAAAACCTCAAAGATGATCTTTGGGGCTTTAGTGATTGCACTTAATTTTTCCTCGAACCCCAAGTGCAAAAAAGGAAATCATCAGGTGCCCGATAGCGAATCGGGTCCATGGGAATCTCACCCCTGCCGGGTTCTCCGCCAGCTCCGTAGAGAAGTATCATTAGCCCTGTAGCGTTTCATTGCCATATCCGTAGCCGTCGAATATTTCAGAATGGTTCGGAAACGCTCGCCACCTTGCTTTCCGTTATAACCCGGAGGGGCAGGAGGGTCTTGGCGCACCTTCATTCGGCTGGAGCTCTCGCTCCCGCTCAGGAACGTACCTGATGAATGTGTATTCAGTTGTCAAAGAACAGGTGAGGTTTTTTTTGTCCCTCAAGGGATAGAGCACGAAAACGCAATTTTTATGAATGTTTTTGAAAAAAAGTTGGAAAAATTTTTTTGACATCGTTTTTCCTCCAAACAAAAAATGCTTACTAAACATAGTAAGCATTAAATAATGGGCAAAAAAATAAGGCGTACTGCATAAGCAATACGCCTTATCTCCCTTTGCAGGGTAATTATTTGATTTTTAGCAATCAGGTGTTGAGTGCTCGAAAACCCTTGATTTTACTGGGTTTTTGGCTCAATCCTTCTTATCTTTTATGGCTGCCTGAGCTGCTGCAAGTCTTGCGATGGGAACGCGGAACGGTGAGCAGGAAACATAGTCAAGGCCGATATTGTGGCAGAACTCAACGGAGGTGGGATCGCCGCCGTGCTCGCCGCAGATGCCGCAATGGAGCTTGTCATTGACAGGTCTGCCGAGCTGGAGGGTCATCTTCATGAGCTTGCCAACGCCCTTCTGATCGAGCTTTGCGAACGGATCATTCTCAAAGATCTTGGTGTCATAGTAAGCGTTGAGGAACTTGCCTGCGTCGTCACGGCTGAAGCCGAAGGTCATCTGAGTAAGATCGTTGGTGCCGAAGCAGAAGAAGTCAGCCTCTGCGGCGATCTCATCAGCGGTAAGGCAAGCTCTGGGGATCTCGATCATGGTGCCGACTTCGTAGCCGATGTCGCTGCCTGCGGCTGCGATCTCGGCGTCAGCGGTCTCAACGACGATCTTCTTAACGAACTTGAATTCCTTGACGTCGCCGACCAGCGGGATCATGATCTCGGGCTTGATATTCCAATCGGGATGCGCCTTGTTGACGTTGATAGCTGCACGGATGACAGCCTTGGTCTGCATCTTGGCGATCTCGGGATAGGTTACGGTAAGGCGGCAGCCTCTGTGACCCATCATGGGGTTGAACTCATGGAGAGAAGCGATGAGGGTCTTGATGTCGTCAACGCTCTTCTTCTGAGCAGCTGCAAGAGCTTCGATATCAGCCTCTTCGGTGGGAACGAACTCATGAAGAGGAGGATCAAGGAAGCGGATGGTTACGGGGCAGCCCTCAAGAGCCTCATAGAGAGCCTCGAAGTCACCCTGCTGATAGGGCATGATCTTATCAAGAGCAGCCTCTCTCTCCTCGAGAGTATCTGCGCAGATCATCTCACGGAAAGCAGCGATTCTGTCAGCCTCAAAGAACATGTGCTCGGTGCGGCAAAGGCCGATGCCTTCTGCGCCAAGCTCGCGAGCCTTCTTAGCGTCTCTCGGAGTATCTGCATTGGTGCGAACCTTGAGGGTTCTGTATTTATCAGCCCAGGACATAATCCTGCCGAATTCGCCTGCGATGGAAGCGTCAACGGTGGGGATGATGCCCTTGTAGATGTTACCGGTGGAGCCGTCGATGGAGATGTAGTCGCCCTCAACAAAGGTCTCGCCTGCAAGGACAAACTTCTTATTCTCTTCATCCATAGCTATATCGGAGCAGCCGGAAACGCAGCAGGTGCCCATGCCGCGGGCAACAACGGCTGCGTGAGAGGTCATACCGCCGCGAACGGTCAGGATGCCCTGTGAAGCCTTCATGCCGGTGATATCCTCGGGGGAGGTCTCAAGACGGACAAGGACTACCTTCTCGCCTCTTGCCTTCCAAGCCTCTGCGTCCTCAGCGGTGAAGACGATCTTGCCGCAGGCAGCGCCCGGAGAAGCGCCGAGGCCCTTACCGATGGGGGTAGCGGCCTTGAGCGCCTTAGCGTCAAACTGGGGATGAAGGAGGGTGTCAAGGTTTCTGGGGTCTATCATAAGGACAGCTTCTTCCTCAGTCCTCATGCCCTCGTCAACGAGGTCACAAGCGATCTTGAGAGCGGCCTGAGCGGTTCTCTTACCGTTTCTGGTCTGAAGCATGAAGAGCTTGCCGTGCTCAACGGTGAACTCCATATCCTGCATATCTCTGTAGTGATTCTCGAGGGTCTCGCAGACCTTCTTGAACTCGGCAAACGCCTCGGGGAACTTCTGCTCCATCTCGGCTATCTTCATGGGAGTACGGACGCCCGCAACGACGTCCTCGCCCTGTGCATTGGTAAGGAACTCACCGAAGAGGCCCTTAGCGCCGGTAGCGGGGTCACGGGTAAAAGCAACGCCGGTGCCGCAGTCATCGCCCATGTTGCCGAATGCCATCGACTGGACGTTAACAGCGGTGCCCCATGAATAGGGGATATCGTTATCACGACGGTAGACGTTTGCTCTGGGGTTGTCCCATGAACGGAAAACAGCCTTGATAGCGCCCATGAGCTGCTCTTTGGGATCGGTCGGGAAATCCTCGCCGATCTTTGCCTTATACTCAGCCTTGAACTGGCCTGCAAGCTCTTTAAGGTCGTCAGCGGTAAGCTCAACGTCCTGGGTAACGCCCTTCTTCGCCTTCATGGCGTCGATGAGCTGCTCAAAGTATTTCTTGCCGACTTCCATAACGACGTCGGAATACATCTGGATAAATCTTCTGTAGCAGTCCCAAGCCCAACGGGGATTGCCGGATTTCTCAGCGATAGTCTCTACAACATCCTCGTTGAGGCCGAGGTTAAGGATGGTGTCCATCATGCCGGGCATGGATGCACGGGCGCCGGAACGAACGGAAACGAGGAGAGGATTCTCCTTATCGCCGAACTTCTTGCCGGTGATACCTTCCATCTTGACGATGTATTCGTTGATCTCTGCCATGATCTCGGGGTTGATCTCTCTGCCGTCCTCATAGTACTGAGTGCAGGCCTCGGTGGTGATGGTGAAGCCCTGGGGAACGGGGAGACCGATGTTTGTCATCTCGGCGAGGTTAGCGCCCTTACCGCCGAGCAGCTCTCTCATGTCGGCATTGCCTTCTGAGAACAGGTAAACATACTTGTGAGCCATTAATATACCTCCATATAAAATTATTAACTTCCTAAAGCCGTGCGCAAAGGCGCACTGAACCAAAAAAGATTATATCAGATAATTCCGCAAATTGCTATATGTTTTTAGAAAAAACTGATAGCTTTTTTACTTTTCTTTTTAGTAACTATTAACATATATAGGCGTTTTTATGTATCCGAATGCCGCCCGGGGGTTGAAAATCCACCCGCCGTGGTGTATACTTGTGGCTGACAAAAATAACAGAGGGGTGCTTTATGGACAGGATAACGAGCTTCACCGTCGATCACGACCTGCTGACCGAGGGCATATATGTTTCGCGCATTGACGGCGACATCACGACCTATGACATGAGGACGAGGGTGCCGAATTCGGGCGATTATATGGATACGACCACGGCGCACACCTTGGAGCATATGTTTGCGACCTTCGTAAGAAATTCAGAGATCGGCGGCGACGTGATATACTTCGGGCCGATGGGCTGCCGCACGGGCTTCTATCTGCTGGTACGCAACGCCGACAACGCCCGCGTGCTCGCCGTGACAAAGCGAATTCTCGCCGACATCATCGCCTATGAGGGCAAGGTTTTCGGCGCGTCAAGAAAGGAATGCGGCAACTATCTCGACCTCGACCTCGAGAAAGCCAAGGCGGAATGCCGCCGCTACCTCAAAGCCCTCGAAAAAGAGCAGACATTTGAGTATAAAAAGTAAACAGCAACAAAAACGGCGGGT
>ULTB01037345.1_pt1 | contig 17254 bp, 16 predicted proteins | sample 1957251 | NCBI WGS metagenome assembly ULTB01 (sample SAMEA4835724, study PRJEB28245) | human gut metagenome | biome: gut microbiome; material: fecal sample | place: Denmark | collected 2008
TCAGCCGTCAACACATGTCCGTGGAAACCGCTTCGTTGCTGAGCTTGTCCAGCTCTTTGCGGAGCCCGGTGACAGGCTTTTGGGCAGAGAAAACGTCGTCGATGCAAGCAACTCACTCACACCGACGGCTATTCGAAACCTCAGGACATTCTGTGAAATTGGCAAATGGGGTATTTGTAATCAGCGTCAACTGTGGATCGCTGTGAATGTGGAAAATACTCAAATTTTACTTGACAAATAATTTAGAATGATTATAATATAATTAAAATAATTCTAAAACGAATGGGAGGGATGCTTCCATGACAAAATACGAAAGAGCAATTTATAATATCGTACGAATGTCCCATGAGCATCTGACTGTTCGCCAGATTTTTGAAAGGCTGAAAATGGACCATCCGAAGGTGGTCCTGGCGACCGTGTATAACAACCTCAATAAAATGTGGGAATCCGGTCTGATCCGGAAGGTTTCCGTGGAAGGAATGCCGGACCGGTACGATATTCTCCAGAAGCACGATCACCTGGTTTGTAAGCGCTGTGGAAAGATACTGGATGTTTCCTTTTAGGACTTGACCGCGCCTCTGCGCAGCCAGCTCGGGCAGGACTTTTTGTTCTACGATCTGAAGGTGTACTACCTGTGCCCGGAATGCGGGGAGAAGGAAAAAACATCGGAGGAAGCACCCGGTCAATCAATATGAAATAGGAGGAAAATTGTATGTTAACAGGAAAAACGGCAGTTGTAACCGGCGGAACCAGAGGAATCGGCTTCGCCATTGCGAAGAAGTTTCTGGAAAACGGCGCCAATGTAGCCATTGCCGGGTCCCGGCAGGAGTCTGTGGATAAAGCCCTGGCGAAGCTGCCGGAGTACGCGGGTCGGGTTATGGGCATCTGGCCGGACATTTGCTCTCCTGAGGAGGTAGCGGCAGCCTTTGCTTCCGTTAAGGAGAAGTTTGGCAGCCTGGATATCCTGGCCAACAACGCGGGCATTTCTTCCAGAACCAGCCTGTATGACTACACTATTGAGGAATTCTCCAAGATCATAGATCTGAATGTGAAGGCTGTGTTTGTCTGCACCCAGGCCGCGGCAAGGATCATGAAGGCGCAGGGCGGCGGCGTCATCGTCAATACCAGTTCCATGGTCGGTGAGTACGGCCAGCCCTCTGGCTGCGGCTATCCCGCCTCCAAGTACGCGGTGAACGGCCTTACCCGGTCTCTTGCCAGAGAACTGGCCAAGGACAACATCCGTGTCAACGCCGTGGCTCCCGGTGTCACCAGAACCGACATGGTGGCGGCTCTGCCCCAGGAGCTAGTGGACCGGATTTCCGCCGGAATTCCCCTTGGCCGGGTAGGCGAGCCTCTGGACATCGCCAACGCGTACCTGTATCTGTCCAGTGATCTGGCAAGCTATGTGACCGGCGTTACCCTCCGGGTAGACGGTGCGGCCATGACCTGATAAGGGGGCGCAGAATATGGACAAGAAAGCAATGTACAACCTGAGCTACGGCCTGTTTGTGCTGACCGCCCGCCAGGGAGATAAGGACAACGGCTGTATCATCAACACCGCGGGGCAGGTGACCTCTACCCCCAACCGGATTAGCATCACGGTGAATAAGGATAACTTTACCCATGATATGATCCGGGAGACCGGCAGATTCAACATTTCCATTCTGAGCGAGAAAGCGGATTTTTCCCTGTTCCGGCACTTTGGCTTCCAGTCCGGCAGGACGGTTGACAAATTCGTGGACTATTCCGCCTGTGAACGCAGCGCCAACGGCCTGTATTATATCACGGAGGGAACCAACTCCTATATCAGTGCCAGGGTGGAGCAGACCATTGACTTGGGAACCCACACCATGTTTATCGCCGCCGTGGAGGATATGGATGTCCTCTCCCGGGAGCCTTCCGCGACCTACGCCTATTATCAGTCCTCCATCAAGCCGAAGCCTGAGAAGAAGGCCGGAAAGACGGTCTGGCGCTGCACCGTGTGCGGCTATGTCTATGAAGGCGAGGAGCTGCCGGCGGACTTTGTCTGTCCGCTGTGCAAGCACCCGGCTTCGGATTTCGAAAAGGTCAGCGGCTGACCCGGTTCTGCAAAAAAATCTGCCTCCTGGAATTTCCGGGAGGCGAATTTTTTGTTACAGCATAGCCAGAATGGCACTCTTGGGTCTGGCGCCTACGGCCTGGGCGACCACTTGGCCGTCCTGCATCACCACCAAGGTGGGGATGCTTATGATCCGGAACTGACTGGCCAGCTCCGGCTCCTTGTCCACAATGGGGCTGAGCAAGCAGTCTCACAGCCAGCGGCTGATCGATACTTTCGTCAATCGTATTTATCTCTACGATGACAAGCTGATCATCACCTTCAACCACAAGGATGGTGCCCAAACCATCACACTGAATGACATAGAAACCGCTTTTGCCGAACAGGAACATGGTTCGGATTTGGTTAGCTCCGCTGTACCATAACAGATACCGAAATTGATACAATCGTGTCGATTACGGTATCTGCTTTTTTATTCCCTTTTTTCCAAAATTACGGTAAAAAAGGCTTTTTTCTTGCATTTGCAACGTATTTATAGTCTGTGTTTCCTTGATATGATGGTTTTGGCAGGTGCGCCTTGCTTATATCCACCGCATATTGTGCTTTCAATTCGTTAAACAACCGCTATTCGTTATACAGCCGATAGCAATAAAAATAGCCGCCCAGGTTTGTGCAGCATAGCCACTTGCAATACCCGGGCGGCAGAGTTAACATCACACACAATTTCAAAGGACGGTGATGGGCCTGATGGATATGGTAAATCCGGATATCCCGCTATATATGGGAAAAGCATCCAAAGAGATTCTGAAGCGGCTCAACAACCGAACCCGGAAGTTTCCTGTGGAATTGGTGGAACGAATCCGTACCTTTGAAGCGCCACAGACGATTGTGATTGGTGATATTGCAATTACACCGCTGTTTGTGGACCATTCTGCGTACGATGCCCATATGTTCCTGATCGAAGCAGATGGGAAACGGGTTCTGCATACCGGAGACTTCCGCAACCATGGTTTTCGTGGAAAAGGACTTCTGCCAACCGAAATATGTGGGGAAGGTGGATGCATTGATCTGTGAAGGTACAACTCTGAACAGACCTGACTATTCCCACATCAGCGAACAGGAATTGCAAAGCCAGATCAAGACTGTGCTGGAGGAAAACAAGTATGTATTCGTGCTGTGCTCCTCTACGAATTTTGACCGTATTGCGTCGGTGTGTTCGGTAATTCCCAAGGGGAAATACTGTATTTGTGATGATTATCAATGCGAAATGATTCAGTATCTTCGGCAGACCGGAGGCACGAAAAGTGCGGTGTATGCCTGTGATGGGATTTTGCGCTATGGGCGGAATCTGGATGAACGGATGACCGATAAGGGGTTCTGTATGTTTGTCCGCAGCGGAAACCCATTCCATAGGCAGACGATGGAGCGGTTCCCCGACGCGGTGGTCATCTACTCCATGTGGAAAGGCTATTTGGAGCGGCCGGATATGCAGGCTTTTTTGCGGGGATTCCACCGTATTGAACTGCATACCAGCGGTCATGCGGACGGAGAAACCATCCGTACGGTAATTGATACCGTTGACCCAGGCTTCATCATACCCATGCACACAGAGAAACCCGACGCATTCATATCACTTGCTGATGGAAGAAGGATTCTGTTCCCACAAGACGGTGACTGCATAACCCTGTAAGGAGGCCCCTATGAGAAGTATATCCGATGAATTTCAGAGCGAGCTACACAGTGGTACCCTGAAATGGGTAACAGATGCGGTAAAAGATCGCACCAATAATTTGATCCTCTGCTTCCGTGATGGCTATGTGAATGTGTATTATAAAAGCCACAGCCTCTTTAAGATCACTCAGCACCAGCGGGGTTATAGGCTTTCTTTTAACCTCCGCCACGCCCGATATACGGAGCCCATGGAGGCTGCAAAATCCAGGATAAAAGCGATTCTACCGGAAATCCGCTTCAGCGCATCAGACGAGGTATGGTTCTATTCTGATATGATTCCGAAGAACGCACAAACGCAGATCATTGACGCTTATAAGAGTTATATTGATGACTTTTTTGACCTGTCCAAACTCACAGATTATATCCATCCGTCGAGAAAGAGAGATCTTCTGGAGAAGGTACGGCAGCAGGAATTGTTTTCTGCTCATTTTGATCCTATGGGAATTGGAGAGGAACTGGTCTTTTACGATATGGAGCTTTCTATCCCAGGGGAATCGTCGGATATTGCAAAGAAGGGATCTCCCGACTGCTTGGCTGTGAAACTCCAGGACGGTGTGGTAACAGAAATCGTGCTGGTAGAAGTGAAATCTGCCGCCGCAGCCTGCGTGGGCAACCACGGGATTAAGAAGCACTGTGAGGATTTTTACGCTATCCTACAGAACCCAGATGACAGAGGATTTTTGTATGCTTCTATGGTGTGCACTCTGAATCATTATCAAAGTTTATGGTTGCTTTCCGCTGTAAAAGATGTGTGCTCTCTGGAAAAATGCAAATTTTCTATCCGGTATTATTTCACCGACGAGGCGATCCGGTGGACAAAAAACAGCCGCCAACGCAATGAGAACTATGAATACTATCTGAGACTACCTGCGGAGCAAATGGCACACAGGAGGGATTATCCTCCAAAAAAAGCCCCGAGACGCAACAAAAAGAAGCCCAGCACGCGCCGTTTGACGTGATGCTGGGCTTCTCCTCATTACAGCGATTTCAGCGGATAAAACAATGCTCTGTTTGCAAGAAGCACTTTCGCATTTTGCCAAATGGTGTAAAAATGCTCTATGCCGTAAAATTCCACATCCAAACGCGTACCGTATACGCTCTGCCGTGCTTTGCTTTCTGATGTGCTTTTTTCATGCAGGGAGAAAGGATTTCACTGTTCTCACTATCTCCGGTTTTAATAAGGCATTTTTACTGCCTCACAGTGACTTTACTCAGCAATTAAGCCGAAATGCCGCAGAGCATCCTTAATTGCCTCGACCTTTTCAGGCGGGCATGGATGATACTCATGCTTCCTCTGCTCCACAGCGTTCGGCGCTTTGTGCATATCCAATCCGACCATGCGCTTGACCTCTGCAATATATGCAGTATGGACTTTGAAGCCGTACTTCTCCTGCACATATTCCTGAATACGCTTATAGGTCGGATGCTCCTTGACCTCGCCGGTTTCCACTTCCATTCTGACTTCAACCGTCAGTGGATTTGTTTCCCGTGACAAGAGGACCACCGTCTCGACTGTGTTTTCGAAATTCGGAATAAACATATCGGCTTCGTTCCCTTGATAATATACCGGGAAACGAAATTGTATGCTCTTTAATATCTGACCGTTTTCCAACGGTTCGGGATATATCTCGATTTTCTTTATAAAGCTGTGAAGAAATTCTTTCTTCTCAAATTCGGTAAATTCATTATATATTATATCAAATAATTCCAAAAATTCAAATATTCGTTTCCGAGAGATTTTTTGTTCTTTTATAGCCTTGATTTGTGTTTGTACAGTTTCAAGATTTTCGGTTGCCTCTGCAATCTCGTCATATAATGAATTTATACGATTTTGCATATCGGTATATTTTTGCTCATAATGCCTGTCGGAACAGTCGAGCCTGTCAATTTGAGAACCAAGTCGTTCCTTTGCGGCAGTAAGCTGTTTTATCTGTGTTATTAAATATGCTTCTTCTTTTTCATACTTAGATAAATCTACGCTTGCATCTAATTTTTCTTTTATTGCAGAATCAAACTTTGAATTTTTAACGATATTTCTTATTACTTCCACAACCGCTTCATTTATCTTTTCCTGATGAATTTGCTTTTTGAAAGTACATTTGTGACCGTCATATTCCAATCTGTGTTTGCAGGCGTAATACCAATAATCTCTGTAAAAACTTCCGTCTTTTTTGCGTTTGCGGTTGACACTGCCATACAACCCGGCACCGCATATCGGACATTTAATTATTCCGGTCAATAAATGCTGATGTTCTGTGCTGTATATTTTTTCATTCTTTATACCTGTCTTTTTTCTCTTATCCTGAGCTAAAAGCCAATCTTCTTCGCTGATAATCGCATCATGAATACCGTCATAAATAGGATATTCTTCTTGCTTTACCACATGATATTCATTACGGCTGCCTTGAATTTTTTCCGTTTTTCTTCGCCCGAAAGCAATTTTCCCGCAATAAATAGGGTTGTCCAACACGAGCTTTACAAAATGGGCCGTAAATGCGTCCAAAGTTCCGTTTTGGCGTTTCTTTTTGATATAGCCTTGGCGATTCAGATATTTTGCAACAGTGCCGGCACCCATTGTGGTGTGAATGAATTTATCGTAGATAATGCGAATAATTTCTGCCTCGTCTTCGGCTATTTTTAACTCGCCGTCAACAAGTTCATAACCGTATGGGGCAAACCCTCCGTTCCATTTGCCTTCACGGGCCTTCTGTTTTCTGCCTTCCATTGTTTGAACAAGAATATTTTCTCGTTCAATTTCCGCTACAGCCGACAGCACTGAAATCATAAGTTTGCCGCTGTCCTTTGAACTGTCAATACCGTCCTCAACGCAGATAAGATTAACCCCGTAATCCTGCATCAGTTGTAAAGAATTAAGTACATCGGCTGCGTTTCTGCCAAATCGAGACAATTTGAAAACCAGCACATATTGTACATTGTCTTTTCCTTCGGAAATGTCGTTAAGCATAGTTTGGAATTCAGGCCTGCCTTCAATATTTTTACCGGACTTACCTTCATCGGAATATTCTCCGGCAATCTTTAAGTCCTGAAATTCAGCATACCTTCTTAACTTTTCTCTCTGTGCATCAAGACTGAAACCGTCGACCTGCATAGAGGTTGATACACGTGTGTATATATAGCAATTTTTCCTTTTCATACGATGACTCCTTTCTGATTTGCTTACATTATATTGCCGTCTAAATAAATACTCCAATGTACGGCAGAAGGGGGCTAAGCCCCTTTCTGCGAACTGTTACGATTTTTGCATTGGCGGTTTGGAAATTGTCTCAAAATATCTTCCGTTGTTACCAAACGATATTTATCCCCATATTTTAAGTACATCTTTGCCATTAAGTCTAAAAACCTATCGTATTCGGCTTGCCCGGTTTTATCGCTTTTTAGTGTCATCATCTTGCATCACCTCTGTTTCTTTCTCTCTGTCTCTGCCATTTTTCAAGCAGTGTTATGATTGTTTTTTGCATATCAAGGCTTGTATAGCTTTTGGGAAAATATTTGCGTATATCCTCTGTTTTGAATTTGACCTGTTCTTTCTGATTTGGTTTTTCCTCGCTTAAAACGGCAAATATCGTGTCTATGGACAATCTGCCTTGCTCGCTGAACTTTCGCAGTCGCTGTGCCTGTGAAAGTGACGGCGTGGCGTCTGTGTATTCTATTTCTTCGGCTAATATTTTCTGCTCGTTATCGGGCAGATACGAAAGTTCAACAGCCGGAGTAAAGGCTATCCTTTCTTCGTCAACGAGTTTCAGCAGTTCGGGTATTAGGTGTGTTAAGCGGATATATCTTTGGACTTGTCTGCCGCTTTCGGACTCGGATATTTTATCTGCACTTTCTAACTTTCCGACAACTTGTCGGGAAGTTGCTTTTCCCTGATGTTTTATCGCTTCCAATTTCATCTTGTAAGCAAAGGCCTTTTCGCTTGGCAGTAAATGCTCTCTCTGCAAATTTGAATCCACCATTGCAATAATTGCTTCATCTTTTGTCATATCTCTGACTATTGCGGGTATGGTCTGTATTCCCAATTCTTTACAAACTTCAACTCTCCTGTGACCGCTGATAATCTCGTAAGTACCGGCGGAAAAAGGACGAACGATTATCGGCTGGAGCAAACCGTTTTCTTTTACGCTCTCTTTCAGTTCTTCGTTTTCAACTCCGTTTCTTTTCTTAAACGGATGGTTTTCAAAGGGGATAAGTAAATCTATGTTGATGTTCTTTACGTTTTCCTGCATTTCGATGTCTCCTTAATCCAATATTTCTATTTTTTTCAGTGCGATTCCTTTGCCGTTGTTCTCATAAATCAATCTCAGATTTGTACCGTTATCTATCTCATAAAAACCGAGATAACTCTGCCACCAGAATACGGGCGTGATAATCTTTCTTCCGTCACTTAATTGAAAGAAAAGACGCATCATATTTTTACTTGCCTCTGCTCTCATTATCAGTTTTGCGAAGTATTCGCCCTCTTTGTCTATGAAATGATAATCGGTAGTTATGATGTGTTCCTCTCTCATTTCGTCTCTTGTATATACTTTATTTGCTATCATATTTAAGTCCTTTCTTTTACGGCAGGTAAGAACTATATATTTATTTATATATTTATACGGTTACCTGTCGGTTGAATTGTTTTGAACGGCGAGTAAGAATGATAACCCGACAGCCTTTTTTCTGTATCGAAAAGGTGCCGAAATTATCAAAATTTTTCTCTGTAAACCGTTTTATTTTGAAACGAATATTGGTTATCCTTTTATCCCGAATCGTTGAAATCGTTGCTTTTTGGTGCCGATTTGATACTTCTTTTGGAACAATACAGAGGACAACTCACAACGATTGATCTAAAACTTTGTTTACAGTCATTCCGACATTTGCGGCACAAATCGTTGTATGTTCTTCTGCCTGTTTTGGGACTGATAAACAAATCCCATTCCTGTTTTAATTTCTTTGATAATCTTGCCATAGAAAAAACTCCTTTCACTCATTTGGACAAAGGGTGCCGAAATGCACACCCAAATTGACCGATTTCAAAAAAATTTTTAATATCCCTTCACTTGTTTGAACCCGGAAGCGAAAAAATGGGGGTATTTTTGAAAAGATAATTAAAAATCCTTTCACTTGTTTGAAATGGGAAACGATTCTTGGGGGGTGTTTTTGAAAAAATTTTGAGAAAACAAAAAATCTCCTCCTGATTCATCGAACAGAGAGGAGACGTGTTTGAAAAAATATTAAGTTGTAAGCTTTACAGCATTAACTTCCCAAAAATGGAAATATATTGATTTTGGGAAATAGAATTAAGCATATATCCTATCTTACTATCTTTAAGACTGATACAGAGCAGCATTTCATTCTAACAATAGTATGGATAAAATCCAAAGGTAATTGATTTTTTAACGATTTCGTGATATGATAATAACGGATTATTGTAGGAGGTTGTTGCTATGGCAGTTAAATACGATAAATTATTTCATATGATGATAGATAAAAAGATTTCCAATGCTCAGCTTGCCGAAAAAGCGGGCGTTAGTGCTAACATTATTACCCGCTTAAAAAGAGACCAGTATGTCGCAATGGAAAGTATCGAAAAAATTTGCCACGCTTTGAATTGTGGTGTTGATGATATTCTCGATTTTACAAAATAATTTTTTACGTCTTAACTTCCGATAATTCTTATTATCAGGAAGTTACAAACGACAAAGCGCTTATAGGAGGATAACACTGTGTTACCTGAAGAAAAAGCAAGAGTTAAAATAGATAAACAACTAAATAATGCCGGATGGGATATTGTCGACAGACAGGATTATATTCCAAACTATGCTATGGCGGTAAAGGAAGCATTAATGCAGGGCGGAAAAGAAAGCGATTACTTGCTTTTTGTTGATAATAAAGCCATTGCAGTTGTTGAGGCAAAGAAGGGATCGGATAGTCTCGGTCCGAAAGTTGCCTCACAGGCTGAACACTATGCAAAAACTCCGCAGAATTGGTATGGTCTTTGGTTTCAGGGACTAATACCGCTTGTATATCTTGCAAACGGCAATAAGATATATTTCAAAAATATGCTTACTGACCCTGACGGAGATTATGTTGAACTTGGTGAAATGCATTCTCCAAAAAAGATGTTGCAGCTTATCGGCAAAAAATCGGAATACGGTGCTTTGCCGCGAATTGAGAAAAGGGGACTGCGTGACTGCCAGTATGATGCAGAAGTTAATTTAGAAAAATCTCTCAAGCAAGGCAAAAAGAAAGCCCTTGCAGTTCTTGCAACGGGCTCCGGTAAAACATATCTTGCTTGCCTTGCTTCATATCGTTTACTCAATTACACATCTACTAAAAGGGTCTTATTCCTTGTTGACAGAAATAATCTTGCACGACAAACAGAAACAGAATTCAGCCTGTTTGACCGTACAGAAAATAAACAGCCTATGAGTTCTTTGTATCAAATAAACCGATTGAAAAACAAAGACGATATTGGCGGAGATATAGTAATTTCTACAATACAAAAACTGTTTGCTGTTTTGACCGGTCAAACAATCACTGACGATGACGAAGATAAGGAAGATGAAAAATTCTTTTCTTTCAAAGACAACGACAGTAATCAAACTGTTGTATCTTTGGGCAATGATTTGAAATTGCCGCCTGATTATTTTCAGTTTATCATCATTGATGAGTGCCACCGCTCGATTTATGGCAAATGGCAATCTGTTTTGAACTATTTTAAGGGTGCAACAATTCTTGGTTTGACGGCAACACCGACACCGGAAGCTTATGCTTTTTTCAATGATAACATTATTGAAAAATATACTTATGACGATTCGGTTGTTGACGGCGTAAATGTTCCTGCTCGTGTTTATAGAATCAAAAGCAATATTACCGAACACGGCGGAACAATCAATACAGGTGACGAAGTAGTAGAAATTACCCGCAGCGGAAAAGAAATAGACTCTTATACAGCTACCGGAAGAATTGATTTTGCCCCGACTCAGTTAGACCGCTCGGTTATAGTTCCTGATCAAATGCGTAAAGTTTTAACTGCTTACAAAGATTCTATATACACTGATTTATTTCCGGATAGAGATGAAATATGGGAGTATATTCCTAAAACTTTGATTTTTGCCAAGGACGATAATCACGCAACAGAGATTGTGAATGTTGTAAAAGAAGTCTTTGCCGATAAATTCAAAAATGGTGTGGTTCCGGATAAATTTGTACAAAAGATTACATACTCAGCCGGAGATTCAAACGCTCTGATTCGTGATTTGCGCACGGATAAAGAGTTTAGAATTGCGGTCACGGTAACGCTTGTTGCTACCGGAACAGATGTAAAACCGCTTGAAGTTGTACTGTTTATGAACGATGTAAAATCTGATGTTCTCTATACTCAGATGAAAGGCAGAGGCTGCCGTGTCATCAATGAAGATAAATTGCGAGAAGTTACGCCGAATGCGAACACAAAAGAATGCTTCTACATTGTGGACGCTGTTGGTGTTACAGAACACGATAAAACTATTCCAAAACCGAAAGGCCCGGGTGGAGAACCAAAGCCTAAAATACCAACGCTTGAGCAGTTATTAGAATACTTGTCACACGGCGAAGTATCGGACGAAAACCTTGCTTTTTTGCGTGATTACTGCGCAAGCATAAATATGCGTTATGAAAACAATATTTTGTTCGGCAGGCATCTGAATATTTTTATTTCCGATTACGGTTTTGCCCCAAAGACCCTTGCGTATCAAATCAACACAGCCTTGTCACAGGGAATCTTACCACATTTTACAAGTGCATCTAATGATAACTCTGCAAGAAACAGTCTGATTTCTTGTTTGATGTTAAATCTTGATGCAAGAAAGAAACTGTTGGAGCTTCACAGGGGTTATTATGCAATCGCACCGGGCGAAGATGAAATTATTGACAAAGGCTTTACAAAAGAAGCCGCAAAAAGCTTTATTGATTCCTTTGAAAAATATCTGAATGATAATGCCGATAAAATTGAAGCGTTGCGTATCATTTATAATTCCGAAGACACGGTTATTACATACTCTATGTTGTCGGATTTACGGGACAAACTGCTTTCAGAAAACCGATTATTTACACCATATAATATTTGGAGCAATTATAAAATGCTTGATACAAACGGTGATGTTGAGGATTTGGATGTAAAGCAGAACATAAAAGCCTTAACGCACTTAATCCAGCTTGTCAGATATGCGTATAAGAAAACGGATAAGTTGAAGAGTTTACTGAAAGGTTATTCACAAAGATTTACACTCTATTGCGGTCAGGCACAGCGTCCTCTTTCCCCCGACCAACAAGAAATTATGAAAGCAATAGCTGATTACATAATCAACGAAGGCTCGATTAGTGTTACAGAACTTAACAGCATAGATACAGACCTTTGGAGAAAGGCTGTAAAAAGTTTCGGTATTCCGGCATTAACTGCCGAAATGATCGACTTATCAAAATTTATATTAAAGGCGGCTTAAATTATGGCAGGAAATCAAACAAAAAGCGAATCCACGCTTATTAAAAAGGTTGGCGACATTGCAAACGTAATGGCGGCAGCAGGTGTCGGATTCACAGACTATATTACACAGTTAACCTATATTCTTTTCTTGAAAATGGACGAAGAAAAAGAAGAAATGGGCTTATCGAGTTCAATTCCGGACGGATACAAATGGAAAGACCTTGTTGATTTAAACGGTACCGATTTAATTGACAAGTATGAAGAAATCCTGAAAGAGCTTGCCAAAGAAGATGGGTTGATAGGTACTATTTTTACTAAGGCTTCAAATAAAATTGATAGCCCGGTAAAGCTCGCCAAAATCATTGATATGGTTAAAGGCGAAAACTGGTATATGATGGAAGGTGACTTAAAAGGAGCCATCTATGAATCAATACTTGAAAAGAACGGACAGGACAAAAAGAGCGGTGCCGGACAATATTTCACCCCTCGTTCGCTCATTAAAGCCATGGTTGATGTAACTGACCCTAAAATTACTGAAACGGTTGCAGATCCGGCTTGCGGCACCGGCGGTTTTCTGCTTGCAGCCTATGACCATATGAAAGGTCAAAGTAAGGAAATTTCAAAGCAGAATTTCTTAAAGAATAATGCTTTCTTTGGTGCAGATAATACTCCGTTGGTTGTTACGCTTGCGTCTATGAACCTATACTTGCACGATATAGGAACAAACAAAAGCCCTATAGTATGTCAGGACTCATTACTTGACACCTCAGACAGAATGTTTGATGTTATATTGGCGAATCCGCCCTTTGGAACAAGACCACAGGGCAGTGTTGAAGTGTATGCGAATAGGCCTGAATTTGTAAAGACATCCGATAATCAGGTGAATTTCTTACAGCATATTATGTCCATTGTTAAAACAGGCGGCAGAGTCGCAGTTGTTTTGCCGGATAATGTCTTGACCGATGGAAACGCAACGGCAAAAGTAAGAGAAAAGCTTCTCAAAGAGTTCAATTTGCATACCATTCTCCGTTTGCCGACAGGCATTTTCTATGCACAAGGCGTTAAAACAAATGTCCTTTTCTTTGAAAAAGGAAAACCTACCGAAGATATATGGGTGTATGATTACCGTACCGGCATAAAACACACTTTGGTACAAAAACCGCTTACAAGAGAAAATCTTGATGATTTTGTTGATTGCTATTGCTCAGGTCATATGCAAGATAGAGTTCCGACTTATTCTGTTGATAATCCAAACGGACGCTGGAGAAAGTTTTGCAAAGAAGAAGTTTATGCCCGTGACCAGCTAAAACTCGATTTTAAATGGATTGTCAGCGAAGAAGACGATGACCGTACATTAGCTGAAATGATTGCACAAATCAAAGAAGAAGCAACGAGCATAGCAAGTGCTGTTGCCGAGCTTGAAAAACTTATCGGTGAGGTGGAGGAATAATGGATACCAAAGCATTAAGACAAAAAATCTTGGATTTGGCTATCCGTGGTAAACTCGTCCCTCAAGACCCGAATGATGAACCGGCTTCTGTTTTGTTGGAGCGTATTCGTGCCGAAAAGCAACAAATGGTTAAAGACGGAAAACTAAAAGCCAAAGACATAAAGAATGATACCGTAATTTTCAAAGGTGATGATAATTTACATTATGAGCAGCTTCAAGACGGGACGATAAATGAATATGAAAACGAGCTACCTTTTGAAATCCCAAGTAAGTGGGTATGGTGCAATTTGGGAATGCTTTTTAGTCACAATACAGGCAAAGCATTAAACGCTTCTAAAACTGATGGTGTCAGCCTGACATACATCACAACATCTAATGTATATTGGAATAGTTTTGAGCTGGATAATTTGAAGATTATGCCTTTTACTGATTCAGAAATAGAAAAATGCACCGTTAAAAAAGGCGATTTATTAGTGTGTGAAGGCGGCGACATTGGGAGGGCTGCAATTTGGCAATTTGAAAATGAAATAAGAATTCAAAATCATCTTCACAGGCTAAGACCGTATGATAGAATATATACAAAATTTTATTATTATATTATGTATCTCTACAAAGCTAACGGAAGAATAAATGGAAACGGTATTGGCTTACAAGGATTATCATCAAATGCTTTACACAATATAATAGTTCCTGTACCACCTGTTGAAGAACAAAAAAGAATTGTAGATAGTATTGATTCTGTTTTATCGCTAATTGAACAGATAGAAAGTCACAAACAAAATCTTTCATCACAAATTGATAACATTAAATCCAAGATTCTCGACCTTGCTATCCGTGGAAAACTCGTACCGCAAGACCCGAATGATGAGCCTGCTTCTGTTCTCCTTGAGCGTATCCGTGAGGAGAAAGAAGAACTGATTAAGCAGGGAAAAATCAAACGTGACAAGAAAGAATCTGTCATCTTCAAAGGTGATGATAACTCTTATTATGAGAAGTATGGTGAAAAATTGCCAAGTGGTTGGGTTGTAACAAACTTTGAAACTTTACTGGAATATGAACAACCTACAAAGTATATTGTAAGTGACACAAACTACAAGCCGACATATAAGACACCCGTTTTAACGGCCGGTAAATCATTTATACTTGGATACACAAACGAAACGGACAATATATTTGATGATTTGCCTGTAATAATATTTGATGATTTCACCACAGAAAGCAAGTTTGTAGATTTTAAATTTAAGGTGAAATCGTCAGCAATGAAAATATTACACATAAATCAAGATTTAGTGCTTCCAAAATATGCTTTTTATCTCATGCAAGCCACAGACATAGACCACGACAATCATCAAAGATATTGGATTTCTACTTACAGTCAAGAGATAGTTGCTTTGCCACCTATAAATGAACAGGAAAGAATATTGACAACATTAGAGCATTATTATAATTTGTTGGATACACTACAATGAGCATTAAAGCGAGCTTACGATAAGCTCGCTTTAATGCTTTCAATATTACTGTTCAAGTCTAAAATCTTTTGGGTAATTTTAAGTTGCTCATTGATGGGCGGTATTGGCAGTAAAATATTTTTAACTGTATCTATTGTTATCGCAGAAAAAGTGCTTCCGGTTGATTTATTCACGAGTACACGTTTTTGTGTTTTCAACCAATAAAATAAAAAGTTGTTTTGTATTTTATCGTAAGCATGAATTGATGACAAACCTCTGCCGATACAAATTTCTCTATCGGTTATATTTACCTCTCCGACAGGTGCTCTAACACATAGTAATACAGAATTTTCCGGTGCAATCTTACTTATCTTTTTTGTATATTGATTTGATTCTTTTAGAAAGTAATCCGAAAAGTATATCTTACCTTGATGAAATTCGGTATAGTTGCAATCACTACAAATATCTTGACTGCGAGGTGAAGAGCCCATAATAACCTCAGTAAAACTTGATAGTCTTGCCCAACACCAACTATCAGGTATTTCAAACGGCAATTCAGCATCAATACAGGCAACAGAATCTCCTATCTTCTCATAATAAGAGATAGTTAAATATCCTCCGTTATAATATTTGTGCGGAAAACCGCAGAAATATTTTACGGAGGTGTCTTTTTATGAAGACAAAACAAACATTTGAAGAACATTTGAGAAAGAGCAATCTTTCGGAAAACACAATCACTTCTTATCTTTGGACGGTAAATTATTATCATTCGCATTACGACGAAGTGAACAAGGAAAATCTCTTAGCTTATAAAGGCTATCTTATGGAATTCTTTAAGCCTAAAACAGTTAATCTGCGTATTCAGGGTATAAACAAATACCTTGAATTTTTAGGCAAGGAAAAGCTGCAATTGAAAGCCGTAAAGGTGCAACAGAAAAATTTCTTGGAAAATGTCATCAGCAATGCCGATTATAATTATCTGAAAAAACAGTTGAAGAAAGACGGTAATATGGAATGGTACTTTGTTGTTTGGTACTTGGCTGCAACAGGTGCAAGAGTCAGCGAATTGATTCAAATAAAAATTGAGCATATTGAAATCGGTTATTTCGATTTATACACAAAGGGCGGAAAACTTCGCAGATTATACATACCGAAAAAGTTAAGAACAGAAACTCTTGAATGGCTGTGGGAAAATAACCGTTACTCCGGCTATTTATTCTTAAACCGATATGGAGACAGAATTACCACTCGCGGAATATCACAACAACTCAAAAACTATGCCGACAAATACGGACTTGATAAAAAGGTCGTTTATCCGCATTCGTTTAGACATCGTTATGCAAAGAATTTCCTTGAAAAGTATAACGATATTGCTTTGCTTGCTGACCTTATGGGTCACGAAAGCATTGAAACCACCCGCATTTATCTCCGACGCACTGCCAGCGAACAGCAAGCACTTGTTGATAAAATAGTGACTTGGTAAAAGCCAAAACCGCCCTCGTATCGAGAGCGGTTTAAATCTTTATGAAATCTGTTCGGCTATTTTATCAATCTGTGCAAATAATGCTTCGATTGTATTAACAATTCGTCTTTGCTCAGCAAGTGGAGGAAGAGGGATAGTGCAGTTTGAAATATTTTCTAATGATAAATTTGGAATTGCCATATCAACCGACTGCATTAGTAAATCTTTTTTTATGGTGGGAGAATTTATTGCAAAAATAATAAATCTTACATTTACTAATTTGCAGTTTACTAATCGAACAATCGCCACAGCTTGATTTGTATTTAACGGTAATGCCTCACAGGGAACAACTGCAGTTCTGCCTAATGTTCCTGCAATAGTAATTAATATATCATTTGCCTTAAGGATTGACCTTTTTAAAAAGTCATTATGTGATTTCTCGTCTACATAGTTTAAGTTGTTAAGAGCTAATTTTTCATAACCAGCAATATTCTCTGCCCTTAAAAAACCAATACCATTATCAGCATATGCAACTTTCCCGCCTCTCGGTGTAGTGCCTTTTGTAATCACTTCTGATATAGTTGAAAGCTTAGTTTCAACCCACTGGCACGGTAAATCTTCATAATAAGAGTTATCATCACCTTTGAAGATGACAGAT
>ULTB01014784.1_pt1 | contig 17183 bp, 22 predicted proteins | sample 1957251 | NCBI WGS metagenome assembly ULTB01 (sample SAMEA4835724, study PRJEB28245) | human gut metagenome | biome: gut microbiome; material: fecal sample | place: Denmark | collected 2008
TCGCGATATTTATTCGGCCTGTCATGTAAAATACCAGAGCAGCGATACAAAAGAAGTCATAGAAGCCACCTTTTCCGTCCCGGGAAAGACGGGGCCTACGCTGCAGGTGCGGGAACAGGTGGGGAGTGTGGCCGAGGCCGAACGGCTGGCGAAAAAGAAGCTCCGCGAACAAAATAAAGAAGAAGTGACCGGCAGTTTTTCTTTGCCGGGGTGTTTGCGGTTGGTAGCCGGGATTACGGTCAATTTATTGGGATTTGGCGTATATGACGGAAAGTACATCATTACGGAAGCGTCTCATGATATAGGAACCGGATATACGAGCAGTATCAATGTACGGAGGTGTTTAGATGGATATTAAACAGCTTGCCCGCGTCGGCGTCGTATCCAGCGTGGACGCGGCGGCGGGGACAGCAAGAGTAGCATTTACGGACTTAGATAATACGGTATCCCAAGACCTGCGTATCCTTACGCGGGGCAGCAAACAAGATAAAGACTATTGGATACCGGATATCGACGAACAAGTAGTATGCCTGATGCTGCCTAATACAAGCGGCCGCGGCGTTTGCGCCGGCGTAATTCTGGGTACGTTTTACAGTCGCACAGACGCGCCGATAGAAAGCAGTGCGGACGTGCGGGGGATTACCTTTGGCGATGGCTCTGTTGTCAGACATGACCGCGGCAGCGGCAATATGACGATCCATGCGACAGGGAATATAGATCTGGTTGCCGATGGGAAGGTAACCATACAGGGCAGCACAGTGCATATCAATGAGTAAGGAGGCGGGTCATGGCACAAGCAACGCGATTGGGAGATAAGAACTGCGGACACGACACATGCCCGCCGGTAGCGCTTATGACGTCAAGCGAAACTGTGCATATTAACGGAAAAGGGGCGGGCCGAGTCGGCGATTCATACGAATCCCATAGCTGCGACACTCACAGCCCGCATGTAGGTGTAATCGCATCGGGGAGCAGCAGCGTATTTATCAATGGAAAAGCTGCAGCCCGTATCGGCGATCCCATCAGCTGCGGCGGTACCGTAGCGGAAGGAAGCGGCAATGTGTTTATTGGCGGATAGGTGATGTTATGTATGTAGGAAATTTTGGCGATATCCCTTTTATTGTGGCGTCTGGATATGTGCGCACCTTTAGGGAGTATAGCCGCGAATCAGCCGGACGCTGGACGAAACACGACATTATCGGACAAAAACCAGTGTTGGAATTTTTAGGGCCAGACGTCGAAAAGATTCGATTTAAAATGATGTTCCGGGCGGATCAGGGCATGAATCCTGAAAAAGAAGTACAACGGCTGCGTGAGTTACGGGATACTGGCGAGGCTGACGTATTAATATTAGCTGGCGAGCCTGTAGGGGAAAATAGTTGGGTAGTAGAAAGCATTGGCGAACAGGTCACGTTTTGGGATGCTAACGGGAATGTGTTGTCCGTTACTGTGGATGTGGCATTGACGGAATATGTAGAAAGGCTGGTGATATAAATGGATATAGCCCTGATTGCCGGAGCGAATACCGGCAATATTAACTTTGCGCCGGCAACGGAGTACGAGGAAATCATGCAAAACCTGCGGACGATACTGGCAACGCCAGTGTATAGCGTACCGCTAGACAGGGCGTTTGGCGTAGATATGGCGTACGTAGATAAACCGTTGCCGATAGCAAAAGCACACATCGAATCAGAAATTGTAAAAGCAATACGGCGCTATGAACCCCGCGTGACGGTTACTCATATCACGTGGGAAGGGAACGGTGAGGATGGTGCGCTGAAACCGAAAGTACAGGTGAGAATCAATGGAACTGCGTAATTTGCCGGAGATTGTATTTGTTTCCGGCAATAAGGACGAAATCATAGCGGAATTGACGTCTTTGTATAAAGACATAACCGGAAGGACGCTGGCGCAAGGCGATCCTGTCCGGTTATTTTTATCGACTATCGCGGCGGGGTTTGTGCAGTCGCGAGAATATACGAATTATACGGGCAAACAAAATTTACTGAGGTATGCTACAGGCGACGCATTGGATCATATCGGGGTATTGGTCGGAGCGGAACGTCTGCCGGCGTCAGCGGCTACAACGACGGTAAAAATTACATTATCCGAAGCACGGGCTACGTCTACCCTTGTACCTGCTGGTACGCGCATTACGGCAGGTGATAATGTCTTTTTTGCCTTAGAAGAAGCGGTTACGATTATTGCCGGTGAAACGACAGCAATCGGCTCGGCCCAATGTACGATGGCAGGACCTATTGGAAATGGGTATTTGCCGGGGGAATTAGCGACGGTCGTGGATCAGGTGCCGTTTGTAGCGTCTATCGTCAATACAACGACATCTGAAGGCGGCGCAGATATTGAAGATGATGACAGCTTCCGGGAAGCTATCCATGAGGCGCCGGAACGATTCAGCTGCGCAGGTCCTGACGGAGCCTATGAATATTTTGCTAAACGGGCGTCGGCGCTTATTGCTGATGTTACGGTTACGTCGCCGCAGCCGGGGAAAGTGCAAATTGTGCCTTTACTGGAAGGCGGCGAAATACCGGGTGAAGAAATGCTGGATGCCGTACTTGCAGTATGCAATGACCGAACAGTGCGGCCACTGACAGACCAGGTAACAGCCGTTGCCCCGACAAAAGTGGAATACGATCTCACTGCAACGTATTACATTGACAGGGAAAACGAAGCTAGTGCCGCGACAATCCAAATACAGGTTACGGCAGCTGTGGATGCGTTCGTATTATGGCAAAAAGAGCGGTTAGGAAGAGACATTAACCCTTCCGAATTTATCCGGCGTGTTATGGATGCGGGGGCAAAGCGTGTCGTCGTGACATCGCCCAATTACACGCCGGTAACAAGTAGTCAGGTAGCGATAGCCAACGCTATCAATGTGACAATGGGAGGGCTTGAAGATGCGTAAATTAAGCGACATCGTGTTGCAGGAAATTGCCCCGCCGAGTATCAACCGTGATAAAAATGTACAGGCCATTTGTACGGCCATTGATGCTGAAATGCGAAATTTGACCCAGCAGACGAGATTCGTGTTGCTGCTTCCCAGGTTAGATGAATTACCGGAAGAACTTGTAGACGAATTAGCCTGGCAGTATCACGTAGATTTTTATGATTATTCTGCAGACCTTACGAAAAAGAGAAATTTAGTACGGCAGGCCATTGCCTGGCATAAACGTAAAGGAACACCGGCAGCCGTAGAAGAAGTCTGTACGGCTGCGTTTAAAACCGCGAAAGTATTTGAAAACTGGGAATACGGCGGCGAGCCGTATCACTTTCAAGTACGACTTATCGAAGAAGGAATACCCAATCAGGCCGTAATTGATAGTCTAATTCGAGCAATCAATGAAACGAAGAATACCCGCAGCTGGTTAGACGGACTCAGTTTTTATCGGGAAATACAAGGCACCATTTATTATGGTGGGGTTGTCAATCAACACAAGAAAATAGAAATTTATCCGTCAGAATTTCATATGCCGGATATTTACTGCACGCAATATAAAGGCGGCGCGATTAGTATTTGCAGGAAGGTGGAAATAATATGCCAAATTGGAATGGAATAATTTTGACGAATAAAGGTAGAGTATTGCAGGCAAAAGTAGAAGCAGGGGAAACCTTGAACTTGACTAAGTTAAAGCTGGGAAGCGGCATTATTAGTGAAGGGCAGTCATTGGAAGCGTTGACCGATTTGATACGTCCGGAACAAAATTTAGGAATTGCGGCTAAAACAGCGATGGAAAATGGATTTACAAAAATTGAAGCAACGATTACTAATGCCGGGTTAGAAGAAGGATATTATGTACGAGAGCTCGGTGTATTTGCCCAAGACCCAGATGACGGGGAAATCCTATATGCTGTAACGACAGATACGGCCCCAGACTATCTTCCCGCCCAAGGCGGTGCGGCCGTATTAAGTCAGGAATTTGCTGTTTACATTACCACAAGCAACGTCGATCACATAGAAGCAACTATAGACCCTACTGCTCTTGCAACAGTAGGATTTGTTAATTCGACGATTGATGCACACAACACGAGTGATGCTGCGCATGAAAACCGTTTTAGTCTGTTTCAAAAAATCGCGACCCTGGGTGATGAGATTGTCAAAAAGCTCGCGCTTACGACGACGATCACTGTTATCAATGCTTTGCAGACCAACTCATGGTTTGGCCAGTTATTGAAGATGGTATTAAATGCCTCCGGGGTAAAGTACAGCATGGCTCAAAATGGGTATATTTGTCTGGGGAGTTTTTTTGGCGGTCTAATTATACAGTGGGGAAACAAATCAGCAGACGAGTTATCATATACTTTTAGTTTTAATATTGCATTTACCCAATGCTATAGAGTTTATGCGGTTGATAATACGGGCACTTCCGGCTCTGCGTTTGTCGTTGCAATTTTAGCTTTTGATACAAACACATGTACAGCAACAACAGACTCCGCAAACCGCACATTAGGAGCATTTTCGTGGTTTGCTATCGGCCGATAGCTATGTATAAAACTATATACGTACCGCCAGATGACTCCCAATCATTGCCGATGCCACATAAAAATTTTTCTGTAGTTACGTCACTTATCCAAGCAGCTACTGATTTGTGATTAGACGTTGGAATAGCAACGTAAACAGTAGCATTAAAAGCAACCGGAAAGTATTTGTAATCCGTCCCGCTGTTTGATTCTGTAGTTAATCCCCACTGTATATGCTGAACCGCTAGCGGCGCGAAGGGAAGAGGGGCGAAAATGGCATAAATACGATGGTTTTAGGAGGGCTTTGCGTTGGAAGTCACTCGCCGGTACTTAGTTTAAGCTCATAGTAAAGCTTAATTAGTGCCGATTTAGGTTATTTTTAAGTCTCAATTAGTAGCACTAAATCAGCAGATAAATACTGCGGTATGAAGCCATATACCTGTACAATTAGGCGCGTATTAGTAACAAATTATTCCCTAAATAGGAGGTTATTTATGAACAGTACAAACGTAGATTTTTACGCGGCCGGATTCGACAAGTCCGGCCATCGTGTCGCTACAAAGATTTGTGATTACGACCCGGCAAAGAGCAAGCATGCTGATAAAATCGCCGCGTTGCTTGACGATATTAAAGCTACGGCGTCTGATGTTGTCGTCGCTGAGATCATCAGTGCTGACGATTTTTATAAGTACACGAATGAAAACTGTGTCAGAGATGCGGCGACCGGCAAGCCTGTGCCGTACGTACCGCCCAAACCGACAGATGAAGAAAAGACGGCATCAGCAGCGTCTGTAATTGCGGCAAAATACGACCCGCAGATTGCTGACCTAAAAGACAGTATGGTGACGGCAGTTTTGACGGGTGATGATGAGCTGCAAGCAGAAATTAAGGCGGAATACATGGAGTTGGTAGCGGCATACAATACGGAATTGGAGGCGTTGAGCAATGACTAAACGATGCAAAATTTGTGCGCATAAGTTAAATGATGATGGGGCTTGCACGAATGAAAAATGCCCGGCCTGCAAGAAAGCGGCGATTGATAAAGCGGCAGAAGAAAGCAAAGCGGAACAGGAAGGGGCAGAATAAATGGAGGGGATTATGGCTATGCTACGAACAGTAATCCCGGCCAACACAGAAATTGTATGGGGAGGCATTGCAGCGGTGGGCGGGACAGTATTATCTAATTTTTTAGGGTGGGACCAATCCTTGGAAGTCTTGCTGGTTGCGATGGTGATTGATTATATTACCGGTGTGCTAGCGGCCTATATCAATCCGAATATGGCGCTTAATAGTCAAAAAGGATTTAAAGGAATATGTAAGAAAATAATCATTATATTGTTAGTTGCTCTAGCTCATGAGCTGGATAAAATGACCGGACAACCATTGGTACAGACCGTAGTTGTCTGGTTTTTTATTGGCAACGAGGGCTTATCTATCATCGAAAATGCAGCAAAAGCCGGGCTTCCGATCCCGCAGAAATTGCGGGAGACATTAGAGCAATTGGCAAATGAGAAGGGGGAGAGACGATGAGGGAGGTAATGTTACAAGAGTTAAAGCAGATGGCTCGGGCGGCTTATAACGACCTGTGGGACGATGCCCGCAGCATGGGCCGGGATGTGAAGCTGTATCTACATTGGACGGCGGGTAACTATGAGCAGACTTTTAGTGAGTATCACGTGAACATTACGGGTGATGGTCGTGTGTTTGTATTAACTGATAATCTGGCTGAGGTCAAAGCTGCTACATATATGCGCAATACAGGCAGTATTGCAATCGCATTATGCTGCGCAGTAGATGCAACAGGGGACTCTAATTTAGGCCCTTGTCCGCCGACAGACGCGCAATTAAATGCTGTTGCGCAAGTCGTATGTGTATTATCTGATGCGCTGGATCTGACGATTGATTTGCAGCGGGTCATGACGCACGCCGAAGCAGCAGACAATAAAGACGGCCTGTGGTGTCATGAACCATACGGTCCGGATAGCACGGTGGAACGATGGGATCTATTAGTCGTACGTGAAGGCGACGCGCGATGGAGTGGCGGCGATGTGTTGCGAGGGAATGCAAATTGGTATCGCGCTCAAGGACTTATGCGAGATGTTTAAACAGGAGGTGATCTCTTTATCTGCCGTCCCATGAGAAGGAGGTGAAAATATGGGAAGCCTACTCAAACGGCTGCTGTCTAAGTTGCTTACGTCCGGGCTTGATAAACGTAAAGAGAGCCTGCGATCTAAGCTGCAGGCTCAGATCAACACGACGTCATCGAGTTGGGTCAAAACGAGAAATCAGTTGTATATTGATTTGCTGGAAATCGCCAGCGAATCTATGATTACGAAAATGGAAAAGGAGATTTTAAAATGAACGAAGACATCAAAAACGTAGTAACGAACGCATTGGAAGAAGTATTCGAAGAATTGAAAGATAACGCGTTGGACTTTGTAGAAAACACCGTTTTTCCTTATGTAGATGCCGCAATCAACGACTTTGAGGCGGCACAGACCGCCGAAGCCGAACAGTCTGCGTCCGGCTGGGTTAAAATCCGCGCGAAGCTCATCAACACCGGCATTGATTTGATATGGTCTGTGACTAAAAAAGTAGTTGCTAAGATTCTCGAAAAGGCTGCAGACGACGAGACGGCACCGGCTGTGCAGTAATATAATATTGTAATATAAAAGAGGGTACTAAGCTGATACATCGTTGGCCTAGTCCCCTCTTTTTTTTATGCAACTTTGGGAAAAATGTATGAAAAGTATGTCCGATGGAAAATAAGACCGTTCTTTTCTGACGGCGTAGATTCCACCACATACTACCTATGCAGAACATCACTGCATAGGTATTTTTTTTGCAGAAAATGCTCTATTCTTGATTTTACAGGCGGCAGGACGGTATAATGAATCTGTATATATAATGTTTATAATAAAATCATACGGACGGCTATATGATGGATTGAGGAGAGATATATCATGATTACTTGCAACAGTAACGGCAGTATGGACGTCGTGGCGATCGGCGTCGATACGCGGATGCTGGCTTTATCCCGCATTCCTAAGGAAGACGGGGAACTGATTCGGGCCTATGTGGAAGCGCATGAAGACGTCATGCATTATACGTCCCTGCGCGTGTTTCACTGCCTGACGGAAGGCCGGAGTAAGACCTATTTTTTGATTGGATTGCATAAGAAACCCATACGGTATGCTACGTATGAAGATTTTCTGACGGCGAAGCGCCTCATGGCCGCGGCGATGGCCGAAGGCGTGTCGGAGCTGGCCGTCATGGTCGACACGCTGGAAATGGATATCGGCGCCTTAATTGACGGCTTATTATATCGGAACTACGAATTCCTGCATTATAAAAGCGACGCGAAGGGGCGGACTGTCCGCAGCATCAACCTGGTTACGTCGAGCTTGGAAATCAAGGCCTTCAATACGATGTGCTACATGTATTCCGCCATATACGAAGGCGTATACATGGCCCGCAATTTGGTCAACATGCCGCCGAACGAGCTGACGCCGCGGCGGTTTTCGGAAATCGTATCGGCCGTCGTCAAGGGCGACAATATTACCGTCGAGATGCTCAATAAATGGGCGCTGGAAAAGCGGAAGATGGGCGGCATCGTCGCCGTCGGCAAGGGCAGCATGAACCCGCCGCAGCTCATGACGATAACCTATAAAGGCGACCCGGACAGCAAGGACATGCTGGGCATCGTCGGCAAGGGCGTGACCTACGACAGCGGCGGCTTATCCATCAAGAGCCAGGCCAATCAGGAATTCATGAAGGACGATATGGCCGGCGCGGCGGCGGCTGTCGGCGTCATACGGGCCCTCATGCTGCTGAAATATCCCGTCAACGTCGTCGCTGTGATTCCGCTGGTGGAAAACATCCCGTCGGGTATGGCGTACCACGTCGACGATATATTGACGATGTACGGCGGCAAGACGGTGGAAATCAAGAATACCGACGCCGAAGGCCGCCTGATCCTGGCCGACGCCGTATCCTATGCTCAGGAGCTGGGGGCGACGAAGCTCATCGATCTGGCTACCCTGACCGGCGCCTGCGTAACGGCCTTGGGCACGGTACGCTCCGGCATGATCGGCAACCATCAGGAATGGATGAACCGTTTCTTCGACGTAGCCGCGGCGGTTCACGAAAAGGTATGGCAGCTTCCGGCTGATCGGGAATATGAAGACCTCCTCAAAAGCGACGTGGCGGACCTCAAGAATACGGGCGGCCGCGACGGCGGGGCGATTACGGCGGGCTTGTTCATCAAGCAGTTTGTCCATCCCGACATCCCGTGGATTCACCTGGACATTGCCGGCACGGCCTTTTGCGAGAAAAAGGATGAAACGGGCTTCTTCGGCGCGACCGGCGTCGGCGTCAAGTCTATCTTGGAATTATTGAAAGGAGGGGCCAAGTGAAAGTCGATTTGCACATGCATACGACCTGCTCCGACGGCGTGTATACTCCCGAAGAGCTGACGAATCTGGCCGTCCGGGCCGGGTTGGACGTCATGGCTATTTCCGACCATGATACGATCGACGCCTATACGACGGGCTGTCGGCTGAACCCCGGCGTTCGCATCATCCCGGCGATGGAAATGAGCTCCGATTACGACGGCGAGGACGTTCACGTTCTGGGCTATTACCTCGATACGGAAAACGCCGCCTTGCAGGAATACTGCGCGCAGTTTAAGCTGCGCCGTCAGAGTCGGGCTATGGAAATCGTCGAGCGCTGCGAGTCTTTAGGATATGTCCTTGACAGGGAGCAAATCGAAGCCGTATTAGCCCGCGGCGGCACCATCGGCCGGCCCCACATCGCGCGCATGCTTGTGGCTAAAGGGTACTTTCCCGATGTGGCAGCCGTTTTTGATACGATATTATACCGCGGCGGCCCGGCTTACGTGCCCTATCGCCGCAAGTCGATTGACGAATGTATCGAGCTGATTCACCAGGCCGACGGGTTGGCCGTGCTGGCGCATCCGGGCCTGCTTCACGCGGCGCTGCCTCACGTGCTGACGCATTCCTTCGACGGCATCGAGGTATATCATCCGAAGAACCGGGGGCGCTATGAAGAATTTTTAGCTATTGCCGCAGAAAAGGGCTGGTATGTCGGCGGCGGCTCGGATTTCCACGGTACGACGGGACGCTATCCGGAGCAGGTCGGCGTATTTTCCTTTGATTCGGCGCGTATAGAGCCTTTGCTGCAATATAAGAAGAAATAGGTGAACGCTATGAAAGTCATCGGATTTATCGGAGCCAGCGGTACGGGGAAAAGTCATCACGCCCTGGACGTGGCGTACGACCATCATATTTCCTGCATCATTGACGACGGCCTGCTGATTTATCAAAACCGCATCGTCGCCGGCCGCTCGGCCAAGGAAGAATCGAACCGCATGAAAGCCGTCCGCCGGGCGATCTTTCTGCAGCAGGAGCACGCCCAAAGCGTAAAAGACGCGCTGGACGAGCTGCAGCCGGACCAGCTTCTCATTTTGGGGACGTCGAAGCATATGATACACCGCATCTGCGAAGCTCTGGAGCTGCCTGAAGCGGACTCGTACATTCGCATAGAAGACGTGTCGTGTCCCGTCGAAATTGAAAAGGCCCGGATGATTCGCATCAACGAGGGAAAGCACATCATTCCCGTGCCGACGATGGAGCTCAAGCCGCGCTTCCGCGGGTATTTGCTGGCGCCCATCCACTCCCTGCTGACCCGGCGGAATCAAAAGGCTCCGGATTTCGAGCATTCTGTTGTGCGTCCCGTTTTCAGCTATTACGGGAAATTGACCTTTTCCAACGAAATGCTGGAGCATCTGATTATCCACCGCCTGCGGCAGATAGGCGGATTGGCAAAGGTCAACCGCCTGCGGATCGATAAAAACCGCGAGTCGGAAGGGAACGGGCTGGCCGTATTTTTAGTCGTAACGGTATATTACGGCGAAAATCTGAAAAAACTCATGAGCACCATCAAAAAGGGACTGCAGCAGGATATAGAATATACGACGGGCATGTCCTTTGAGATTTTGAAAATTACAGTTCGCGGCGTCGTACTGCGATAGAAGGGGAGATAGCGTGTCAGGTACAGAATTATTGATGTTGGGAACGGGAAATGCGATGGCTGTGCGCCGGTATAACACGTGCTTTGCCGTCCGTACGGCTGAGGGACAATGGTTTTTAACCGACGCCGGCGGCGGAAACGGCATTTTCAAGCGCTTGGAAGACGGCGGCGTCGCTTATACGGATTTGCATTATATGTTTGTAACCCACGGCCATACGGACCATATCATGGGCGTCCTCTGGGTCATGCGCAAGATCGCTTCGCTGATGGGATCCGGAGCATACGACGGGCAGTTCCACATTTATTGTCACGACGTGGTGAAGCAAATGCTGCTGTCTATGGCGGAAATGATGTTTAAAAAGAAGGATTTTGCCTGTATTGGCAAGAACATCTGCATTCACGAATTGAAAGACGGCGACACGGTGGAGTTTCTCGGCCTGTCCCTTACGGCCTTTGATATCTGCTCGACCAAGGCCAAGCAATTCGGATATCTATTGACCTTCCCCGACGGCATGAGGCTGACCTGTCTGGGCGACGAGCCGTATAACGAGCGCTGCCGGCAGTACGCCGAAGGAACGGATTGGCTGCTGGCCGAGGCCTTTTGCTTATACGAGCATAGAGATCTGTTCCGGCCCTATGAGAAGAACCACAGCACGGTAAAGGACGCGGCGGAAACGGCGGCTTCTCTCGGCGCGGCGCGTTTGGTGCTGTACCACACGGAAGAAAAGACCGGCAGCAGCCGGAAGGGGCTGTATACGGAAGAAGCGAAGGCCTATTACGGCGGCGCCGTGTACGTCCCCGAAGATATGGAGCGGATCGCGCTCAGCCGCTGAAGCGCAGACTGATGGATTATATAAAGGAGTCGTTCGATGATACAGCTTATACTTTGCGGATTGGTAACGGGCTTGTTATATTTTTGGAATTATAAATACTGCAAACTCAGCGCGGACCCGGCCTATGCGCTGCAAAACCCGATTATGCTGCGCATCAGTTCTATAGCGCGCAGTGTCGGCACGCCGGCGTTTCTGGCCTTTCTCTTTTATACTGTGGAGTGGAGCGCCGTCTATTATCTGGTCAGCCTGTTTGTCGGCATCCTTGCGGCCGGCTTGGCTTATAAAGGCGGCAAGGGAAGGGGCTTCATGCATTTTATGGGGATTATCTCCTGGATTCCCTGGGTGTGCCTCAACGGAATGTTGTTATATTTGATTATGAAATCATTATAGTAAACGGAAAGGTTGTGAAGACAATGGCAGAACGAACTCTTTCCTGCGCCGACTGCGGCGTAGTGAACTGCAACGTCATGAACAAGGAATATCCCGATTTCTGCGTGACGACGCACATGGATGAAGACGTGAAACGAGAAGCCTTAGCACTGTATGAGCAGGACGACAATCAGCAGGTCATGCAGACGGCGGCTGGCGTCGAATGCGACGGCTATTTAAAGTGGTGCCGCGTCCAGGAGACTATTGAATTTGCCAAACGCATGAATTTCCATAAAATCGGCATTGCGACTTGTGTCGGCCTGATACAGGAAACGCGGATGCTGGCGGGGATTCTGCGCAAGCACGGCTTCGAAGTTTTCGGTATGGCCTGCAAGGCCGGCGCTGTTCCCAAGGTAGAGCTGGGAATTGATGAAAAATGCAATGCCGTCGGCGTCAACGCCTGCAATCCCATCCTCCAGGCCAAGATGCTCAATGCCGAACATACGGATATGAATATCGTCATGGGCTTGTGCGTCGGTCACGACAGCTTATTTTACAAATATTCCGAGGCCCTGACGACGACGCTGGTCGTCAAGGACCGCGTGACGGGCCATAATCCCGTAGCGGCATTGTATACCAGCCATTCCTATTATAAGACGAAATTATAAGCCGAGCGAGCGTATCGCTAAAAGGCGCCGCCCTTGTCTGTTTCCCATTGACACAGGGCGGCTGCGCCTTGTATAATGAAACAGAAGCATGTGACTGACGGAAGTGGAGCTACCACGGGGAGCATGGTTCATTACAGCCGACCGTCTGGGCGAAGGTTCCAGAAGTGTCGGTATTTTTATTTTTGCCAGGAAATTTCTTATTTTCAGGAGGTAATACTAATGAAAGAATTGCAATTGAAATACGGCTGCAATCCGAATCAATCATCGGCAAGAGTATACATGAAAGACGGCAGCGAACTGCCCTTTGAAGTCATGAACGGCCGTCCGGGCTACATTAATCTGCTCGACGCCTTCAACAGCTATCAGCTGGTCAAGGAATTGAAAGAGGCGACAGGCCTTCCCGCCGCGGCGTCCTTTAAGCATGTCAGCCCGGCTGGTGCCGCCGTTGCGACCGACATGAGCGATACGCTGAAAAAAATCTATTATGTAGACGATTTGAAATTATCTCCCCTCGCTTCGGCCTATGCCTGTGCCCGCGGCGCAGACCGCATGAGCTCCTACGGCGACTTCGTCGCCTTGTCGGATATTTGCGATGCCGAAACGGCGACGCTGCTGAAACGGGAAGTATCCGACGGCGTCGTAGCTCCGGGATATACGGACGAAGCCCTGGCTATTCTCAAGACGAAGAAAAAGGGCAACTACTGTGTGCTGAAAATCAATGCTGACTACGTTCCTCAGCCTGTCGAATCGAAGGACGTATATGGCATTACCTTTGAACAGGAACGCAACAACGCCAAGATTACGGCCGACTTGTTCCAGAACCGCCCGACGAAAAATAAGGACATCCCCGAAGCGGCGCAGCGCGATTTGCTCATAGCGCTGATTACCCTGAAATATACGCAGTCCAACTCGGTCTGCTATGTCAAGGACGGCATGACCATCGGCGTCGGCGCAGGCCAGCAGTCCCGCGTTCACTGCACGCGCCTGGCCGGCAACAAGGCCGATATCTGGTGGCTTCGCCAGAATCCGAAGGTATTGGCCCTGCCGTTCCGCGACGACGTGCGCCGTCCGGACCGGGACAACGCCATCGACGTATATATTTCCGACGACTACGAAGACGTGCTGGCTGACGGCGTATGGCAGAATCTGTTTACCCAGCAGCCGGAACCTCTTACGAGAGAAGAAAAGAAAGCCTGGATCGGTCAGCTTCACGGCGTAGCGCTGGGCAGCGACGCCTTCTTCCCCTTTGGCGACAACGTAGAACGGGCCCACCGCAGCGGTGTCGATTACATCGCCCAGGCCGGCGGCTCCATCCGCGACGACAACGTCATCGAAACGTGCGACAAATACAATATTGCCATGGCGATGACCGGCTTGCGGTTGTTCCACCACTAAGATATATCAAGAGCGTCCCCTCTGGGGACGCTTATTTTACAGCCTTCTTTTTCTTGACTTAGAGCGTACTTCATGTGATACAATGAAAGTGTTTATGAGAATGAGTTTATCGGGAGGTAGGTTATGGAAAAAGCAAAAGTATATTTTACGGATTTTCGCTGTAAAGTAGGGACGAATAATCTGATGAAGCTGCAGAAGCTGTGCAAGAAAGCCGGCATCGAAACGATCGACTTCGAAGGAAAATTCGTCGCCATCAAAATGCATTTTGGCGAATTAGGCTGTCTGGCATCGATTCGCCCGCAGTACGTTAAAGCCGTCGCCGACTTGGTTAAAGAATTAGGCGGCAAGCCCTTCCTGACGGACTGCAATACATTGTATCCCGGCAGCCGCAAGCACGCCCTGGAACATTTGGACTGCGCCAACCTGAACGGCTACAATACAATTACGACGGGCTGTCAGATCATCATCGGCGACGGCCTGCGCGGCACGGACGAAGTGGAAATTCCCGTCAAAAACGGCGAATACGTACAGAACGCCAAGATCGGCCGGGCGATTATGGACGCCGACGTATTTATCAGCCTGGCTCACTTTAAAGGCCATGAAATGACCGGCTTCGGCGGCGCCGTTAAAAACATCGGCATGGGCTGCGGCAGCCGCGCCGGCAAGATGGAACAGCATTCGTCGGGCAAGCCGGCTGTCAACGCCAAGAAGTGCAAGGGCTGCCGCCGCTGCGCATCCGAATGCGGCTCCGATGCAATTACCTATGAAGATAACATCGCCCATATTCACGAAGATTTGTGCAAGGGCTGCGGCCGCTGCATCGGCGCCTGCGCCTTCGACGCCATTCACACGGTACAGTGGGACGCCAGCGAAAAACTGGACTACAAGATGGCTGAATATGCGCAGGCCGTCTGCCAGGGCCGTCCGTGCTTCCATATCAACCTGGTCATGGACATTTCGCCGAACTGCGACTGCCATGGCGAAAACGACGCGCCTGTACTGCCGAATATCGGCATGTTCGCTTCCTTCGACCCTGTTGCGCTCGACCAGGCCTGCGTCGACGCCTGCTTACAGGCCACGCCGCTGCCGAACAGCCAGCTGTCCGATAACCTGGCGAAACCCGATTGGGAATGCCACCACGACCATTTCCTCGACGTCCATCCGGATATCAACTGGGAAGCTACGCTGCGCCATGCTGAAAAAATCGGCCTTGGCGTAAGAGACTACGAATTAATTACGGTAAAATAAGCCGAAGCCTATGCGGAAGGCCCCGCCTGCATTTGTACAGGAGGGGCTTTTCGTTTATAATGAAAAGAAACGGCTTTTGAAGAATTTGTATTTATTTTATCAAAACCAATTGATTTTTCCGGGCACTCTCTATATAATGTAGTTATATATTAAAAAAATATTATGAAACCATTAATGTAAATTATAAATATATTAAAACGTACGCTGGTAGTTGACGATGCGGCATGTCGCCGACGGCGTATGACGAGAGAGCGAGGGAGTGAAGCGATGAATTGTGTAATTTGCGGGAAAGAATTTACGCCGCGGCGATCTATTCAGAAGTACTGCAGCGCCGAATGCCGGCGGTATGCCAACCGTCATGGCGTCAACGATATCCGGGCCGCCGCTCCGGCTACGGCTCCGGTAATTCGTGAATTCCGCTGTCTGAAATGCGGTACCATCGTCAGAGTACGAGATCATTCGGACGGCAGGATGAAGTTTTGCTCCCAGCATTGCGAAAAGCTGTACTGGAAACATTCGAAGAAAGTAAAGGCCGTCACGGTGTACCGCAAGTTTTCCTGTCGGGAATGCGGAAAGCATGTCCTTGTTACGGACCCGCTGGACCGGCGGCGGATTTTCTGCAGCCGCGAATGCCGCATCCACTGGTTCGGCAAGCACAACGCGGAGAAGAGAGCTAAGATGGCTGCAGCTCATGCAGGGGGCGATGTACATGCCGGACAGATGCTGTAGGAAAAAAAGAAGGCACGCGAATCATATATAACGTTCGCGTGCCTTTTTTTGTTTGTCTTATTTATGGCGGGACAAGTCTACTTCGTCCAGCGGAATAATATTCGTATGGTGTTTTACCTTGTGATACAGGTATACGGCGAGGAAGACGGGAATGCCGATGTAGGCGACACTGGCGCCGTACCAGTCAATTTCTGCTCCCGTAAAGGCGGAGTAGTTCTGACCGGCCGTAACGATGATGCACATGAGCAGGGCCAGCAGGGGGCCGAAGGGGAAGAAGGTTGCTCTGTAGGGCAATTCCTTTAAATCCTTGCCTTGGGCCACGTAGGCGCGGCGGAAGCGGTAATGGCAGATGGCGATGCCGATCCAGGTAATAAAGCCGGCCATGCCGCTGATGTTGACGAGCCAGTCGTAGGCCTTGCCTTCGCCGATGAGCGACGTAAGGAAGGCTGCCAGGCCAAAGATAACCGTTGCGAACAGCGCATACGACGGAACGCCGCGCTTATTCAGCTTGAGGAAACATTTTGGTGCCTGGCCGGTCTGGGCCATGGCGTAGAGCATACGCGTCGAGACGTACAGGCCGGAGTTGCCGGCAGATAATACGGCTGTTAAAATGACAGCGTTCATAATCGAGGCGGCGGCGGCCAGGCCGAAGCGTTCAAATACCAGCGTAAAGGGGCTGATAGAAATATTTTCTACGCTCGAATTGAGAAGATTCGGGTCCGTATAGGGAATGAGGAACCCAATGACGACGAAGGCTCCTAAATAGAATAACAAAATACGCCAGAAAATAGAGTGAACGGCCCGGGGGACGTTCTTTTCCGGATTTTCGCTTTCCCCGGCGGCAATGCCGATCATTTCCGTCCCTTGGAAGGAGAAGCCGGCGACCATGAAGATGCTCAGCATGGCTGTAAATCCGCCGACGAAGGGCGCGTCGCCGACGGTCCAGTTTACAAATCCCGGCGACGGTTCGGGCCCGAGGCCCAGGATGAGGAAGGCACCGGCGCAGAGGAATACCAGTACGGTCAGTACCTTGATGCCGGCAAAGATAAATTCGCTTTCGCCGTACGAGCGGGTCGACAAATAATTGAGGATAAATAAGATAATCAGGAAAATGCCGCTCCATACAGCTGCCGGGACATCGGGAAACCAGTATTTCATAATCAAGGCGCCGGCAACCAGTTCGGCTGCGACGGTAATAGCCCAGTTGAACCAATAGTTCCAGCCCAAGGCAAATCCTAAGGATTTATCGACGTAGCGGTTGGCATACGTTTCAAAGGAGCCGCTGACCGGCAGGTACGCTGCCATTTCCCCTAAGCTGGTCATGAGAAAATATACCATGACGCCGATGAGGGAATAAGCAACGAGGGCACCGCCCGGACCGGCTGTGCTGATGGTCTCGCCGCCGGCGACAAAC
>ULTB01040398.1_pt1 | contig 16943 bp, 10 predicted proteins | sample 1957251 | NCBI WGS metagenome assembly ULTB01 (sample SAMEA4835724, study PRJEB28245) | human gut metagenome | biome: gut microbiome; material: fecal sample | place: Denmark | collected 2008
GCTTTGGAGTCAAAGGGATTCCATCTCTGGATAGTATAACCGTGCAGAGACTTACAAAAATCCATAAAATATAAAAAGAGGGTGCGCCGTCAGTTGATAGCGCATCCTCTTTTTATATATCATTAAAAGCTTTATTACCATCAAGCTCTTTTGTTATTGAGCTTTATCTTTAATAGAGCTACTTTACTTCCTTGAGCAAGCAAGGGCGAACCTTCTCGGTTACACCAGCTTCCTCAGTAATCACGGTAGTGAGAGGCTTGAGATCGGCAGCATTCTTTGCCACCATCACCTTGTAATTACCAGCCTCAACCTGCCACTGACTATCAACCTCATTGAAAGAAGCCAGGTTCTTGTATGGGATGTCGATAGTAACTGTCTCCGACTCACCAGGCTGCAATTTCTTAGTCTTGGCGAAACCACGAAGTTCCCTGGTTGGTTTATCCATATCCTTGCCAGGAGCTGCCACATATACCTGAACAACTTCCTTACCAGCTACCTTACCAGCATTCTTCACAGTCACCAGGACCTTGATATTGCCCTGTGCATCCTTCGTTACCACAGGTTTGCCATACTTAAAGGTAGTATAGCTCATACCATAACCAAAAGGAAAAGATACAGGCACATTCTTAGTCTGGTAATAACGATAACCTACATAAACACCATCATTATACTCGGTGTAATCCACATTCTTCACGTTGCCCTTGCTACCGATGCCCTTGCCCATAAACATACCAAGCACATCATCAACCTTGACAGTCTCAGGGTTAGGGAAATCAGCCTTAGAAGGAACATCGTTATAACTTACAGGCCATGTCATAGGAAGACGACCAGAAGGATTCTCCTTACCCGCCAAGATGTCAGCAACACAGTTACCACCCTCCTGACCAGGCAACCAAGACAACAATACAGCATCAGGACCACCAATCCAACTCTTGGTCTCAACAACGCCACATACATTCAAGATGACAACCACCTTCTTACCTGCCTTATGGAAAGCGTTGCAAACGCCAGAAATCATATCCTTCTCCTCCTTGGTAAGATTGAAGCTATCAGAAATCTTTCGATCCAAGAACTCACCAGACGACTTACCAATAGTGATGATTGCCATATCGTTGTTTTTGACGGCAGCAGACATATTCAATTCAGCAAGGCTCATCTCTGGGATGAAATGACCAGGCAAGAAAGCCTCCAAAGGATTCTTTGGCTTTGGCAAGTTCGCCTTTGCCTTTGGAGCATACTCTATGTATGACTTACGGATATCGTCATCCACCTGATAGCCAGCATTCTTCAAACCATCCAACAAACTTACCACATAAGCATGGTTAACATTGCCAGAACCAGTACCACCAGCTATGAAATCATAAGAAGTATTGCCGAAGAGAGCTATGTTCTTAATTTTCTGAACGAGTGGCAATACATTCTTGTTATTCTTCAATAACACCATTCCCTCGGTAGCGGCATTGCGAGCTACCAAAGCATGTCCCTTCAAATCAGGGTTGTTGTCGGCAACATACTGCTTGAAACGAGGAGTCTGCATGATATACTCCAAGATATGGCGTACATTGCGGTCGAGGATTTCCATAGACAGGCGACCATTGAGCACAGCCTTGCGAATCTCCTTCACCTGGTCTGCCTTACCTGGCATCAACAGGTCGTTACCCGCTTCCATCTGGGCAGCTGCGCTAAGACCACCAAACCAGTCGGTCATCACCATACCCTTGAATCCCCACTCATGGCGAAGAATCTCTGTTATCAAGTCACAACGCTCACTAGACATCGTACCATTGATGAGATTGTAAGAAGTCATCACTGTCCAAGGCTGAGCCTCCTTGATAACGATTTCGAAAGGTTTCAAGTAAATCTCACGGAAAGTACGTGGATTACCGATAACATTGTTACGAGTACGATTGGTCTCCTGATTGTTCAGTGCGAAGTGCTTCAACGAAGTACCGACATCGTTGCTCTCGATACCATTCACCATAGCAGCACAAATGGTACCAGCCAACAATGGGTCTTCTGAATAATACTCAAAGTTACGACCACAAAGAGGATTACGCATAATATTGGTAGCAGGTGCCAACAAGACATCTACACCATAATGCTTCACCTCGTCTCCCATAGAGGTACCTACGGAATACACCAAGTCTTTGTTCCAGGTAGAGCTCATCACTGTAGCCACAGGGAAGTGGGTACAATAGAACGTCTTGTCGGTATTCTTGCGCTTAGGGTCGATGCGAAGACCAGCAGGACCATCGGCTACAACCGTAGCAGGAATGCCCAGACGCTCAATACCATTCACCTGACCTGCGGCACCCTGTACCAACTGACCTTGGTTACCAATGGTAGCCTCCATCTGGCTCTCATACTTACCCGTAGAACCTACTACCAACTGAATCTTCTCATCGAGAGTCATCGCATTGATGACATCCTGAATAGGAGACACACCCAACTTCGGATTCTGTGCTTGCACTACGAAAGTCGCAGAAAAAAGCACACATGAAGAAACTAATAATTGTTTTATCATTGTCTATATCTTGTTTTAAAAAAAATATTTTATTAAGCTATTACTTGAAAAACTTATTTTATCATTTGAAAATCTTCTGTGCGAACTCTGTAAGATACACACGCCAATTACGCCAGATGTGTCCACCCTCCGTCTCCAAATAGGTATATTTATACCCCTTCTCATCGAAGTAGCGACGCAAGTCTGCACTGCTCTTGTAGAGGAAATCAGTCTTGCCCATACCAATCCAATATAACTTTGGCTTGTTCTTAAACAGAGTAGCCAACTGTGTCTTAGCCTCCTCATTCCCCTGCAACTGCTTGTAGAAGTCATTACGGAAATCGCCAGTAGTACTCACATGCAAACCTGCAGAGAAGAGCCCGATGTAATCAAACTTGGTAGGGAAACGACGAGAGATATCGAAAGAATGACCACCTCCCATAGAGAGTCCACAGATGGCACGATGAGCCTTGTCCTTAGCAACCTTGTAATGGTTCTCCACATAATTCATCACATCAGGGAAACTCTCATCCATGGTGGCAGCTGGCTTGGCACCTTGATAGCCATAGAAAGAAGGAATGTATTGACCTGCCGACCACTCACCTGGAGCAGCCTGGCAATTAGGATTGCCATTGGTCATCACCACGACCATAGGCTTAGCCTTACCTGTGGCAATCAAATTATCAAGAATATGCTGTGCACGACCTAAAGTAGTCCAAGCATCCTCATCGCCACCAGCGCCATGGAGCAGATAGAGTACAGGGTAATTCTTGCCTTTGTCATAACCTGCTGGAGTATAGACCGTCATACGACGCTGCATCTTGAGTGTAGGACTATCATACCACACCTTAGACACATTTCCGTGAGGCACTTCGTTAACGGTATAGAGGTCACCACAATCACCTTTCTTGTCTGAAAGAATGAATATATTGGTTTCTGAGGTAATATCACGAGTGATATACACGCTTCCCGGGTCAACGATCTTCACTCCATCCAAAAGAAAATTGTAAGAATACAACTCAGGGGAAAGCAATTGGCTGGTAAAAGTCCAAACACCCTTTTCATCTTTTGTCATATCAGCTACTCCAGGAGCATCATACTTTCCCAATGGTGTATCAATGGTTTTCGGTGCCAGGAAATCACCAGTAACCTGCACCTTTTGGGCATTAGGAGCCTTCAAGCGGAATGTTACGGTATGGTTTGCATTCACCTCGGGTGAGATAACAGGAGCATTGTCAAACAAAGCCTGTTGGGCAAAACTGCCAAGACTCATCAGCAAGGCAGTTGCCAAGAATGTAATTTTCTTCATTGTTATCTAATTTTAATAATTGTTAGTCTCATTCTATAGAAGGTCTCCTAAGATTTAGAAGACCTTCCAGCTAATTATTCAAATATTTTTTGGGCAAATTCAGTGAGATAGATTCTCCAATTTCGCCAAATATGTCCCCCATCAGTTTCCATATAGGTATATTTGTATCCCTTGCTATCCAGTTTCTTTCGAAAAGCGTTGTTGTCCCTGTAGAGGAAATCGGAATTACCGATGCCTATCCAGAAGAGCTTTGGCTTGGCGGCAAACAAGTCTGCCAACTTCTTGTCGAAATTGTCGTAGATATACTCATTGGCTCCATCGCTCCTCTGTTCCTTGCCGATGGCAGCGGAGAACAAGCCTACATAGCCAAAGGTCTTAGGATTGTTGATGGAAATGTAAAGGGAATGGAAGCCACCCATAGACAAACCTGCTATGGCACGGTTCTGACTATTTGCCAAAGTGCGATAACGGGCATCCACAAACTTCACTACCTCAGGGAAAGATACCTCGAAAGAACCCTCCATGGTCTTAGGCAATCCCAATGTAGGAACTATCAGATTATCCGAAGTCTGTCCTGGAGCTGCCTCCTGAGAGATATTGCCATTGGTCATAACGACGATCATTGGCTTCGCCTTGCCTTGCGCAATGAGGTTATCGAGGATTTGCGAAGCACGTCCCAAATCCATCCACGCCTCCTCGTCGCCACCGATGCCATGCAAGAGATAAAGCACAGGATATTTCTGCTTGCTGGTCTCGTAACCTGCAGGAGTATATACTGTCATACGACGAGTAAGGCCAGCTTTGGCATCATCATACCAGACCTTTGATACGGTTCCATGCGCTACCTTGTTGACCTTGTAGAGATCTGCCTTTCCCCCACCTATCAAGAAATAGTTGGAAACGTTGGCGATGTCACGCACGGTATAGACGTTGAGATGGTCGGTAACACTGGCGCCATCCACCATCATGGTATAGCTATAAAGCTCTGGTGCCAAAGGAGCAGTGGTTGTAAAAGACCACACACCCTTCTCATCCTTCTTCAAATCGGCTACTCCAGGCATATCATACTTACCCATCGGGGTATCAACTTTCTTGGTTGGCAAGAAGTCACCTGTTATCTGTACTTTATGTGCCTCTGGTGCCATGCAGCGGAAAGTAACGGTCTTGTCTGCATGAATCTCAGGAGATAGAGGCATCTGTCCTCCGAACAAGGCTTGCTGTCCGAAGGCAGATCCACCAATCGCACACAATGTTATTGCTAATATCGAAAATCTTTTCATTGGATATAACGTTTTACTTTTTATATTAATTACCAAAACTCTATTATCTTTTTCAATAACTGTTGATTATTCAAAATCTATTGCTTGATTAAAGGTATCTACCTTCCTATTCAAGACTTTACTTGGCGATGGCTGCAAACTTAATCTTAAATGATCCTTTGCCAGCCGATCCATCCACACCACTCTGGGTTTCAAGGTCAGCGCCCTCGAATGAGAATAAGTCTTGTCCCTCTGCATCCTTAGCGGTAGAGATGATGATCTTACCAGCCGTGATGTATCGTGCGACACCAGCCTCATCCACGAAGTAACTACCACCCATAAAACCGTATTGAGGGAAAGCATAACCATTGCCCATCAACCAAGGCTCTGAAGCATTCCCTTGAATGGTATATTCACCAGCCAAGTCTGTATGACCGAGCTGATTGGCATTCACGGCTTCCAGATAAGCAGCAGGCTGACCTGCTGGATTTTTGATAGAGATGATATACTTGGTAGCATTAGGATTCACGACGACAGGAGCACCCGTTGACCAATCGACAATCTGAGTTGGAGCGATAGTAAGAGTATAGCCCGATGCCTCTGGGTCATCCAGTCCCACGACGAAGGCAAGCTCTCCTACATAATTCAACTTCACTCGCTGACCGGCGGCATTGGTAAACAAACCGTTCAAGTAATACTTGCCCCCGATAAGAGATACGTCGATGTCACCACTCTTCATTGCCTCACCATTCACCTTGACCACACAAGTTTTGTTAGCCACGGTCTCAGCTACGGTATAAGAGGCAGCAGGAAGAATCCACTCGGTACTACCAAAACTAACCTGAATGGTGGTTCCCTTTACATCTTTTATATCTACATTGAGTGCCTTCACGCCTTTCTTTAACTTAGTGGTAGGCTGCACGGTAGCCTCTTGCGATGTATAATTCTGCATATCTGCATATACTCCCTGCATACCATCAAGAGCATCGTTATCGCAGGCTGTGAAACACAGCCCTGCAATAAACAGACTTAATATTGAACCTATATATTTTTTCATATCAATATCATTTAAATATCAGTTAATTAGAAGATTACCATCCCGTATTCTGCTGGATATTAGGATTCAATTCTCTTTCCTTCAAAGGAATAGGAAGCAACATGTGCTTGTCTTGGAATCCGAAAGTAGAATTGGAGAAATCCCAACTTACGCCCTTGGAAGAGTAGTTAGGAATTTCCTTACCCTGTGAACCCAAGGCTTTCTTGGCATCACCCCAACGTACCAAGTCCTGGAATCGGGTACTTTCCAGACAGAGTTCCAAGCGCTTCTCTGTCTTGATGTCGTCCAAGGTAACGCTAGTCAAAGGAGTCTCCTTGGCACGTTCACGAATCTGGTTGATGTCATAGAGAGCCTTGTCTGGCTGACCAGCCTGTAAGTTAGCCTCGGCAGCCAGGAGGAGAACTTCGGCATAACGCATAATCTTTCGGTCGGTATATTGAAATCCCTGGAAGTAGGAGGCATCCATGATGTTGTCACTCTTCAATACGCGGTTCTTGAAGAAGAGGTATCCTTCACATCCATAGATGTTCTGACCAGGATTCAACTTCACACCGTATGCTGTCATCTGATCACTATTGAGCAGGGTCTTCTGCAAACGATATCCATTCTTGCCCTCTGCTTTTACAAATGCATCATAGAGAGACTTGCGAGGATTCAAGAAGCCGTAGGTTCCCTGAGCCACTTCGTCGGCAGCCTTGCCTTTGAGCGTCATATTGCCAGTACGCCATCCTTGCATCAGGAAGGTCATGTCCATCTGGGACCAAGTCTGCTCCTGGTCATTACGCCACTGCAATTCGAGCATAGACTCACAGTTGTTGTTGTTGACGGCATGAAACTGCATGTCATAGTCGCCACGGAAGAGGTCGTACTTCTTGGAATCCACCACCTCATTGAGTACGGTTGCAGCCTCCTGATACTTTTTCTGGAAGAGATAAGCCTTGCCCAAATAAGCCTTTGCCACTTCCTGGGTAACACGCATACCCGTCTCCTGATCGTCCTTGTTCTTCTTGGAAGGCAAGGCATTCATACCGATAGCCTCTTTCAAGTCTGCCTCCACAACAGCCCAAAGTGCCTCTGGAGTACTGTTTGGCCGACGGTACTCATCTGTAGCCAAGAGATGATCTACCAATGGAGCTGTACCCCAAAGGGTAACCAGCTCGAAGTTAGCCCAAGCACGGAAGAAATAAGCCTCGGCTATGGCACGCTTCTTGACTTCCGTATCATTAGCCACCTTCTCTATGACGAGGTTTGACTGATAGATGACACCATAGAGCCCCGAGAACAGACCCTCGATATTGCCGTTGCTAGAATCGAAGGTATATTCATTCAACTGCTCGTATGAGTTGTTGTCGCCACGACTACCACCGCCACACCAAGCATCATCCGAAAGCATATTCTTGGTAAAGAACCAAGTATAATACAATCCCTTCACACGGCTATACATGGCAGCCACCGCCTGCTCGGTCTGCTCATTGGTCTTGTAGAAATCATCCTGACCACCCATATTGCCATGCTTTGCTATATCGAGTCTGTCTTCACAACCGGCAAATAACACTGCCACAACGAGAAGCAGACTATATATGATATTCTTTTTCATAATTTCCTAATGTTATTATATATAGAGAATATGTATAGTGTTAGTTATATGAACCTCCAGACCTTAGAACTCCAAGTTGAAGCCCATTACTACCTTCCTTGAGGTTGGATAACCGCCTTTGTCGATACCCATACCCACTACACTATTGGTAGAAACCTCAGGGTCGAAGCCTGGGTACTTGGTGATGGTGAAGAAGTCATCGAGAGACATATAGAGGCGCAAGTTACTGATTGCTACCTTCTTGAGAAGAGTCTTCGGTAAAGTGTAGCCCAACTGAATCTGCTTAATCTTGAAATAAGATCCATCATATACCATTGCGCTAGATGTAGCATACTTGTCCATATTGTTGGCACCAGCACGTGGCTTGCTACCATTAGGATTGCTCTCCGTCCAACGGTCGTCATAGAAGAGTTCCTTCATCTTGTTGACCATAGGGAAGTCGGTACGGTTGATACAGTTGAATATCTTGTTGCCTGATGCACCAGAACCAAATACTGCCAAGTCGAAACCTTTGTAAGCTGCGGTCAAGGTGATACCATAGGTGAAGTTTGGAATGGCACTACCCAAGTCCATCTTGTCATCATCGGTCAGATCACCACTATCGTTCAGGTCGGCAAAAGTTGGATCGCCCGTCTTTGGGTCTATACCTGTAAACTGATAGCCGCGGAAGTAATACACAGGATAGCCCTTCTCGAAGTATGTGAGAGGCACATTCATAAAGGTAGTACCCTGCAAACGAGTCAAGGATGGGTCGAGATAAGTAACCTCGTTCTTCAAGGTAGCGAGGTTGCCACGTACACTGTAGCTGAAATCACCGATGTTGTCTCTCCAACCGAGTTCAAACTCGAATCCCTTGTTGCTTACGTTACCAGCATTGATAGGAGATGTAGTGCCGCCGATAACCAAAGATGGAGTGGTACCACCCACGAGCAAGTCCTTGGTCTTCTTCACGAAATAGTCCATGCTGAAGTTCATTCTGCCAGCAAAGAGGAGCGCATCAATACCCAAGTCGGTCTGCTCTGATGTTTCCCACTTCAGTTTATCGTTACCCATACTAGATGGACTAACAGACGTTGTATAATTATTACCAGGAACTAACGGATAAAAGCTACCCTGCGCCATATCGGTGCTGTAGGCATAGCCACCCAAGGAAGCCAAGCTACCATTCTGGCCCCAGCTGGCACGCAATTTCAAACTAGCCACAACATCTCTTAAAGGCTCGAAGAACTTTTCCTCAGAAATGGTCCAACCTCCAGACACAGCTGGGAAATATCCCCAACGATTGGTAGCTGGAAGCTTAGATAAGTCGGCAGCATCTGCACGGAGGGAAGCCTGCAGATAATAACGATTTTTATAATCGTAACTCAAACGACCAAAGTAAGAATACTTGGCTGAGCGACTTTTTTCACCACCGACACCCTTGGTGGCAGAGGCAGAAGCATAGTTGAGGAAGAAGAACAACGGATTATTTTTCTTGACTGCGTCCTCTTTGTTTGCTGTCAACGAACCATTTACATAATCGTAGGTAGATTCCTGGAAAGACATACCAACCATGGCATTCACGGTATGGTCACCAAACTTCTTCATATAGTTGGCAAAGTTCTCCCATTGATAATAGATAGAGGTAGAAGAAGATGCACTCTGATCTACATAATCACGGCTTTGCGTTTGATTTCCATAGAAAGGAAGTGAAGTGGAAGAACTGCGAGTACCCGACAAACGGTAACCAAAGCGAGAAGTAAGCACAAGATCCTTGATAGGTTTGAAATCTGCATAAATGGAACCATTCACATTGAATCCACTGTTGCGAGATATGCCATTGTCACGCATCACGAATGGGTTGAACTGCTCACCAGTATAGAAAGCAGACACACCATAGTAGTTACCAGCCGCATTGGTCAAGAGATGCTTTCCGCTTGCCAAGGCATTAGCAACATGAGTAGGCAAGTTTCCACCCTCGTATGCAACAGGGGTCAATGGATCCATAGAAAGCACAGCTGCCATCATAGAACCATACTCATTGTTCTCAGAAACAGAGCGAGCATTATATTTTTCAATCTGATTGGTTGTACCCACCTTCAACCATGGCTTGATCTGATATTCCGCATTGATGGTAGCGGTGAGACGACGATAGAGATCATTATTACCTCTTACCATACCATCATTGTCAAGATAAGTAAGCGAAAGATAGTAGTTGCCATTTTGGTTACCACCCGTAAAGCCCAGGTTGTGCTTCTGCATCTTACCCTTACCATAGATGGCATCTACCCAGGAGGTATTGGTTGTACCATCCCAATTCTTCAAGAGATAATCCTCGGTAAAGGTCTTACCTTCTTTCATATATTGGATATATTCTTCGGCATTGAGCAACTTAGGCTTTTTAGCAAGCGATTCGATGGCATATTGGAAATCATATGTAATCTTTCCACTACCCACAGTACCCTTCTTCGTAGTAATGAGAACTACGCCATTACCAGCCTCTGCACCATATATGGCAGCAGAAGCGGCATCCTTCAATACTTCCATAGATGCTATGTCATTAGGATCGATACCACTAATATCGCCTAGGCGCACACCATCTACTACATAGAGAGGATCGGAAGAACCATTGGAAGAGAAACCACGGATACGAACGGTTGGTGATGAACCCGGACTAGCAGAAGAAGAGACAATCTGTACACCTGCGGTCTTACCCTGAAGAGCAGCCTTGGCATTGGTGATGGTACGATTTTCCATATCTTCTTTCTTCACCTGAGAGATGGCACCTGTTACAGAACTCTTCTTCTGAACACCATAGCCTACAACCACCACATCGTCGAGTACCTTGTTGTCTTCATTTAATGTAATCTTGAGTCTGGAAGAGTTGGCTAAGACCTCTTTATTCTTATAGCCAAGATAAGAGAAGATAAGGGTCTTACCTTTTTGCACCTGGATCGTAAAGTTACCATCCATATCAGTTACAGTACCACCCTTGTTGTCTCCCTGCACACGCACGGTAACACCAATCAAAGGGTCGGCATTTTGGTCAACTACGAGACCAGCGACTTTCATCAGTTCCTGCGCCAAGGCAGCAGAACCGGAAATCATTAATAAGAACACGAAGGTTAGAAACCTTCTGTAATCATTCATTTTTCTCATAGATTTTTCTCATTAAGATAATACTTTATTAGTTGAGCTTTTATTCTTGTAAATCTGTTAATTGTTTACGGCTGCAAAGGTAGTACTTTTTATCATACACCTTTTTCTAACTTGTTTTCTTGTGTTACGTTTTTGTTCAAAATGGGGTTTTCTATATGTTCAAAAACTTGCTTATTTGTTTAAAAAGCCTTATAATCCTTGTATATATCAAGGTTTTATAGTACTTTTGCAATCATTATCAAAACCATCGATTATGAAACGAACAAAGATATTTTATAACGCACTCATTCTCTTGGCAACCCTTCTTCTTACTGCTTGCCAGGAACAAAAAGACATCCCCGTAGTCTCTTCACCCGAGAAGAACCTCGTCCTGTCTGATCATATCTCCAACCAAAAGGTGATGAGCATCTGCGAAGACAAATACGGTCAAATCTGGATAGGTACCTTCCGTGGTCTCAACAAGTATGATGGCAACCAGTATCACCAATACTACTGCGTGGACGATTCACTGGGATTGCCCGACAACCATATTACCCACATTTATCGTGACTCCCACAACCGACTCTGGGTAGCCACCGTCAACGGCGTATGCCTATACCAGGCCAATGGCAATTTCAACCGAGTAAGTATCAATGGTACTAACAAGAACATCGAAAAAATCCTAGAAGACAAGGAGGGAAGAATCTTCTTCCTCACGATGACAGACATATATCAATATGACGAAAATACCAACACAGCCATCATCAAGCTCTCCAAGATGCTGGAGAAGAACTGCTATCATATCTCTTGCCATATAGACCGAAAAGATGTGATGTGGATTGTTACCTCTTACTCTGTCAAGGGGTATCGCACCCGAGACCTCAAACTTATCGCCAAAAGCCCTGTACAGAGTAATCCCATCACCTCTTTTCTCCTCGATGGGCATCAGCTCTACCTCTCTGGCTATAATGGAATGCAGCTCTTTGATACGGACACCCGGAAATGGCAACATCTCCCTGTAGCCTTGCAAGGCATGCAAATCCCCAACGACATGGTCAACTGCATCCATCCCTATGGCGCAAAAGGCAATCTTCTGTTCAGCACCACCAAGCACGGATTACTCTATTTCAATGCCCAAGAGGGAACCATCCTGCCACAAAGCGACAAGAATTTCCCATTCGAAGTGCCTGATATGCAAGTCAACAAGATGTTAACCGACTCCAAGGGCAACCTTTGGCTCGGGTCTGAAGACGATGGCGTAAAAACCATCTACAGATACAAGGATATGTTTAACAGCATGCCTGCCCTTCAACGTGCCATCGGCAAACAGCCCGTACTCTCAGTAGCCGCCGACAGGAATCACCACCTTTGGATTTCTACCAAGAAGAACGGACTCTATATGTATGACTTGCAAACCCAGCAACTCAAGGACATACCGATGGATTCCTACAGCAACGGCAACAAGAAGAATGCCATCATCAACATCTTTGTGGATAGCAGCAATCATCTATGGCTAGCCAATGGCGACCATGTGGCAAAGTACCAATACGATGGCAACAATCTCAACAAGGTAGCCTCCTACCCTTGCTTCATGCCTATAGACATCTGCCAAGATGCAAAGGGTAACATCTGGGTATCCACGGCATCCGTCAACATCTACTGCATTTCAGCACAAAGTGGAGAGATGACCAAAAAACAACTCTTCCCTACCACTTTGTGCTTCATTCCCTGCATCATGCACTTGCAGAATGGCAACATGCTCATATCTGCCTTCTACAAACCCATCCTCGAAATGAATGGAGACAACTTCGACATCCAAGAGTTTAAAGTGAATCCGGATGACTGGAAGAAGTGCATCAAGCGAAGTGTGTATATCCCAACCAAGAACTATCAAGACCGCAAGGGCAACATCTGGTTGGGTACAGTTACCAACGGACTCTTGAAGTATGACGCAAAGAGCCACAAGCTGACCACCATAGCAGGAATCTCCTGCTCCGACATTTCAAGCATCGAGGAAGATCGAGATGGAAACATTTGGGTCAGTACGCTGTATGGACTCAACAAGATAGATGGAAAAACAGAAAAGGTAACCACCTACAACGAGGCTGACGGTGTGAAAGGTTTCCAATTCTACGATAGGGCATCGTGCAAGCTATCAGATGGAACACTCATCTTCGGCGGCACCCAAGGACTCACCATCTTCAATCCACAAAACGTAAACACGAACCAACAGATAAGTCTGCTTTTCGAAACACTCAAGGTACATAATGAGATTATGCTTCCTGACAAGAATGGATGTATCGAGGAGAGTATGGAAGAATCACCCCATATCCACCTAAGCTACAAACAAAACAGCTTCAGCATTGCCTTTTCTGCCATCGACTACAGCGACTACAAGCACATCCACTACTTCTACCAAATGGCTGGATTCGATAATACATGGATTGATGCAGGCAATAACAACGAGGCGTACTACTCTAATCTGCCTGCTGGCAACTATACCTTCAAGGTCAAGATGGTAGGCAACAACTCCAACAATACCATCGCCGAAAAAAGCATACTGGTAAGCATCGCCCCTGAGCCTTGGAACTCTTGGTGGGCCTGGTGCCTATACCTTATTATAATGGGGTGCGTCGGCTTCGTGATCTATCGGCAGAAGATGCGCATCAGCATCGAGAAGAACATGGTTCAAAAGGCTAAGGATGAGAAGGAGCAAGAACAGCGCATCAACAAGATGAACATGAGTTTCTTCGCTAACATCTCGCATGAGTTCCGGACACCACTCACCATGATTTCGGGACCTGTGGAACAACTCTGCGAAAGTGAAAGCATCAACAAGCACGACAAGTTGCTATTGAACATCATCAACCGAAGCGTAGATAGAATGCTGAGACTCGTCAACCAGTTGCTCGACTTCAACAAGTTGGAGAACGACACGCTCCGCTTGCACGTCAAGCAAACCGACATTATCACCGAGATGAAACGCATCATGGACCTCTTCATCGTGAATACCGAGGAGAAAGGTATCACCTTGAACTGTCACGGACTAGAAGGTTCCTACCTGATGCTTCTGGACTCCGACAAACTGGAAAAGATTATCAACAACCTGATGTCCAACGCCATGAAGTTTACCCCTCGTGGCGGTAAGATAGATGTATCTTTCGACACCGGTACCACTAACAAGGGAGAACAGATTATCACCATCACGGTGGCTGATACAGGCAAGGGAATCCCACAGAATGAGGTGGAGAATATCTTCAAGCGATATTATCAGTTGAACAACCAGTCCACAGGCACCATCAACTGGGGTACTGGCATCGGACTCTACTATGCCCGCAGCCTAGCCGTCCTTCACCATGGCGATTTAAAGGCGGGCAATCGCAAGGACTGCCAGGGAGCCATCTTCACCGTTACCCTGCCTACCGATGAGAGCCTCTATGCCGCCAACGAGAAAGCCCTTTTGGAGCAAGACCAGAAGATGGCTTTTCCGCTGCACGACAGTCAGAAAGTGGCAGACAAGGTAAGTCAAGATAACAGTACAGACAACCGTCCGAAAATACTCATCGTAGATGACGACACCGAAGTGGTGCATTATCTTCGTACCCTCCTGGCATCATCCTATCGCATCATCTATCGTTTCGATGCCGAGAGTGCCTTGAAGGCGACAAGGGAGGAAGAACCTAGCCTCATCCTCAGCGATGTGGTGATGCCGGGAATGAGCGGCTATGATCTCTGCAAGGAAATCAAGCAAGACATCCAACTCTGCCATATCCCAGTCATCTTGGTAACGGCAAAGACCACCACCGAAAACCAAGTGGAGGGTCTGAACAGTGGAGCAGATGCCTACGTTACCAAACCATTCACCCCCAAGGTTCTCCTGGCAATGATCAACTCGCAACTCACCAACCGTGAGAAGACCAAGACCATCCTAACCAACGCCACGGAGACCGACAAGAACGTGGAAGAAGTGCTGTCGCCACAAGACAAACTCTTCATGGACGAACTCTATCATATGATGGAGCAGGAACTAGCCAACTCGGAATTGGATGTCAACAAGGTAACGAAACTGATGAACATCTCCCGTACAAAGCTCTACTACAAGGTCAAGGGACTCACAGGAGAGAATCCAAGCGTCTTCTTCAAGACCTATAAGCTCAATCGTGCCGCCACCCTCATCGTGGAAGGCAAGTACAACATCTCGGAGATTGCCTACATGACGGGATTCAACACCCTCTCCCACTTCTCAACCAGCTTCAAGAAGCAATTTGGATGTACACCGAGCGAATATAGTAAGAAAACTTATTAAATTTTGATGCGAAATAGACCTATTATGGGAAAAATTGTTTATCTTTGCATCTAGATTGATTTAATAATAGAAAAAGAAAATAAATTATGAACGCAATTCACACAGACAATGCGCCTGCAGCTATCGGTCCATATAGCCAGGCTATCGAAGTAAATGGTTTTGTTTTTGCATCTGGTCAGATTCCTATCGACCCTGCAACAGGCAATTTCGTAGAAGGCGGCATCAAGGAGCAGACTCGCCAGAGCCTCACCAACGCCCAGAACATCCTGAAGGCAGCAGGTACCGACCTTTCTCATGTGGTTAAGACTACAGTTTATCTGAACAGCATGGACGATTTCGCTGCCATGAACGAGGTATATGCCGAGTTCTTCAGCCAGCCATATCCAGCCCGTTCTGCCGTAGCTGTAGAGAAGTTGCCAAAGGGCGCCCTCGTAGAGGTTGAGGTTTTGGCAGCCAAGTAATTCTTCCTTTTTTCTATCAGGAAGTAAACATTCAAGGTGAAAATATTCTTTAGATGGTATCAAGCATTACATTAAAGAATCTGATTATAGGCTATCGTTCGAAGCATCAGCTCCGGGCGATAGCCTCACCTGTTCATGCCTCGCTCCAAGCCGGTGAACTGACCTGTCTCATCGGAGCCAACGGAGTGGGCAAATCTACCTTACTCAGAACTTTAGCCGGATTTCAGCCAGCGCTTGATGGCGAAATTCTGATTCAAGACAAATCCCTTTCTGATTTCTCTGCCCAGGAACTCGCCAGAGAAATCAGCATCGTTCTCACATCGAAGACAGGCCATGCCCAGTTCTCAGCTGAAGAGATTGTTGGCATAGGCCGTTCTCCCTATACCGGTTTCTGGGGCACATTATCAGCTGCCGACAAGCAGATTGTTGCCGCTGCTCTTCAGGAAACGGGCATTCAGCATCTTGCCCAGAGAAACATCAGCGAACTGAGCGATGGTGAGCGCCAGAAAGTAATGATAGCCAAAGCCTTGGCGCAGCAAACCCGCATCATCATCCTGGACGAGCCTACCGCCTTCCTCGATTTCCCCAGCAAGATAGAAACCCTACAAATGCTCCGCCGTCTGGCGCACGAACAGCATAAATCCATATTACTATCAACCCATGATGTAGAGTTGGCGCTCCAGCTCTCCGACCGTCTCTGGCTGATGGAAGAAAGCCGTTTCTCTATCGGCACTCCTAAAGAGTTGGCTGTCGATGGTTCCTTATCCAGATTCATCAATCGTGACGGCATCCGATTCAACCAGGATTCCCTCCGCATCGAAATCAAATGAGTTTTCGTAATTGATTTTTTCTATGGTTGCACGCAAGCACATGAAGAAAAATTCTCAAGTGGCTCAGTTTGCTAACTCAAGTAGCTCAATCTGCTAACTCAAGTAGTTCAGTCAGCTAACTCAAGTAGTTCAGTCAGCGAGTTCAGACGTCTCAGTTAGTTGATGCAGACGTCTCGGTAAGCCTACGGATACGGCTCCGTTAGCCTACGCAGCCATATCTGTAACCCGATGCAGTCATATTCGTAACCCAGCGCAGTCATATCCGTAACCCAGCGCAGCCATATTTGTAACCTAACGCAGCCATATTCGTAACCCAACGCAGCCATATTCGTAACCCAGCGCAGCCATATTCGTAACCCAACGCAGCCATATTCGTGAATAAGTTTTAGATAATTATCTATCATCCATCACGATTTACATACACCACGCACATTAATACACTAATATACAGATACTTAAATAGCGTGACAGATACTCCGAAAACGGGAATATCCATCACGCTAT
>ULTB01036010.1_pt1 | contig 16884 bp, 15 predicted proteins | sample 1957251 | NCBI WGS metagenome assembly ULTB01 (sample SAMEA4835724, study PRJEB28245) | human gut metagenome | biome: gut microbiome; material: fecal sample | place: Denmark | collected 2008
AGCGATATGCTTCCATCTGCGTTGCGAAACCGCCTATGTTTATGTAGTGCTGCCTCGCAATGCAGTTTTTCTTTTTATCCCGAAGAAGATCATCAAAAAATTTAATCATCTACCCTTCACCGCCTTTTTTCCTCACCATCTCCGAATGACCTTGATAAAAAGCTTACAAACTCTTTGATAGAGTATTCCGAAACCATCCGTACTATGTATGAAGAAGCTGACCGCACATCAGCAACCAAAGATGATATTCATACTCTTGCAAGAGAAACTTTCTACCTTATGGATAACTTCAAGCACGAAATCATTGATTACTTGAAGCAGTCTCATTGATTTTCAGGGCAGTCATTGTCGTGGCTGCCTTTTTTTAATTCTGCTTCCACCGCCATGCACTTACGCAATTCAAAACATAAATCGTCAATTTCGCGTTTTTTTGCAGCAATAGCACTCAAAATCTCATTAGCTCTTTTGGAGTCATGAATTTTAAAATCTATCAGCATTATCCCTCACCCTCCTTCCTCAGCTCCTGCACCAGCGCCAGCAGCTCATCCAGATACTCCAGCTTGTCCCAGCCTTCCAGTTCGCAGACCATGAGGTCCATGCGGATGTCTGCCAGCAAGCGCAGCTTCATTTTTTCCCGCGCCAGACGGTTGAACGCTTGACGCGTTGCCGGTGTATCCGGCGTAAATTGAATGCTCATTTTTCGCCTTCTTCCACACCGCCAGCGCCACGCCGGCGATTTTTATCTAGTATACTAGACATTTATTGCATTAAAAAAGCAGATACGGAACAATTAAGAGCATTAGCAAGAGCTTCTAAAGTGCTAATTTTTACCTCCATCTCTTCGCCACTTTCCAATTTAATGATAGTAGCACGCGAAATATTAGCCTTTTTAGCCAATTCATCCTGTGTCATACAGTTTTCTTGTCTAATCTTACGAATATTATAAAGCATTCTTTTTCCTCCTTTCTATCTCTGTTGTGTCTAGTATACTAGATTTATTTCTTGATGTCAACTGTATTTGACATTTTTCTTTGCTTAATGTATAATCTAGTTGATATTATAAGGAGGCTTCCATCATGACTATCGGAGAATACGTAAAACAATATAGAAAAAGTCAGGGTTTATCAATGCAAGCTTTTGGCGAAAAATGCAATTTAAGTCGAGCATATATTTCCATTCTAGAAAAAGGGATTAATCCCACAACAGGTAAAGCATTCGCGCCAACAATAGAAACTTTAAACAAAATAGCTGAAGTTACTGGCGTTACAATCGATACTTTATTGCCAATGCTCGACAGTAATCAGCTAGTAACAGTAAATGCACCTTCCCCCTCTCTCTCCCTCACCCAGCAGGAAGAAACACACATAAAAAAATACCGCCAGCTGGATGCTGACGGCAAGGAAGAAATTGACGATTTGATTGATGTTAAGCTAGCCAAGCTCCAGCGCAAGGCGGAAGAAGACGTGGAGAGTTTAGGATAATATAGGAGAGGCGCTTCGCCGGCATGGTCGGTGCGCCGATTAGAGCGGAAGCGCTGAGGAAAAATTAAAGCCGCCAGCGGAAGGCTGACAGCGGAGTGAGTGTAAATACTATATATTGTGGTATGTAGATGCTAAACTGATATATAATACCACAAGACGAATGAAAAAGCAAGTTTTTTGTATATTTTCATTGACAAAAACCTATATGTATGCTACTATGACTACAGAGCGATCTGGGAATTGAGTCATCATACCCCCAGACAAACGATAGCCCCTGTTTCTCATAGTAGAAGCAGGGGCTATTCGTCGTTTTAGGAGACTTTATGATGGTAAAAATAGACAAAATATTTAAGACAAACGAAGAATTGGTAGATGTTTTAGAAAGACGCAATATGATAGTGCAGAATAAAAAATGGGCTACTAGAATTTTGGATTACGAAAATTATTATTGTGTTATTAATGGATACAAAAATATTTTTGTTACATCTACGAATCCGGAAGACACTTATAGGGATGGAACAAATTTTAATGAATTGGTAGGGCTATATACTTTTGACAGATTATTAAGAGAAAAACTTTTAACTGAACTTTTGCGTGTTGAGCATATTGTTAAAAGCCGTATTGTATATGTTTTTTCAAAATATCACGGGCATGAACATACTGCCTACCTTCGTCATGAGAATTTTAACTCTAGTGGATTTGAAAATTTCAAACGTGTTAATTATTTGATTTATGATATGTTGAAATTAGTAGACCCTAAGAAGGCTAGAAATGGAGCTATTAAGCATTATATAAAGAATTACAATTATATACCATTGTGGGTCTTGTCTAAAGAAATGACATTCGGAAAGTTAAATTCTTTTTACGCTTGCATGAATTTAGAAGAAAAAGAAGAAGTAGCTGCTTCTTTTGGCTTGAACGCTAAAGAGTTTAAAAGTGTTATAGACTTTATGGCTGATGTAAGAAATAAATGCGCTCATGGTGAAAGGATTTACTGCTACTCTAGAGATTTGCCAAAACCGCGTCCAATAATATGTTTGAAGGAGCACGAGTTCTTGGAGATACCTAAAACTGACGCTGGCTATATGAATTATGGTAGAAACGATATATTGGCCTTGCTTATTTCTTTGCGCTATTTTGTAGCTTCAGATAGATATAATCATTTATTAGATAAGATTGATCGTGCATTACATAAGAAGTTAGAAAAACGTTTAAAAAGTGTTAATATTTCTGTAGTAGAAAATATTATGGGGTTAAATTGTGATTGGTTAGCGTTGAAACATAATATAAGCATTGAAAAACGAAATTAATAAAGATACCATGAACTCCATTAGGAAAAATTAAAGAAATTCTATGTGAGACTTTTTTCGTTATAAAATACCGCCAGCTGGATGCTGACGGCAAGGAAGAAATTGAGGATATTATAGATGTTAAGCTGGTCAAACTCCAGCGCAAGGCGGAAGAAGACGCGGAGAGTTTAGGATAATAGATTTTGAAAGCGAGGAATAAGACATGGCAGACATTATTATTTACAATACTGCAGACGGCAAAGCTGAAATTAAACTTTATGCCGATAACGGCACTGTATGGTTAACGCAGGCGCAAATAGCTGAACTTTTTACTAAAAACATTTCTACAATATCGCGCCATATAGCTAACATTTTCGATGAAAACGAAATTGAAGAAAAAAGCAATTTGCGTTTTATGCAAATTGCAAATTCGGATAAGCCAGTAGCTTTTTATAGTCTTGATGTCATTCTTGCCGTTGGGTTCCGCGTCCGTTCGCCACGCGGCACGCAGTTCCGTCAATGGGCAAACAATACCTTAAAGGAATACCTGCAGAAGGGCTTTATCCTCGACAAAGACCGTCTGAAAAACCCGGATGGCCGTCCGGATTATTTCGACGAATTGCTGGAACAGATTCGCGACATCCGCGCCAGCGAAAAACGTTTTTATCAGAAGCTGCGTGACTTATTCGCTCTCTCCAGCGACTACAAGGTTACTGAAAAGGCAACGCAATTATTCTTTGCAGACACGCAAAATAAGCTGCTTTTTGGCGTCACAAAGAAAACTGCTGCTGAAATTATAGCTACACGTGCAAACGCAGATGCTCAGAATATGGCCTTAACCTCATGGAGTGGTTCAATCGTACGCAAAGCTGATGTTATAGTTGCCAAAAATTACCTCACATCTGACGAAATAGATGTTCTTAACCGTTTAGTAACTATCTTCCTTGAAAGTGCTGAATTGCATGTAAAAATGCGTAAAGACTTGACGCTTGATTTCTGGCGTGCCAGCGTCGATAAGCTCCTTTTAGATCATGGCGTCCCCTTGCTGCAATCCCACGGAAAAATCACCATGGAACAAGCCCAGATACACGCCCGTAAAGTTTACGAAGAATTTGATGCACGTCGCAAAGCATTCGATGCAGCGCAAGCCGATGAACTTGACCTGTTAGAATTGGAGCAGGAAACTAAAAACATAAAGAAGTAAAGGAGTGATTTTATTATGGATAAGCAAGAGATTTCTTTATTAAAAAGCAAATTCGATGAACTGGCTCATGTAGATGAAAGTGGTGTTGAATATTGGTCTGCACGCGAGATAATGACTTTATTCGGTTATAATCGTTGGGAAAATTTCTATAATGCTATAACAAAAGCTCTCACGTCTATTCAAAACGCACAAATAGACGTAAAATATCATCTTCGTGAGGTCACGAAAATGTTAACTTTAGGCAAAAACGCCACAAGAAGTGTAAAGGATTTCGAGCTGACAAGATATGCGTGTTATATCGTTGCTCAAAACGGCGATCCGCGCAAAGAAGAAATTGCTTTCGCTCAAAGTTATTTTGCTCAACAAACCCGAAAGCAAGAGCTTATAGAGGAACATATGAAAAACCTGCAGCGCTTAGAAAATCGTGATAAGCTGCGTGCATCAGAAAAGCAACTTTCAAAAAATATTTACGAGCGTGGAGTTGATGACGCAGGTTTCGGACGCATTCGTTCCGCCGGCGACTGTGCACTTTTCGGCAGAAGCACGCAATCTATGAAAGAGCGGTACGGCGTTACTAAGGGCAGACCATTAGCCGATTTTCTTCCTAACCTGACAATAGCAGCTAAAAACCTTGCTACTGAAATGACCAATTACAACACTGAAGCAAAAGACCTTTACGGAGAGCCCAGCATAACTCACGAGCACGTACAAAATAACTCCACTATCAGGAATATGCTAGGTGAACGTGGCATAAAGCCAGAAAACCTGCCCCCTGCTGAGGATATTAAAAAGGTAGAGCGCAGAGTTAAGTCAAACGAAAAGAAGTTAGCGAAAGGCAGCTGCTTCAAAGACAAATAAAAACGCCAGCGTAAGGGGGAGGACATAAGATGACTAAAAAGCAAACCATTATCACCATTTATTTAGAAGATGACGAAGTAAAGAAATGCACCATTAACGGTAAAGATGTTGACCCTGCAGCAAGCAGCACCAACGGCCAGCAAATCATAATAAACGTCAATAGCAGCTTAACTAAAAAACCGGATGCTCAGGACTCCGATGAATGGGACAGTGAATCCCGTGTTACCACCCTTACATCTGTTATTTCACTTATTATGCTTGCCTTAGTCGTTTACTGGGTGTTCTTTTAATCCTCTCATTCCTTTTTCAAAAATAAAAAATCCCCCGGTGTTGCAACACCGAGGGAGCCTGCTCTAGATGTTGGCAACATCATGGAGCTGTAATCACATTCTTTTTATACACTTACCACAGCAACAAAACAGAACTGATTACTATAATAGTATAACAAATTTTTATCAGTTCTGCTACTGTATGCCAATTTTTTTAGCAAAGGAGCTGGTTTTTATGTTAAAAAATATACCCGCTGTTGTTTACGCCCGCTATTCATCCTCCAATCAAAGAGAAGAGTCCATCGAGGACCAGCTGAGAGAATGTTATAAATTTGCGGACCGCGAGGGCTACAATGTTATTGGCCAATACTGCGACCACGCAATTAGTGGACGCACTGATGACAGGCCTGAGTTCCTGCGTATGATATGCGATGCAGAAAAGCAATTATTTAAGGCTGTTATTGTTTATCGTCTGGATAGATTTGCCCGCAATCGTTTTGATAGCGTACTTTATAAAAGCAGGCTCGCCCAATATAAGGTCAATGTTGTATCAGCAACCGAATGCATCCCGGAAGGCAGCGACGGTGTACTGATAGAAGCACTGCATGAAGCACTTGCGCAGAAATATAGTGACGATTTGAGTCAAATTATCCGCAGAGGACTTTACGGTAACGCAGAGCATTGCAAATCCAATGGGCCGTTGCCTTTCGGCTACAAGGCCAATCCAACTACAAGGCTAGTAGAAATTGACGAAGAAACTGCTCCTATAGTCAAGCAAATCTTTACTATGATTGCTGAAGGAAGCAATTATAATCAGGCACTTGCATATTGTACTAGAATGGGCTATCCCAAAACAAAGAACGCATTATACCACATACTTCGTAACGAACGCTATAAAGGAATATATATATACGCAAATAAGCGCACAGAAGGCGGCATTCCCTGTATTGTTTCCGAAGAGCTATTTGCAGCTGCTAACGCCACAAGGCAAAAGCACATCAACAAGCCTAACGCTGGTTCCTATAAATATCTGCTCACTGGCAAGCTTTACTGCAAAGATTGCGAAAACCTTTATTCCGGAGGCTATGGTACCTCCAGGTGGGGGAAAAAATCCTATTATTATGTTTGTTCTGGCAAAAAGCGCAAGCATATCTGTGCAGCAGCTAACATCAATGCCCCTAAAATAGAATCAATGGTAGTAGATGCTTTATATATGTTTATTCTCAACGAGGATATTATCAGTGCAATTATAGACGCAGCTTTAGAGTGTCAGGATCGTAACAGCCCGCACAAGAATAATATTATGGTCATAAACAGAAGAATCGCTGAAATTGAAAAAAAGCTTAATAATCTGCTGAAGGCTATTGAAGCCGGCGTGCTTACAGAAACTACCATGAGCCGTATGCAGGAGCTGGAGGAAAAGAAAAAGAGCCTTCAGCGTTCTCTAATGAAAGAGAAGCTAAAGGCTCCCAAAATTTCTCGTAGTCAATTAGAATTCTTCTTTGAAAAACTACGTGGTGAAGATCCTCACGCCAGAAAATTTCAAAAGTGCTTAATTGACACATTTGTTAATAGGATTTACCCAGATGGCAACACCGTTAAGATGGTTGTCAACCTGGGCGCACCTGATGATGAAACTCTCACCTATAGTAAATTGTCCCCCTGCTTTGCAGGGTTCGACAAACGTAACTTCTGGTGGAGATGAGGGGAGTCGAACCCCTGTCCGAAAATATTGCCATACAACTTTCTCCGAGCGCAGACGTCATACTTTGTTTCGCGCTGCGACTGCCTGACGACGGGCCTTCACATTGCTATCCTAAAGAGTTTCCCTTAAAGCCTATAGGAATCAGCCTTAAGGTATCCCACTATTGACTGTCATTCCTCACCCGCGGGAGGAGGCTCAGAGACAGTTAGCAGATTAAGCTGCTAAAGCGTATTCTTGTTCAGCGTTTATATTTAAACGTGCCCACCGATTATCGTGCAGATGGAACCACGGCTCGCTTATCATACCGCACCTACCCCCGTCGAAACCAGTACATCCCCAAATTGGAATATATCGGTGAAAGAGCCGATACGCTACAATGATATTGTACTATGCTTTAGTCAAAAAGTCAAATCACTGTGCATGAAGAATTTGTGAATTCACCCGTCTATCAGCGATTCCTGTCCTTCAGCGCGCGCTCCATCTCGCGCTTAGCGTCGCGCTTTGCCATATCCTGACGCTTATCGTACAGCTTTTTGCCAACTGCCAGCGCCAGCTCCATCTTCACCAGACCATGCTTAAAGTACAGCTTGAGCGGTACAAGCGCATAGCCCTTTTCCTTCACCTTGCCGATGAGCTTGTTAATCTCTGCACGGTGCAGCAAAAGACGACGGCTGCGCAGCGGGTCATGGTTAAAGATGTTGCCATGGTCGTAGGGACTGATGTGCAGATTATACACAAAGACCTCCGCCTGACGTGTTACCTGCGCATAGCTGTCCTTCATATTCGCCTTGCCTGCACGCAGGGACTTTACCTCCGTACCGGTCAGCGCAATGCCTGCCTCAAAGGTTTCGTAAATGGTAAAGTCATGGCGTGCCTTACGATTTTCTGCTATAATTTTAATCTTTTGTTCTGCCATAATTATCTGCTTTTCCTATTCTTTTTTCTGCTCTTTTTACCGGACTTGCTGCCGCCCTTAGAACTGCTCTTAGGCGCAGGCTTGCCGTGCTTGGCGCTGCGGCGTCCGGCCTCTTTATTCTTCGCACCCTTGTGCTTTTTCTTCTGCGTTTCCGCACTCAGAGCGATGCTCTGCGTGCTGCGTCCGCTACTCGGCTTCTGCTTCATCAGCAGCTGCTGGCGGATGTGCTCACGCACGCCTGCGTTCTCCCCTGCCATGATGAAGTCGATGCTTACATCGCTGATATTTACCTGCAGCACCTCAATACGCACCTTATCGCCCAGGCGATAGGTGTGACCGCTGTGCGTGCCGACGAGGGCATAACGCTCCTCGTAATATTCGTAGTAATCATCCATCAGGCTGGAAATATGCACCAGGCCCTCAACACCGTTCTCCAGCTCGACGAACATACCGAAAGCCGTCACGCCGGAAATAACGCCGTCAAATTCTTCGCCGATATGGTCTGCCATATATTCGCACATTTTGAGGTCAACGGTTGCACGCTCCGCATCCGCTGCCGCACGCTCGCGAATAGAAGAATGGTCGGCAATAACGTCCAGCTTATCGCCCAGCTTTTCGGCATCTGCTTCCTTCAGTGTGGGCTTTGTCATCCAGGCGCGCAGCAGGCGATGCACAATCAGGTCGGGATAACGGCGGATTGGCGAGGTAAAGTGCGTATAATATTTCGCCGCCAAGCCAAAGTGTCCAATATTGTCCGTCTGGTAAACAGCCTGCTTCATGGAGCGCAGTGCAACCGTAGTTACCAAGCGTTCTTCCGGACGGCCGGCGATTTCCTTCACGGCCTGCTGAATATCCCTCGGCTCCGTTTCTTCCTTAGGTATAAACTTAATATTAAAGTTTGCCAACAGCTTGGCGAATTCCTGCATTTTCTCTTCGTTCGGAATATCATGCACGCGGTAGATAAACGGCCAGTGCTGATTAAACATATGCTGTGCAACTGTTTCGTTAGCCGCCAGCATGAACTCCTCGATAATAGATTCCGCATTACCGTGGATGCGCTGCACAATCTCAATCGGGTGCAGCTTTTCGTCCAGAATTACCTTCTGCTCCGGCAAATCAAAGTCCACCGCACCGCGGCGCGCACGCTTGTCATGCAAAATCTGGCGCAGAATATCCATACGCGCAATCATCGGCAAAATGTCCTCATACTTGTCGCACATTTCCTTGTCGCCTGCCAAAATCGCGCGCACAATATTGTAGCTCAGGCGGTGACGTACATTGATAACCGCCGGGAAAATCTCGTAGCTGAGCACCTTGCCCATTTTGTCGATATGCATCTCGCAGGCCATGGACAAACGGTCCTCACCGGCATTCAGGCTGCAGATACCGTTCGACAGACGCTCCGGCAGCATCGGCAGTACGCGGTCGACAAGATAAACGCTTGTGCCGCGCTCTCTTGCTTCCTTATCCAGCACGCTGTCTTCGGTAACATAATAGCTGACATCCGCAATATAAACGCCCAGCAAATATTCATTATCGTTAATCTGCTCTACATAAACAGCATCGTCCAAGTCCTTGGCATCCTCGCCATCGACGGTTACGACAGTGCGCTCACGCAGGTCACGGCGTCCAGCCAGCTCGCTCTTTTTAATAGACTTCGGCACCTTGCGCGAAGCCTCCAGCACCTCATCCGGGAAGGTCAGCGGCAGATCATTCTGCTTGATTATCGACAGAATCTCCAAACCCACATCACCGATGTTACCCAAAACCTCGGTAACATTGCCCTCGGCCTTGCGGTGCTCCTGCGGCCATTCGGTAATTTCTACTACGACCTTCTGACCATCCTTCGCACCGTTAAAATGCTTGCGCATAACATATACATCCTGACCGATACGCTTATCGTCAGGCGTTACAAAAGCGAAATCACCGGTCTGGTGGAAAACGCCTACAACTTTATTATTAGCATGTGTGATAATACGCAGGATTTCGCCCTCAGGCTTTTTGCCCTGCGCCGCATTATTTACACGCGCCAGCACGCGGTCATTGTTCATCGCACCATGCAGAGCACGCGGCGGAATGAACACGTCCGGTCTGTCGCCCTTGTTATCCGGAATAACAAAGCCAAAGCCCTTGCTCGTCAGCTGAAAGCGTCCTGCAACCAGGCCCATTTTCTCCGGCAGGCCGTATGTTTCAAAGCGTGTTTTGATAATCTCGCCGTTCTGCTCCAGCGCCAGCAGCTCGTCCCAAAACTTGTTGGGATTAACATCATGCCCCAGCGCATCCACCAGCTCCTCCGAGGTCATCGGTGCATAGCTTTCTTCACGCATAAAATTTAATATTTTTTCACGGATATCCTTCGTCTGCATAATTTTACCTCTATTCTTCTTCACCCTCGCCTGCGGCGAGCTTGCGCGACGGTTGCGGCGTTTCATCCACAATCATCATCTTCGACAGACATTCCGCCAACAGCGTACCGTCCTTTTTGCAGATTGTACCCTGCATTTCAACCATGCGTCCCTTGCGCTTCAGCTCGCGCCCGGTGCAGACAACCTCCTCACCGATTGCCAGCGGCTGACGGTAGCGGATTTCAATCTTCGCCGTATAGGAAGGCTTGCCCTCCTTGGCAAAAAGATAATTGCCTGTCACCTCATCCAGCAGTACGGCGACCAGACCGCCGTGCATGCGACCGGGATAGCTTTGGTGCTCCCGGCGCGGCGTAAAATACGCTGTACATTTGTCGTCGTCAATCTCAAACCGCATATGTAAACCGCTGGGATTATCCTTGCCACAAGCAAAGCACCAGCTGTATTCGTTATTATTCAACAGTGACTTATCCATATTTCTTCGTTTACCCTTCAATATCCTTTTATTCCGCAAAAAAATCAGCGATTTCCTTAAAAACTGCCTCATGCTCGCGGTCCAGTGTCAGAATGTGCCCGCTATGCTCAAACCATACCAGCCTTCTTCCGGCGGCTGCAGTCAATTTGTTATAGATATATTCGGCACTGCGCGGCTGTACGGTATGCTCTGTTTTCGACTGCAAAATCAAACAGGGAATTTTTATTTCTGACAGCAGCTTGTTCTTGCATTCATTAAGCATCTTAAAAAGGCTCATCAACGGCTTCGTCGGCATTTTGGCATAGGATATGCAATATTCCTGCAGCTCCTGATAATTCTTCTTGTGCTTGGGCAAGTAGTGGATGAAAAAGCGCAAGAACGCCAACAGCGGCGCACGCTTATCCTGCACAAAAATCGGTGCCGAAATAAAGGCAGCCTTCTTTACCGGCAGCTTTGCTGCCAGCTTAATGGCCAGCAGCCCGCCCATGGAAAGGCCCGCCACATAAACGCTGTCAAAACGCGCCAGCAGCTCCAGACATTCCGCTTCGGCAGCAGCATACCAATCCGTCGCGGTGGTTGCCTCCAGATCTTTGATGCTCGTGCCGTGGCCGGGAAGGCGCACACAGCTCACAGTATAGCCAAGCGCATGCAGATAATCACCCAACGGACGCATTTCCGACGGCGCACCGGTGTAACCATGCAAAAGCAAAACTGCCTTATTATTCTTTCCTTCCAGCAGAAATGATTCTGCACCTTCAATTATCCGCACTGGCTTCACCTCAAAATTATTCTATACTAATTTATATTATATCATAAAAAAAGCATACTGATTACAGCATGCTTTGATTTTGCAAGAACTTCATATATTGCGATGTAGAAAAATGCGTTTTTTGCGAACTACATACATTGCAATGTATGTAAATTGGTGTTTTTGAAAGGTTTTATACATCGGAATGTAGCAAAAAGAGGACGGTGCGCACCGTCCTCTTTTCATTTATGCATATGCGATTTTTTGCTTTTCAGCGGATTGACGTAAAGTCAGATTAGAAGCTGAATACTACTTGGCTCCACAGAGTTTGAGCGTCCGGAGTGCCTTTTGCTTCTTTGGATTCCAGATCATAGTAGGTTACGCCTGCTACGATGTTTTTAGCCAGTGCATAGTTAGCACCTACGCTGTAGCCTTTGAAGCCTTCATCGAAGTAGATACCATCCATGGTGTGAGCAACAACGGTGCCTGCACCTTGATCATAGTAGGAAGCGTTCATGCCCCAAGAACCAGCTTTAGCAGCTTTAGCGCCTTTGTATGCCAAACCAACTACATAACCATCTTTGTCAACATCATTATATTTAACATTGTCAACAGTTACAGTATCAACATCGCTTCTCAGGTAAGTACCGGTCAGCTTCAGGTCTTTAGCCAGGTCAAAGCCCAGGCCTACAGTCCAAATAGCATCATCGTCATTAGCTTTCAGCAGGTTGTCAAATTTGTAGTAACCAGCGAATGCATCAACAGCACCCAATTTAGCACCCAGTTCTGCATAAGCAACGTCTTTGTTTTCACCGGCAATTACATCAACACCGGTTGCTTTGCCGTAGCCAGCAGTCAGTTTAACGTCTTTGCCATAGGAAACTTGTACGCCATCAACGCGGTTATCATGGATGTTACCGCCAGTGATATCAGCTTTGTTGTAACGGCCAGCTTGAACAGCCAAACCACCGAGCTTACCATTTACATAAGCACGTTGGAAAGCAACATCTTCTTCACCGGAGTTACCTTTATCATTGGTAAAGAATTGTTGGTTACGGAACATAGCGCTGTAGGTCCAGTCATCATTGATGTCGCCTTTTACCCACAGATCGGAACGCAGACGACCTTGATGGTTGGTAGGAGCCTTTTTGCCATCAACATTCAGTTTATCTCCATCATAGGAAGAGTAAGAAGCTTTGATGGTACCAGTGATTTTAACGTTGTCAGCTTTTTTCTCCAGAGCAGCAACGCGAACGCCCAGATTGTCCAGTTCGTCAGCGAATTCAGCAGCCAGTTTGTCAACGTTAGCGCCTTTAGCCATTGCTTTAGCAACGATTTGAGCCATTTCATAACGGGTCATCAGTTTGTCGCCACCGAAGGTGGAGTCGCCGTAGCCTTCGATTACGCCAGCAGCAGCCAGTTTGTTGATGCTGTCATAAGCCCAGTGGCCAGCCGGTACGTCAGAGAACGGATTTGCAGCATAAGCAGAAGCGGTTACGCCCAGTGCCATAGCCATAGCGAGTACTAAGGATTTTTTCATTGTTGTTTCCTCCTCAGGAAGTAGCAGTATTATCAAACTGCCAATATTATATTTTTACAAATCACCTTCCGGAGTCTCCCGCAAATTCCGCTCAAGAGTTGCCTTGTTTCCTCTGTCATCCTTTGCCGGTTTTTCCATAGCAATGATTTATAAAGCAATAGTAATCAGTAAGAAAACCACATCTTTCTCTTGCTGATAGTTGCATTATACCATGCATCAACATTTAGCGCAAGTCTTTTTCTGTTAATCTATTATTGATTTTACTTGAATTTTGCTTTACTGTTACACTTACATTGTGAAGCAAAAAGCATTTGCCTACAAACGTACACTTTTCTCAAAGAAAGCTGTATTACAGCATAGACGCAACAAAAAAGCTGCTGCAGCTAATGCTGCAACAGCGTGGATTATAGCTTAACTATAAAATTATTTGAACAGGCCAAGCAGAATGCCGCCGTTTGCTGCCAGTACAGGAGCAAATACCAGGGATACAATGGTCATCAGTTTGATCAGGATGTTCATTGCAGGTCCGGAAGTATCTTTGAACGGGTCACCTACAGTATCGCCTACTACGGTTGCATCATGAACCGGAGTGTGTTTACGGCCGGAAGCTTCTACGAATTTCTTAGCATTATCCCATGCACCGCCGGCGTTAGCCATCAGGATTGCAACCAGTACGCCGGAAGCCAGAGAGCCGCCAATCAGGCCGCCCAGAGCTTCAGTACCGAACAGGAAGCCAACCAGCAGAGGAGCAACGATAGCGATAACACCAGGCATAATCATCTCGTGCAGAGCAGCTGCAGTGGAGATGTCTACGCATTTTTGGTAGTCAGCTTTAGCTTTGCCTTCCAGCAGGCCGGGGATTTCGTGGAATTGACGACGAACTTCCTCGATCATCTGGTAAGCAGCTTTACCAACAGATTCCATGGTCATAGCACCGAATACGAACGGCAGGGTTGCACCGATGAACAGACCGATCAGGGTTACAGGGTTCAGCAGGTCGATTGCTTTCAGGCCTACAGTGTGTGCATAAGCAGAGAACAGAGCCAGAGCAGTCAGGGCAGCGGAACCGATAGCGAAGCCTTTACCGATAGCAGCGGTGGTGTTACCAACGGAGTCCAGGGTATCGGTGATTTCACGTACTTCAGGAGGCAGCTCGGACATTTCTGCGATACCGCCAGCGTTATCAGCGATAGGACCATAAGCGTCAACTGCTACGGTCAGACCGGTGGTGGACAGCATACCAACTGCAGCCAGGGAGATACCGAACAGGCCCATGCCTGCATCTTTAGCACCGCCCATGGTGAAGAATGCCAGGATTACACCAACGCAGATGAAGATCATCGGCAGGAAGGTGGAATACATGCCAACAGCCAGACCGGAGATGATGGTGGTTGCCGGACCGGTTTCGGATTGCTCAGCAATCTTCTTAACGGAAGCATAATCAGCAGAGGTGTAGATTTCGGTGATTTTACCGATTAACAGACCAACTACCAGACCGGAAGCAATAGCTACGAATGCAGCAGCGTTACCGAAGATGGAAGTGGACAGGTAGTAAGCAGCAGCAATTACGATTACGCCGCCAACATAGGTACCATGGTTCAGAGCAGCCTGCGGATTGGTGGATTTGCTGCTGCGAGCATAGAATACACCAATCAGGGAAGCAATGATACCAGCGAAAGCCAGCTCAAATACGAACATAATGCCTTCGCCGCCGGGATATGCAACAGCACCCAGAGTAATAGCGGAGATAATAGCACCTACATAGGATTCGAACAAGTCAGCGCCCATGCCTGCAACGTCGCCTACGTTATCGCCTACGTTATCAGCGATGGTAGCCGGGTTACGCGGGTCATCCTCAGGCAGCCCTTCTTCTACTTTACCTACCAGGTCAGCGCCAACGTCAGCAGCTTTGGTGTAGATACCGCCGCCAACACGAGCGAACAATGCAATGGAGCTTGCGCCCAGACCGAAGCCGGTAACGATATCAATGTTGCCGAACAGCATGTAAGCAGCAGCAACACCAACGATACCCAGACCAACTACGCCCAGACCCATAACAGCACCGCCGGAGAAAGCAATTTTCAGAGCTTCCGGCATGCCGCCATGTTGAGCAGCTGCAGCAGTACGAACGTTAGCTTTGGTAGCAACGGTCATGCCGATGTAGCCTGCACATACGGAGAATACTGCACCTGCAACGAAGCATACTGCAGTAAGCGGAGATAAAAACATAGAAATTACGATAGCAACTACGACTACGAAAGCAGCCAGTGCTTTGTACTCGCGGAACAGGAACGCCATAGCGCCCTCGTGGATGTAACCGGCAATTTCCTGCATACGTGCTGTACCAGCAGGAGCCTTACCGATTGCGCTGCTCAGCATCAGTGCAACTGCGAGTGCAATGAGGCCGACAACAATGGAGATCATTAAGAAATTCAAGACCCAAACCCCTTTCTTTTTATAAAAAAATTTAAAATTTTAAGAGTGCAGTTGCACTCTTGGTAACATGATGAGTGCGGAAAACAGGAAAATCCCGTCAGCCTTAAGCGTTGATTTTTGCCAGCGCCAATGTAATAACAGCAAATGCAACACCTAAATAAATCGTGGCCTTCGCCATGAGTGTATCCAGATCATTGCCCTTGCCAAAAAAAGCACCGTCACTGCCGCCGAAAGTACTGCCCATACCGCCGCCTTTTCCGGACTGCAGCAGAACTGCGCCAATGAGTGCTATGCAAACGATAACTTCAAGAACCATCAAGACAGTTTCAATCACAGAGCTTACCTCCTCATATTTTTGTACCATAGTATTTTACCATAAAGCCAATTATAAAGCTAGTATTTTTTTCACAGATTATGTTATAATATCTTTGCTGCGACTCTTTCCAGCGGAAAGGGGGCGAATTATGGCAGAATTTGCTCAATCTCTTATTCTTTCTGTTATGGCAGGTATAATCAGCTATTATATTTGCAAATGGTTAGACAGAAAATAGCGCGCAGTTAGCCTAAAATGAAAAACCCCGGGGCGCAATCCCGGGGCTTTTTCTTTTTGCGTGCGAACTATGACATTTGCACAATCTCTTTTCGAAACTAGTATAGCGCAATTGTATTGCTTTGTCAAATTTTATTTAATATTGTAGAAAACTTTAATGCCGTTATATTTTGCAGCCTTGCCGAGATCCTCTTCAATACGCAGCAGCTGGTTGTATTTAGCAACACGGTCGGTACGAGCCGGAGCACCGGTTTTAATCTGGCCAGCGTTTACAGCAACAGCAATATCTGCCAGAGTGGTGTCTTCGGTTTCACCGCTGCGGTGGGAGATGATGCAGGTATAGCCTGCGCGTTTTGCGGTTTCGATAGCATTGAAGGTTTCGGTTAAGGTACCGATTTGGTTTACTTTAATCAGAATAGCATTTGCTACGCCCTTTTCAATGCCCTGAACCAGACGCTCTTCGTTGGTAACGAACAGGTCGTCGCCAACCAGCTGAACTTTTTTGCCCAGCTTTTTGGTGAGCTTCTTCCAGCCGTCCCAGTCATCCTCTGCCATACCGTCTTCGATGGAGATAATAGGATATTTCTCGCACAGACCTGCCAGATAATCAACCATTTCTTCGCTGGTCATTTCTACGCCTTCGCCGGTCATTTTGTATTTGCCGTCTACATAGAATTCGCTGGAAGCAACGTCCATTGCCATAACGATGTCTTTACCGGGTTTATAGCCTGCACGCTCGGTTGCTTCGAGAATAACCTCGATTGCATCTGCGTTGCATTTCAGGTTCGGTGCAAAACCGCCTTCATCACCCAAAGCGGTGCTCAGGCCTTTTTCCTTCAGCAATGCCTTCAGGTTATGATAAATCTCAGCGTTCATGCGCAGTGCTTCGCTGAAGGATTTAGCGCCAACCGGCATAATCATGAATTCCTGAATATCAACGTTGTTGTCAGCATGCTCGCCGCCGTTTAAGATGTTCATCATCGGAACAGGCAGCTCTTTGGCAGCAACACCGCCTAAGTACAGGTACAGCGGCAGGCCTACGGAAGCAGC
>ULTB01037803.1_pt1 | contig 16808 bp, 12 predicted proteins | sample 1957251 | NCBI WGS metagenome assembly ULTB01 (sample SAMEA4835724, study PRJEB28245) | human gut metagenome | biome: gut microbiome; material: fecal sample | place: Denmark | collected 2008
TGCTCATCTGGCTGCGAATCTCTTTGCGCCGCTTGTCATAGACCTGCGTGTAGGTCGCAAGGGTGGTACTGGGCTGTGCGTGTCCGGCTTCTGCCCCATTGCGGCAGATCCTGCTTTCTGCCGCAAATTGCATCAGATCCCGCCGTTTGCTCAATGAGTATTTCCCGCCGTCCCGTTATACTGGGAGGGAAATGGAATGAAACGATGGAGGAACAGACCATGAAATACGGTGTCATCGATGTGGGTGGCGGCCTGCGGGGCATTTACGGCGCTGGCGTGCTGGACCGCTGTCTGGAGGAGGACCTCCGCTTCGATCTCTGCATCGGCGTTTCGGCGGGCAGTGCCAATATGGCGTCCTATCTGGCAGGCCAGCATGGGCGGAACAAGCCCTTTTACGATGAATACTCCTTCCGCAGGGAGTACATGAGCGTGCACAACCTCATCCGCAAGCACTCCTATCTTGATCTGGGCTATGTCTACGGCACCCTCAGCAATGCAGGCGGCGAGAATCCGCTGGATTATGCGGCGCTTGCCCGCAGCCCGGCAGAGCTCTGCGTGGTGGCCGCTAATGCACAGAACGGCGAGGCGCAGTATTTCACCAAGGCAGACCTCCACCCGGACGACTACCGCATCCTCATGGCGTCCTGCTGCATCCCGGTCATCGACCAGCCCTGCGTCATCGACGGCGTACCTTATTTTGATGGCGGCCTGGCCGACCCCGTCCCGCTGGAATGGGCCTTTGCCCACGGCTGCGACCGGGTGGCTCTCATCCTGACCAAGCCCATCGGGCTGGTGCGTAGTGATGCCCGGGACAAGCATCTGGCACACCTGCTGCAGTCGCATTACCCCGCTGCAGCCGAGGGCCTGCGCCGCCGGGCATGGCGGTACAACACGGCTGTCCAGCGGGCGCAGGAGCTGGAGCGACAGGGCCTTGTCTGCATCATCGCCCCGGACAGCACCGAGGGAATGTCCACCCTGACCAAGAACCGCGCCGGCCTTGAAAAAATGTACGCCAAAGGCAAACAGGACGCCGAAGCACTGGTGCGGTGGATGCAAAACGCCAAACAAGATGAATCGGTGGGCACCTAGAGATGAAACCCGTTCACTTCCTTTGACAATATCCGCCCCGGACATTATACATATGATATGTACATACAGACAAAGGAGCCTGGAGCGGTATCGCTCTGGGCTTTTTGCATTTTGTTGTTCTGCTAAGGTTTCAACACGCGTTCCTGTCTTTTCGATCGTAAAACTTGAAGCACACTTTAAGTCAAGTTAATTTTCTGTGACAGACAAAAAAGGGACGTTCCACGGAACGTCCCTTTGATTGCCTGTGCTTACCGGAACACTGCCACGACATAGGCGGTGCCGTTGTAGTCGATGAAGGCCGCGCCCAATTCGCTGTGACCGACCGCGTCATCCAGCAGCTCTGCCGCCGCGCTGTCGGCCTGCGGCGCATACAGCCGGGCCGTCATGGCCGCGCTGTCATCCAGCAGGAGCGCCACCGTTACATCGTCCGGGACACCATAGCACCCGGACCAGTATAGGAAGGCGTTCAGATCATCCGTATGGCTCATGTTGTTGTCCGCATTCAGCGCCACGGTGTACACCAGATCCAGACCGCTGACCCGCAGGCTGTCCGGTTCCTGTACAAACCATTCTGCCACCGCTTTGGCCGTGTTATCCAGCTCCTGTGTATGGGCAACGCCCAGCTGCTGCGCCAGCTCTGCGGCTTTTTCAGCGTCCGTGCCGGTGTTCACGCTCCCCAGCCCGCTGCAGGCCGTAAGCACACCAAGCGCCAGCACCCCAACCAGCAGGCAGACAAGCAGATTTTTCCAGTGTTTCATCTTGATCGGCTCCTTTCACGCTGCATCCGTCCCCGCCGCCCCAGACCGGCAGGGCCTTTTTGTTCATGATATCATGCTTCCGGGCAAAAAACAAGGCCGCTGCCTGCAAACGGCAGCGGCCTTGTCCGGTTTTTACTTTGCGTACTCGACAGCGCGGCTCTCGCGGATGACGTTGACCTTGATCTGGCCGGGGTAATCCAGCGTATCTTCGATCTTCTTGGCGATGGAGCGTGCCAGCAGGATGACCTGATCGTCGCTGATGACGTCGGGCTTGACCATGATGCGCACTTCGCGGCCTGCCTGCACGGCAAAGGCCTGCTCCACGCCCTCAAAGCTGGAAGAGATTTCCTCCAGATTTTCCAGACGCTTGACGTAGCTTTCCACATTCTCGCGGCGGGCACCCGGGCGGGCGGCGCTGATGGCGTCGGCAGCCTGGATGATGAAGGCCAGCGGGGTCTTGGGCTCCACGTCGCCGTGGTGGGCCTCAATGGCGTGGATGATCTGGGTGTTTTCCTTGTACTTGCGGCAAATGTCCACGCCGATCTGGACGTGGCTGCCCTCGATCTCGTGATCCAGTGCCTTGCCGATGTCATGCAGCAGACCGGCGCGGCGTGCCATGGTCACGTTCACACCCATCTCGCCTGCCAGCAGGCCGGCCACCCAGGCCACTTCCATGCTGTGGTTCAGGGCGTTCTGGCCAAAGCTGGTACGGTACTTCAACCGACCGATCAGCTTGATCAGGTCCGGGTGCAGGCCGTGGATGCCCAGCTCCATCACCGCACGCTCGCCTTCGCGCTTCATCTGCAGCTCCAGCTCGTGGCGGCACTTTTCCACCGTTTCCTCAATGCGGGCGGGGTGGATGCGGCCGTCGCCGATCAGGCGTTCCAGGGTCATGCGGGCCACCTCGCGGCGGGTCTGGTCGAAGGAGGACAGGGTAATGGCCTCCGGGGTATCGTCGATGATCAGGTCCACACCGGTGGCGGTTTCCAGCGCACGGATGTTGCGGCCCTCGCGGCCGATGATGCGGCCCTTCATCTCGTCACTGGGCAGCGGCACCACGCTCACGGTGGTCTCGCTGCAGTGGTCAGCGGCGCAGCGGCTCACGGCCTGACCGATCAGGTTGCGGGCGATGTTGTCGCAGTTCTCCTTCAGGTCGGTCTCGTAGGCGGCAATGCGCACGGCCTTTTCGTGGGTGAGCTCCTCATCCACCTTGTGCAGCAGCACCTCGCGGGCGTCCTCCTGGCTCAGGCCGGCCAGCGTTTCCAGACGCTCCATCTCCTTGGCGCGCAGGGCGTCAATCTCGGCCAGACGGGCGTCGGCCTCGGCGGTACGCTTCTTCAGGTCCTCTTCCTTGCGCTCCAGAGCTTCGGTCTTGCGGTCCAGGGCATTTTCCTTCTGGTCAATGCGGTTTTCCTGACGGCTGATCTCAGCACGGCGCTGTTTGATCTCCTTGTCGGCCTCTGCCTTCTGGGCATCGACCTCGGCCTTCAGCTTGAAGGCCTCGTCCTTGGCTTCCAGAACCGCTTCCTTGCGCTTCTGGTCTGCGGTCTTGATCGCTTCGTTCACCAGGCGGGTTGCCTCGGCTTCGGCGCTGCCGATCTGTGCTTCGGCGGTCTTTTTCCGGTTGTTGTAACCAACAAAATAGCCCGCAGCTGCACCGACAACACCCACGATCAGGGCCACGATCACTTCGATCGCGGTCATCGTGTTCACTCTCCTTTGTTCTGATTTTTCATTCAGGTTCAAACAAGCAGGAGACGCTGTGCGGCAGGCTGTGGGCAACGATCTATAAGGGAGCCTTCCATGCAAAAAGTGACAACAAAAATCACACGCGCAGGCAGACCCTGCACGGGCATTGCGGCTTTTTTCTATCCGGTTCTGGCTTATATAAAACAGGCGCGCTTCGCCTGTGGAGAAACTCCGGTCACGGGGACGACCTGCACACAGCGTCTTTTATTCCATACTACTAATTATATTACGAAACATTTGCACGCTTGTCAAGGGAAAACCGGCTCCCGTCGCATATTTTTTGTGCACATGGCCGATTTTATGCCGCAAAAACCCCGGTGCATCTGCATACACCGGGGCTCATTCTGCATCATTATTCCAGATACATCCTCCGCAGGCGCATCCGTCGGGCGGGAGTCAGGCCGTACTCCCGGGCCAGATACTCCTCCGCGCTGCCGCACGCTTCCCGGATGACCTGCAGCACATAGGGTGCCGCACCCGGATCCACGCCCGCCTGTGTGCAGAACCGCATCCGCTTGGACGGGTCGGCGGCGATCTCTTCCGCGTGGCCCGCCAGAAGGGCGTCGATCTCGGCCTTGCGGCAGACATTCGTCTGCACAAAGTCCGCGCAGATCGTCTCGTCGGACGCACCCAGCGCCAGCAGGATCAGCATGGCGGCCACGCCGGTGCGGTCCTTGCCGGCAGAGCAGTGGAACAGGATGGGCGTCTCGCCGGCTTCCAGCGCCCGGAACAGTTCCTTGAAGGCCTTGTTGCCAAACAGCATCTGTCGGTACATCCGGTACAGGATGTTCTCGCCCTCCCGGGCGGTGTGCATCATGCGCTCGATGTCACCGGGGGCAAAGCTGATCTCATGGCCGTCGTCGCCGCACAGGGCACAGATCTGCACCAGCCGGGCACCGTCCGGCACATAGTCCGGCTCGGCCTGGGCCTCGGCAGTGCTGCGCAGGTCCAGAATCAGCCGCAAGCCCAGCGCATCCAGCCGGGCACGGTCCGCCGGGTCGGTGAGCCGCGCGGTGCACACGCCGCGCCAGATCTGGCCCCAGCGCACGGTCTTGCCCTCATCGGCCGGATAACCGCCCAGCTCCCGGAAGTTGGTCGCACCCGCAAAGGGCAGCTGGGTGCCAGGGGCCGGGTGCACCGGAGCGTCAGGCTTTGCCGCCGTGCTGGACAGCACCGGGAAGTTGTAGAAGGGCTTGGCCGGACGGCCCCGGCGCGGCGGCAGCGAGGCGGCCCCGCCCAGCACCTCCATCAGGTAGCTGCGCAGCAGGTCGATGTAGGCCGAGGTATAGTCCCGGCGCTGTACCAGCGATACGCACAGCGGGGGCAAATCCTCCAGCAGCACGTCCCGCACCCGGTCCAGCTCCCGCCGGGCACCGGGCTCGTAGCGGGTCAGGCAGGTGCACAGCTGCTCCTGCACCAGATAATAGGCCTGGTAAAAGCTGGGGCCGATCTCGGCGTTGGGCGCAAACCCGGCCCGGGCACAGGCCGACCACAGCGGACTGAACAGGTCCTGCCGCAGGCTGGGCAGCAGCACCCGCTGCCCTCGCAGGTCGGCCAGCGGGATGCTCTCCCGGTCCCAGAAGGGGTGACCGCGGGGCACCAGCAGGCAAGCAGGGTCGGCCCGCAGGGTGGTGCGGGCCAGTACCGGGGCCGCACAGCCCAGGTCGATGACCAGACCGGCGTCCAGCTCGCCCTGCTCCACGGCATCGGCCACAGCGTCGTTGTCCAGCAGGCGGAACCGCATCTCCACATGAGGGTACTGCTGGCGGAACTTGTCCAGCTGCGTTTCCAGCCCAGGCAGGTAGTCCGGCACCAGCGCCACGCTGATGCCGATGTGCACCGGCTGGGCCGACTGGATCTCGGCCCGCAGGGCGGCCTGCATCTGCTGGAACTGCTCCACCACCGGGGTGGCATGGCGCTGCAGGCTCATGCCGCGGTCGGTGAGGGTGAGCTTGTGGTGGGCACTGAGAAACAGCGGCCCGCAAAGTTCCGCTTCCAGCGCAGAGATGCTCTGCCGCAGCGCCTGCCGCGACAAAAACAGCCGCTGTGCGGCCCGGGTATAATTCATTTCTTCGCACAATACCAGAAAGTAGTGCAGCTGGCGGATGTCCATGGTTTCCTCCTGCGGATGTTTGTCATAAATAAAGAATACCGCCTTTTCCGGCAATTGTAAAGCCGGTGGACCTTCTTCCCGGTCACATTTTTTGCTGCGCTCTGCATTCCGCCGTATCACGCCGTCACGTGGACCGCATTTTTCCGGACGGCATCAATGGTTTCCATCAGCTCACCGCCCATTTTGCCGTCAAACAGGCGGGTGAACAGGATGGGTTGGTCGAAAGGCGGTTTCATCAGGACGGCTTTGCTTTCCACATAGCCGTTCTGCTCGATGTAATGGATGACCTTCTGCACGAAAGCGATCTGCTTTGCATTCAGCGATTCATCGTTGATGAACTTGGAGAATGCCTGCATCGCGGCCTCGTGGTCCAGCTTTGCCACTTTACGCACCAGCAGACCAAAGGGGGTATCTTTGAACTCCCGGGCATAATCTTCTTTGCTGCCCAGCTCGCTGGTGAAGATGTGTTCCAGCTCAATGTAATCGCCCTGCGAGAGCGGGATGTTCTGGGTCAGTTTGTGGATGGCCAGTGTATCGTTGCGGTGCTCCATGATGTAGCGGTTCACACGTTCCCGGTACTCGCCGAAATCGTAGCCGGAATCCAGCGTTTTGCCCTCGGTCTGTTCCAGTACCGGGTCGGCAAGGGCCGTGTAGACAGGCTTTTGCCCCTCGCCGCCCTCCACCAGAAACTTGATGAGTTCCCGCAGCTCCTGCCGCATTTCCTCAAAGCGGAGCAGATCATGCGAGGTCAAAAATTCGTCTGTCTGCACCTCCCGGATGAGGGGCAGCTTTGCTTGCACCTGCGGGATGGTAGCCTTTCCTTCCAGCAATGCCGCTGTATTGCGCAGCTGTTTCTGGGCGCGGCCCAGCCCCGGCAGACCTTCCAGTTCACAGAGCAGCAAGCCATACACAAAGTTATCGAATCGCTTGGCGGCCTCGTCCTTATCATCCAGCGAGATGAGCGGTGCCACCTCTTTCATCAGAGTACCCTTGTCCGTTTCGGTCAGGCTGACAAAGGCTTCCGGCTTTTGATAGTGTTCTACGGCTTGTCGGTGCAGCCGCACGGATACCAGCTCCGGGTTCAACGCTCCCACTTCGGCACGGCAGGTTTCTGTTAAAATTTTGCGCCAGTTCTGGTATTTTTCGTCCGCATAGGCTCCATCCTGCAGCGCGGCGGCGATCCGCACCTGCTTGCAGAAAATGCTCTCGGACAGGCTTTTGGTGTCCGCGCTCTCGTAGCCGTTGGGTTTCTGACGGAAAAATTCAAAGTTGCCGCAGTAGTCGAAGATCAAAAAGCGCCGCTTGCCGGTATATTCGCCGTCGATGGCATCCACGCAGGCAAGGGACGGGCAGAGCCGGGTGCCCCGGCCGATCATCTGCCAGAATTTCGTTTTGCTGCGCACTTTCTTGAAAAAGACGAGGTTGACACACTCCGGCACATCAATGCCGGTGTCCATCATGTCCACCGAAACGGCAATAAACGGCGGCTTGTCTGGCTGCTTGAAATCGTCAATGATGGACTGTGCATAGGCGTCGTCGCAGACCACCCGCTGGATAAATCCCGGGTACTGGGTCTCCAGCTGCGGGTAGAGCTTGCCAAAGCGTTCCCGGATAAACTCCGCATGGCGCTTGTTCTGGGCAAAGATGATGGTTTTGCCGATGCGGTCGCCGCCTGCCGTTTTGACGCCCCGTTCCATCAGGTCTTGCAGCACCGTGTCCACGGTGTTGGCGTTGAAGATGAACTTATTCAGCTTTTCAGACGGGATAAAGGTGGGCAGGGTGTCATCCTCGGCAAAATCGTCCTCGTAGCGGGCCTTATCCTCCGGTGAAAGCTGATCGTAGTGGATGCCATCTTCTGTGAATTTCGTCTTGACTTCGTAGTTGTAGTAAGGCACCAGCACATGGTCGGTGTAGACCGCCGTGTCGTAATCGTAAGCGTAGGTGGGGATGCCGTGCTCCATCTCGAAAAAGTCGTAGGTGTTGCGGTCTACATCGGTTTTCGGGGTGGCGGTCAAGCCCACCAGAATCGCATCGAAATAATCAAAAATGGCGCGGTATTTCTTGAAAATGCTGCGGTGGCTCTCGTCCACGATGATAAGGTCAAAGTGGGCGGGCGAAAACAGCGGCACGCCGTCCTTGGTCTTGGCGTTGTCAATGGCGTTGAGCATGGTGGGATAGGTGGAAAACACGATGCGTGCGGCCTTATCGTCCTTGGAGGAGCATAGGTTGCACAACGACTGGTCCGGCAGATACTTTTTGAAGTCGTCCTTTGCCTGCTTGACCAGCGCAGTGCGGTCCGCCAGAAAGAGCACGTTGGTCACATGACCGCCCCGGCTCAGCACATCGGTCAGGCTGGATGCGGTGCGGGTCTTGCCCGTGCCCGTTGCCATGACCAGCAGATTGCGCCGGAAGCCCTGCGTAATATGGGCGCAGACTGCCCGGATGGCGTTTTTCTGGTAGTAACGGTCGGTGATTTTGTCGTCAATTTCAATGGTGTCCAGCGGCTTTTTCTCGGTGCGGCGGTTCATCAGCTTCTGCAAGTCGTCCTTGCAGAACACCCCGCTCACGGCACGCTGCGGGCCGCTCTGCTCATCCCAGAAATAGGTGGCGTAGCCGTTGGTGGTAAACAGCATCGGACGGCGGCCGAATTTCTGCTCCAGACAGTCTGCATAAAGCTGAGCCTGCTTGCGCCCGATGTTGGGGTCTTTGGTGCTGCGTTTGGCTTCAATGACCTCCAGCGGCAAGCCGTCTTTGCCCATCAGCACATAGTCCGCATAGCCCTTCTGCCCCAGCACGCCGTTCATGTTGTCCACTTCGTACTCGGTGCGCACATCGGCGTCCGGCCCGGTGAACTTCCAGCCCATGGCCTTGAGGTCGATATCGATGATCTTCCGCCGTGTCTCGGCTTCGGTCAGGTCTGCGGCGGTGAAACTGCGGCTCTGCTGGTTCTGCCGCTTGCTGGCCGTGTACGCCGCCGAAAGGCTCTCCACCTGCTTGCGCAGGACTTCCAGCTCGGCATCTTTCTGTTCCAGCAGGCTTTCCTGCTCCCGGATCTTCCGGGTGTCCAGCTCCACTTTCTCGCCGGGGATGGCTGTTTCGTCAAAGGAGCGCTCCACGTAGTCCGTGCCGTAGCAGTAATCCACCCACTGGATGAAATCGAACAGCCCCCGCAGGCTGAACACTGCATCCGCCGCCGACACACTATGCCCCGTATGTACCGCCAGATTGCCCGCCTTCACGATGCTGGGCAGCACGCTCCACACATTGCGGTCCACTGCGAACCGGAAACTCGGCTCGTGCAACAGGGATTGCAGGTTGTCCTTGTAGGGTATCGTGATGGTTTTGTCTGCCGCATACACCCACTTCACCGCCAACTCCAACGCCTTCCGACACCCCACCGCACACATCGCCGGGGAGGTGGAGAACACTTTCTCGGCCTCGATGGCAGAATTGGCGAAGAGGGAATATTCGGGGCGGGTGGAGAGATAGGAGAAGTTGGACATGGGAGACTCCTTTCTGGTTTTTATGAAAATATTTAAACACTATTTTTCCTATCAGAAGCACTATTATACTGGAGATATATAGTACCCTCCTCTAAATGCTCTGGAGGATCAGAAGTTCCAGTCAAAATTTTAGGGGTGTGCTTCTTTAAATCTTCAATTTCTTTCCGCATATTGGATATTTCGACATTTGCGCCCAAATTCTCATTAAGCATATTTCCGCGCACCCAACCGACAGCCGGATAATCCCGTATAGCAGCATTTATTGCTGTGGCAACATTTGCCTTTAGGTCAGATATTCCGGAGTGGAATTTGACAAGTTTCTTGGACTTCAACACCTTATCCCGAAATTCATTGAATTTTTCTCTTGTAGTATCTGTTCGATCATGCTTATCAAACGGCAATTTTTCCGGATGGTCAAAAACAAATGCCATTACTGGAATCCCATTTTGGATAGCATAGTCGTATTCTTTTTCTGTATATCCAACCCCGTCATCATCCAGTGAACCATATCGTCCGCCTACAATCAAAATATAATAATCACAATCGTCCAGCATCTTCTTGATATAGTCCATCTGGCTCATATTGCTTGATGGAAATTGTTCCATTCCAACAGGAATACAGTTATTGTCAAGCAAACATTGTGTCACAGCCGCCCGCTCATCTTTCAAATCCTCGTAGGTAGAGCTGATAAAAACCTGATATTTCTTTTTTAAATCTTGCATAAATCCTCGCATTTCTTCTTTCACAGAGCAAACTCCTTCCGTCTGCTCACTTCGTTCGCATCCACCTCCCTCAAGGAGGGAGGCTTTCCGCAACCGCAACGTCAAAGGCTCCCTCTTTGAGGGGGCTGTCGCCGTCAGGCGACTGGGGGAGTTACCCAAAATACTCCTGCATCAGTGCCTTTTTCATCAATTCCAGCTTTTCAAGGCTCTGCTGTACGGTCTGCTTCTGCTGGTCTACGCGCTCCACAAAGGCGGCAAATCGGTTTTGGAGTTCAAGGGGTGGGACAATGTATATCAGTGTTTCCAGAGGTTTTTGCGTAATTTTGGGCTGCCCAGAATAATCTGCATAATTTGAAGATTTCATGTACTTCATTAACATCAGCAAAAAATGCAAATTAAGTTCCCTTGTTTTGAACTCCTTAATATAAATTGCGTTATCGGTGATCCATACAGGGACATTAACCATGCGAACATTTCCGCAGTATGCGCCTACTCGCCCTATGATAATTGTCGGCTTTTTTACAAGTGGAATATCTGTATACCATGTTATCCCGTTTCCTCCATAAACAGGAAATCCGTGTTGAAAACGCTTTTCCTCTTGAAGAAATTTTCCACTTGAAAAGCAAAATAGGGACTTCCCTGTTTTTTGAACAAAATGCTTGTCATTTCTTATAGGATCTCCAAACATCTCCACAAACCGTGCCTTTACCAGCTCATCCAGTTTAGCAAGCTGTTGTTTGCAAAGAGAAATCAAATCGTCCACTTTTCTCAAAACTTTGTTTTCGCTTTTTTGGGTATCAATATCTGGCAAGTTCACAACGTAATTTTCCAAGAAAGTTTTTGGCACACGTTTTTGACCTGCGCTTCCAGTCATATTTCTCTCAGCCTCTTTGCGAAAAGTCTTCCATGTGGTCAAATAATACAGCCATTCCCTCGTTATTTTGTCTGTATCAGGACGCAAAACATGAAATTCAGTGCTTCCAAAGCCGATTCCGTTTTTCATATTATGGGCGATTGCACCTTTTCCATTTTCCATACAAGGTGTAATTTTCGCAAATAAAATATCGCCATTTTGAAAATTTGTGAAGCCTTTCTTTACTTCTGAATAATTTTTAATTTCAGATGCATCGAACTCCCCGTGCTCACCAACTTTTGTCATTGGAATAAAGGAAACTTCAGTGTCATCTCTTAATGTGCAACTCTTGGGGTTAATTAAACAAATCTCTCCCAACTTCGCCATCACACCATCTCCTCCCACACCTGCATATTATTCCGATTTTTCGTCATCTTTTTCCGTTGCCACGCTCTCAATCATTCCGGCAACCGTCTGCCCCAGTAGCATGGCACTTGCATTCTCGGCAGTGACCACCGGGCGGCCGGTTTTGGACTCGATCTCTTTCCGGGCATTTCCGGCCACCGCGCCGCCCTGTTTGGCAACGACACGGTTTTCTTCCAGCCCCTGCGGATTCTGGGCATTTGTCAGCTCCGTTGTGGTGGCTTCTGCCAGCATATTCAAGGCCAGTTCCAGGGTACTCATGTTGTCGCGCAAGTTTTCCTTTTTCAGCCCTTTGAAGTTTTTATACTGCCGTGTGTTCATACCAGACCATGCCTTCGTCACCTCGTCCGTCAGAATGGCATACTCCTGCCCCTCTTTCACGCCGTGCACCTTCCATGCATCGGTCAGCTCTTTTCGGGCGCGGATGGTTTGCAGCCGCTGGTTGATCCATTCCGGGGAATAGCCTTTTTGGGCGTAGGTATCGAGTGCGCGCTCGATGGTCAGTTCCGGGTCGATGATCTCCTCAATGCGTTCCCGTCCGACCATCGCCAGCCACATCTTGAACGGTTCTGCCTTTTTGGACGGCACCGACTGAATGATGCGCAGGAGCTGTTCCGTGTTGGCAACATCGGTCAAACGGCGTTTTCCGTCTGTCGCTTTCATTTTCAACTGGTGACAATTTGTCACCAGTTCACTGCCCTCAGCTTTCAAGCGTTGCTTCAACTTATTCCAATATTTTCGCCCGGTGTTGTAATCTCCGCTTTCTGTTAAAACCGTCACAACATCAACGATGGAGAAGTACCATTCTTCCTGCGTTTCATCCCATGCGGTACGAATTGGTCGGTCCTCAAACATTTGCAGTTTATCATTTTCTGTCATCGCATTTTCCTCCGTCATACCATTTCTTCCAGTTCTGCCAGACCCTTGGTGATCTCCATTTCCAGCTCATGCAGGTCGGCAAGAATCTCCTGCGTGGATGGATATTCCACCGGCACATACTCGGTCTCCTTGTACTTATTGATGGATAAATCGTACCCGTTGGCGGCAATTTCCGCTTTGGGCACAAAGAAACTCTGCTCGGTGCGCTTGCGGTCAGTTTCGGCATCAAGGTTCTGAAACCGGGCGATGATGTCCGGGATGTCGTTTTCCTTCACCTCGGTGCGCTTGTCGTCCAGCGAGAAGCCGTCGGCTTTCATATCGTAGAACCACACCTTGTCGGTGCCGCCCGCGCCGGTCTTGGTAAACACCAGCACCGCTGTGGACACACCTGCGTAGGGCTTGAACACGCCGGAGGGCATGGAAATGACCGCCCGCAGCTGGTGGTTTTCAATGAGTTCTTTTCGGATGCTCTGGTGCGCCTTGCTGGAACCGAACAGCACGCCGTCCGGCACGATGCAGACGCAGCGTCCGCCGGTTTTGAGCATCCGCAGGAAGAGCGCAAGGAACAGAAGCTCCGTCTTTTTGGTGTTGGTGACTGCCTTCAGGTCGTCGTTGATGCTCTCGGCATCCACAGTGCCCTTGAACGGCGGGTTCGCAAGGCAAACGGTATACTTGCTGCAAATAGAGTTTTGCTTCGACACGCTGTCCTTGTAGTCGATCTCCGGGTTCGTGATGGAGTGGAGCATCAGGTTCATGGCCGAAATGCGCAGCATGGTGCGGTCCGTGTCAAAGCCGGTGAACATCGGGCCGGCAAAATGCTGCCACTGCTCCGGGGTCATGCTGTCCTCGTAGTGGGTGCGGAGGTACTGTGCGCTGGACACCAAAAAGCCCGCCGTGCCGCAGGCGGGGTCGCAGATCAAGTCGTCCGGCGTGGGCTGCACCAGTTCCACCATCATGTCGCGGATGTGCTTGGGCGTGCGGAACTGGCCGTTCTGCCCTGCGGTTGCCAGCTTGCCCAGCATATACTCGTACAGGTCGCCCTGCATATCAAGGTCGGCAATGTCGTGGGTGTAGAGATCCTCCAGCCCGGTGATGATCTTTTGCAGCACCTGCGGCGTGGGGATGAGGAACATGGCATCGTCCATGTACCGTGCAAAGGCGGTGTTGCCCTCGTCTGGGCGGGTGGGGTCGTCCTCGATTTCCATCAGCTCGCCGTTCTCGTCAAAATCCGGCAGGCGGCCGTACTTCATCTTTTTGATGGCCGGGAACACCCGCTGCTGCATGGTCAGGAAAATTTCGCGGGAGTCCTTGTCCTTGAACTTGCTCCACCGCATGGACTGGCCTGCCGCACTGGCGGGGAAGATGTGCTCCATCTTCTCGCCCGCCATGCTCTCAAACTCTTCGGTGGCAAGCTCCTTTTCGTCCAGCGACCGGATGAACATGAGATAGGTCAGCTGCTCAATAACGGTCAGCGGATTCGTGATGCCACCCGCCCAGATGTCCGTCCAGATTTTGTCTACCTTATTTTTAATGGCTCCTGTTACCATGCGTTCCTCCTGAATGTTTGCCAACCGCAAACGGTTTTCTTCTCAAAATTTTGGTGATAGTATCACATTTTTATTATATCAGCAGAACGATTCTTTTTCAACGTTGCGCTTGCTCAGCCTGCATCTGCCGGATGCAGTTCACAGGTTTTGGTGTTCCAACAAACATTTTGCAACGCAAAATAAGCAGATGTATATACAGCTGCCCTGCTTGCTACAACTGTGTTCCCTCTAAATTGTCATCCGCTATTTTCAATTCAATAAAGAAATCGCTTGCTATGCATTTCATTTTTTGATTGAAGGTCATCATCGAACACTTCAATCCATTTTTCGATTTCCACCTCCTTCAACGAAAAATCAAAATCAAATCCGTTCTTTGTGATGAATCTTCACCGGTTCATCACGGGAGCGGGTCGGATTTTTTTATTTTTGTTTACTTGTATCCAAGAACTTGGACTAAGAGGGTGGGTAACTTGGACTACGAGTCCATAAACTTCTGCCGCTTTTCACGGTACACTCTTGTCAAAGGATGGAAAGCCCCTGTTGAAGTTAAGCAATCTTAAAATCAATCACCGGTTTTATGGCAGGGTTCAGGACAACCGAACAGACACCGTTTTACATAGAAATGAGGTTCACCATGAACAAACTGCTTTCCTGCCGCCATTGCGAAAAAGCAATCCCCACAGCCACAAAGAGGACTGTAGGGATTGCTTTTATGGTGAAGGAGAAAGAGAATAACGTGTTAACCCTTGTCCGCGCCGGAGGTGATGTCCTCGACGTAGAACTTCTGCATGATGACAAACAGGATGGAGATGGGGATGGACACCAGCACACCGCCTGCACAGAAGAGCGCAAAGTAATTGTTGATCAGGGTCTTTTGCAGCATATTATACAGACCGATAGCCACTGTCCAGTCGGCAGAGACGCCCGAATTCAGGATCATTTTTGCCATCACGAAATCGGTCCATGAAACCATGAAAGAGCTGATGATGGTATAGACCAGGATCGGTTTGGACATGGGCAGAACGACCTGGAAGAACACACGGGCGTCGGATGCGCCGTCCAGCTTGGCGGCTTCCCGCAGGGAGATGGGGATGGTATCAAAGAAGCCCTTGCAAATCAGATAGCCCAGACCGGACGAACCGGCATAGACCATAATAAGACCGGCATAGGAGTTGGTCAGATTCAGATATTTCAGGACGAAATAGACGGCGATCATTGCCAGCACGCCGGGGAACAGGTTGACGCTGACAGAAAGGTTCTGGATCAGCTTGCGCCCCTTGAAGCGGCAGCAGCTCAGCGCGTAGGCTACCATCAGCACAAAGCAGGTGGAGATAACGCAGTTGAAACAGGCCACCACAAGGGTGTTGGTAAACCAGCGCGGGAACTGCGCCACAGAGTCCGGGTGGAACAGAATGTTGACATAGTTGCGCAGTGTGTAACTGGCCGGGAAGAACTGTCGCACATTGATGCCCCGGTCTGTGGAGAAGGAAGTGACCAGAAGCCACAGAATGGGTACCAGCCAGATAGCTGCCAGCAGGGCCAGCAGCAGATGCCGCAGGATGCTGCGGACTGTGCGGAGGATACGCCCGCGGCGCAGCTGCGCTGCGGTCTCTGCCCGGCGTGCCGGAGAAACAGTTGTCTGTGTCAAGAGAATGTCGCTTCCTTTTTATTGAGGAACCGGAAGCATACCAGCGTGAACACGGCACAGATGATGAACACCATAATGCCAATGACGGCGGCCATCTTGTAGTTATACTGCTCCTGCGTCAGGCGGAACAGTCATGTGACCAGCAGATCCACCTCTTTTGCACTGGAGGAAGCCAGCGCCTGATCCTTGGTGATATAAACGTCCTGTGTGAGCAGGTAGATGACGTTGAAGTTGTTGACGTTGCGCACAAAATCCGTAACCAGTGCCGGGCCCTGCACACTGAGCAGGTAAAATCATAATTTCGGCCCATATGAACCTGATTCTGGTTATCTGTCATTGTAAACGCAGTGCATCCGAAATCAGGAGCTTTGATCTTAACAGGCAGCAGGGGAAGAGCTTCTTTGATAATTGCGTCGATCATACTTTGGTTGTCTGTGATTCCGTAGTCAATGATCTGATCCAGATCATAATCGTATTTGATGTCTATCTGATAAAGGTTGTATCCATCTTCATAAGAAGTGACTTTTTGAATGGAAGAGAGCGTGCGGAAGCGGGAAAAATAATAGATACAGAAGCTTCCGACAAGGAGAAGGATGATACAGACAATAATAAGGGAGATTCGCTTTATATGTTTTTTCATAGAGCTCCCTCCTTGTCATCAAACCTTGTTATCCTTTCAGATCAAACTGCACGGACAGCGATGCAAGCACGGCATCTATCACCTTCCGCGCCTCGGCAAGCATATCGATCTCCGCCACAAAAGCGATGACCTGCTCGCGCTCCTGCGCGGGGACCTGCAGCGCACTCAGGCTCATGCTCAGATAGCGCCGTATTTTGCGCTCCAGCGTAAAGTAGGGGTCGCACCGCCGTGCCATGTAGCCGCGCATCATGCCAGCCGTGCCCAGCTCTATCTCATAGAAATCGCACTCGGCGCACCCGGGCAGATACGTGCTGAACGCCGCCTGCAGCTCGGCCGTGGTGCTGCGGTGGATGATCTCCGCCGTGGCGGGGAAGGTGTACGCCTCCACATAGATATCCCGCAGATTCTCGCTCAACTCGGTCACCGCCAGCTGCAAAGCCGTCTCCACTGCGTAGAGGTACACCGGCGAGGGGGCGTTTGCCGCCAGCGGCCTTACCGCGCCGAACTGCCTGCTGAACATCATGCTGATCAGCTCGGTCAGCACGCCGTCCTTGGTGTGGAAAATGTTCTGGAACGACCCGGCAGAAACATCTGCTTCCTTTAAAATTTCTGCTACCTTGGTGTTCGTGTAGCCTTTTTCCAGAAAAAGCCGGACACAGGCGGTCAAAATCCGCCGTTTTGCTTCTTTGCTGTCGTATCTGCGCGCCATTGGGAATCATCCTTTTCTGCAATTGATTTCTGACCCAATTATATACTGGTTCCGGATTCGGTTCAAGTAGAACTTTCCCGGCGTATTTTGGGCAATTCGACGGGGAGAGCCTCCCGGCGCAGGAAATCCCGCAGCAGGTCGGTGGCGAACCCACCATCTCCATGACGGCTCTTTT
>ULTB01049431.1_pt1 | contig 16795 bp, 8 predicted proteins | sample 1957251 | NCBI WGS metagenome assembly ULTB01 (sample SAMEA4835724, study PRJEB28245) | human gut metagenome | biome: gut microbiome; material: fecal sample | place: Denmark | collected 2008
GCGATGATGACCTCACGACCTCAAGTGCCTCGCTGAAATCAAGATTGTCTTCCTGAATATATTCACGAAGCCTCTCGAGTCCCGTGAACGCGGCGTGTCCCTCGTTGCAATGGTAGATCTGCGGATTGATTCCGAGGTTCCTGAGGGCTCTGATGCCGCCGACTCCCAGAAGAAGTTCCTGCTTCAGACGGTTCTCCCAATCGCCTCCGTAGAGGTGATAGGTGACCTGACGATCCTCCGGAGAGTTCGCCTCATAGTCAGTGTCAAGCAGATAGAGGTCGGTACGACCCACGGCCACCTTCCAGAGACGGGCGGTGATCGCGCGCCCAGGGAAGGCCACGCTTGTGGTCATCCAGTTGCCCTCGGCGTCCATCACCGGCTCGGCCGGGATCTTCGTGAAGTCCTGGGCGTCGTAACGGGCTACCTGCTCGCCCTGACCGGTGATGATCTGGGTGAAGTAGCCGTAACGGTACAGAAGTCCGACAGCCACGAGGTTGACGTTCATGTCGCTGGTCTCCTTGAGGTAGTCACCGGCCAGAAGCCCGAGACCGCCGGAGTAGATCTTAAGCGAGGTGTCAAGGCCATATTCCATGCAGAAATATGCGATGGAAGGATCCTTGCGCTCCGCCTTGAGAGCCATGTAGGCGTTGAACTCGTCCATGACGGACTTCAGCTCGCCGAGGAAGGCATCGTCCTTGGCCAAGGCCTTGAACCTCTTGAGGCTCACAGCGTCAAGCAGAGCCATGGGGTTGTGGCAGGTGTCGTGCCAGATGACCGGATCGATCGATTTGAACAGGGATTTCGCGGACTCGTTCCAGCACCACCAAAGGTTTTTGGAAAGTGTCTCGAGACCGGAGAGCGCATCCGGAAGGTGACGGGTCACCATCACGCTCTTCCAGGTAGGGTTATTGATTACTATCTTCTTGTACACCATTGATTTGTCTTCATTAAGTTCATCCGGGAAAGCACCCTTGGCCTCAATCACTTTCTCTATGGCCTTTGAATATGCTTCCTTGTAATACTGTATCTGGTTCTCCCACAGGGCGATCGTGGAGACATCCTTGGCCGAAGCCATGTAGGCCTTGCGGCCTTCGCTGTCCAGGGCGGCGATCTCCTTGATTCTCTCCACAACTCCGTCCACAACCTCGAAATAGTTGGAATCATTTCTGTCCAGGACCGTGATGCCTGGATGCTCCTTACCGTAGTGCGACCTTACCCAGAGACCGAATCCGGCCAGGCTGGTGGTCAGGGAAGGAATGCTGAACGCAAGGCTCTCCAGAGGGGTATATCCCCAAGGTTCGTAGTAGGACGGGAACAAGGTCAGGTCAAGTCCCACGAGCAGATCGTAGTACTTCATATTGAACACCCCGTCCGTTCCGTTCAGATAGGACGGAATGAAATAGACCTTCACACGGCTGCCCTTGGCGTTGGTGAAGCCCAACTCCTTGAAACGGCGGGAGATGACATCATATTCATTGTCCATCAGGTAGTGGGAGACCTGAGTCGTGTACTCCGAAGATCCGGTACCGGAAAGTTTGGCAACCAGATCCTTGTCGGCTCCGTTGTGGCCGGAAGGGATCATTATGAACGCCTGGATGTCACGGCCTTGCGGGTCGGTGTCCTGAAGTTTCTTGAGGGCGTCGATGAACACGTCGATGCCCTTGTTGCGATATTCATAACGCCCGCCGATGCCGATGAGGATAGCGTCCTTGGACACTTCCTCGCCGGACATCGCCGTGGCGACCTCTATCAGTCTGGCACGGGCCGCGCGGCGCTTTTCGTCATATTCCTCATCCGTCGCCGGAGTGAAGCTGTTCTCGAAGCCGTTCGGGGTCACTACGTCCACCTTGCGCTGAAGGAACTGCTCGCACTCCTTCGCGGTGATTTCACTGACGGTTGTGAATATGTCCGCGTTCTGCGCCGATTTCTTCTCAAGAGAGTGACGGGCGATCACGTTGAACTGGCGGGCTTTCTGGTCTCCGTCGTAAAGGTTCATGGAGTCGTACAGGGGCAGGTTGTTGCCGGCGATGCAGCGTCCGATGACCGTGGCATGGGTAGTGAACACTGTAGCTATCGGGAGCTGCTTGTACTTGAGGTAAAGCAGTCCGGCTCCGGTCTGCCACTCGTGGAACTGCGCCACAATCTTGTCGGAGGCACTCAGGTTGAAGTTCCTGAAACTCTCAATGACCTTACCGGCGGCGTAGCCGAACAGGAAGTTTTCCTTGTAGTCCCAGTTTCCGGTGATGGAATCGACCTGGAAACGCTCCCAGTACTTTGACAGAATATCATTCTGACTGGTAAGGAATTGCTTGAAATCCACCAGAATCGCGATAGGATTCCCGGGGACGTTCCATTTGCCTATCCTCACCCTGATCCCTTCAGAGGCGGCCTGCGCCTTCCAGATAGAGTAAAGATGCGGATCCTCGATGAAATCCGGGTTGCTTTCAGTGTCCATCCAGACATCAGGGCCGATCAGGATGTGGTGCTTGTGAAGCTGCCGCTTCAGGTAAAGCGACTTGGTGGCGATCACTGTGTAGATACCGCCGACCTTGTTGCACACCTCCCAACTGACCTCAAACAGATAGTCTGGATTCGTCAGTTCGTTTGTCATTTATTTATTTTTTACTTGTTTGGTTGTCTTTGTTTTCGTTGACTTCTTCGCTTCGGCGGCCTTCTTCGAGGTCGCTGAGCCTGTCGAAGCGACTTTCCTTGACTTCTTCTTTTTACCAGCGTCCTTCTTCGCGTCGGTCGCCGGGCTTGTCGAAGAGCCGTCTTCCACCTTCTTCCCCGAAGTGGTCATAGCGTCATCGATCCTGATGATGAAGTCACTCAGGACGTTCATGTAGTTGATGAACGCCTCGTAAGGAGTGTTGTAAGGATTGAAGTAACTGTGGACCGCCCCGTCAGAGAAGAACTTGGTGCTCATATAATAGAAATGGTCACTCTCCTGCAGGTGTCCGAAATCCTCCCAAAGGACCGGATCGTTCAGGATAGCAAGCTTCTCGGCCTGCCCGTAGAGCTTGTTGTAAGCGTCCTGCTGGAGCTCGTTGCCCAGCCAGGCGCTGACATCCCTCTCCTCGTCAGCCCAGGAGATCGGATCCTGCACATCAATCTCGGCGATCGGCCTGAGCTTCCTCGCGGCCTGTGTCGGAGTGACAAACTCGAAAGAGCCGTCTTTCAACGCGATTTCCGGGAAATATCTCATGAATTCGAATATTCCCGAACTCTCCTTCTGATGCTCCCCGAACGTCTCATAGTCCATAAACAGGTTCACGATGTCCCCGTCGGCGGCCTTGAGCCAGGAAAGGTATTTCTCGCCGGTAAGCGGCCAATCCTTCCACCCTCTGTCGGAGAAGCGGAACGCGATGTCGTCGCTCAGCGAATAGTTGCGCAGCAGCAGTTTCAGGTGTTTCTGCTGGCTGTCGGTGTAGATGTAGTCCGGACTCTTCCATCCAAGAATATGACGCGCGCCCTCAGCGAGCATCACCTTGAAGCCAAGGCTGTACACGTCGCGTCCGATGGAATCTGAATATATCAGCTCGGTGTTCCTGAAAGCCGTCGGCTTCACACCGAAATATTTCTCGATCGCGGCGGAGTGCTTCTCCACCTGATGCCTGAACTCACCGAAATTGGCAAGCGAGGCGAGGGAGTGGTAATATGTCTCTCCGAGGAACTCCACGCAGCCTGTCCGGGCCAGTTCACGGAAACTGTCCAGCACCTCCGGGGCGTATCTCTCGAACTGCTCCAGAGCGGAGCCGGTGATCGAGAATGCAACCTTGAAGTCGCCTCCGTGCTGTTTGATAAGATCCAGCAGAAGGTTGTTCATAGGAATATAGCATCGCTGGGCTATCCTGCGGAGGATGGTTCTGCCAGCGAAATCGTCATAGTAGTGGGAATCCTTGCCGATGTCGAAGAATCGGTACTGCCTCAGCCTCGTAGGCTGATGAACCTGAAAATACAGACAGATGTTCTTTTTCATAATCGTTCCCTTTATATTATCATGTAATCGTCAATAATCCTTACCAAACCAGCGGCAACTTATTCTTTGCCGCCGACAACTGATTCGTAAATATTCTTAAGTTTCGCTGTCGCGATGTTCCATTTAAGGCGGTTGACCTCATCATAGCCCTCCCTGGCCGCGAAATCGGCAAGCGCAGGGTATTTCAGCAATGCGTAGATGTCATCTGCCATAGCGTCCACGTCCCAGAAATCCACCTTGAAGGCATATTTCAGTACCTCGGCGGCTCCGGACTGGTTGGAGATGATCGCCGGCACATTCGAGCGCATGGCCTCAAGCGGGGATATTCCGAAAGGTTCCGACACCGAAGGCATTATGTACACATCCGACATCGCGAACATCTTCTGGACCTCAGCCCCGCGAAGGAATCCGGTGAAGTGGAAGCGGTCGGATATTCCCAACTTGGCGACGTGGCGGATGCAGCGGTTCATCATGTCCCCGCTTCCGGCCATCACGAAGCGCACGCCCTTTGTCCTCTTGAGGACTTTCGCGGCGGCCTCGATGAAATATTCAGGTCCCTTCTGGAAAGTGATTCGTCCGAGGAAAGTGACGACCTTGTCGCGCACTCCCCTCTCGACCTTCAAGTTCTCCCGGCCGCTGAAGTCCACGGCGTTGTGGACGGTCACGACCTTCTCCGGGTCAATGCCGTACTTGTTGATGACGATGTTCCTCGTGAGGTCGCTGACGGCGATCACCTTGTCGGCGGCCATCATTCCCCTCTTCTCGATGTCATAGACACGGCTGTCGATCTGGTCCTCGGTTCCACGGTCGAATGACGTGGCGTGCACGTGGACGACCAACGGCTTGCCGGTCAGTTCCTTGGCGGCGATCCCGGCCAGATAGGTCAGCCAGTCGTGGGCGTGGATGATGTCGAACTCATCCTTGTGTTCCATCGCGATCGTGCCGCCGACCATCGCATAATGGGCGACCTCCTCCATAAGGTTGGAGCCGTAACGACCGGAGAAACGGAACTTCGTGCCGATGCACTTGGTCAGATTCTCGCTCTGGAGCCTTCGCTCGGACTCGACCATCTCGTGGAATTCCTCCGGATCGACGTACGGGATCATGTTCGAGCCGATGCGCACGAACTTCACCTTGTCCAGGAACTCATCCACAGTCGAGCCGAACGACTCGACCGGCACATCGCTGGCGTTGATGATCCTCGCGGCGCTTTGGTCCTCGTCACCGGAGGCGGACGGCATCACGAACAGGGTCTGCACACCATTGTAGGCCAAGCCCTTGACAATTCCGTAGCAGGCTGTTCCGAGTCCGCCGGCGATGTGGGGAGGGAACTCCCATCCAAACATCAAAACTCTCATATTCCTACTCCTCCTTGTATTTGTTCTTAAGGTACTCAACCTCCAGCAGGGCGGCGGTGCTCAGGGCAGACGAGATCGCCCCGTGAGGCTCGTGAGGCGGGTCTCCGTCGTAGAGTTCGGAGAACGCTCCGACCCCGTGCTTGTTCAGGTCCTCGTAAAAACCATTGACAAGCCACTGGGCCTTGTTCAGGAAAGCGGCACCCTTCATCTTGAAGCAGACCTCGCAGTAAGGGCCAAGAAGGAAGGTAAGGCAGCAGCCGTTGTAGTAGGCCAGATCCCTGTCTGTCTGCGAGCCCTCATAAACTCCCTTATACTCGGAATGACGAGGGGAAAGCGTGCGTATTCCTCTTCTCGTCACAAGTTCGTTGTCAATGACCTGCAGCACCCTCTGCGCGATCTCCGGCTCCACAGGAATATCCTCACCCACAAGGGCGTAGAGCATATTCGGGCGAACCTCAAGATGCTGTCCGGCGTTGTCCACATAGTCGGCGAGATAGCCGGCACGGGCGTTCCAGAAGGTGTTCTGGAAATTCTCGCGGATCAGGTCCAGGATGTGCGACCATTCCTTCAGGAAGGCACTGTCTGACGGTGAATATTTCCGCTCCATAGTCACGGCGAACAGGACGGACTGGAACCACATGGCGTTCGTCTCGACCTGATAGCCGGCCCTTTCGGTCACAGGATTGCCGTCAACGTAGGTGTTCATCCACGAAAGAGCCCAATGATCAAGCTGCGCCCAGAGAAGACCGTTCGGCTGCATCGCCACCTCGACCCTCCGCCCCGGAAGATAGCTTTCCAGAATGCCCTTGACTGTCGGGCCGTATTTCTTCCAGACAGCCTTCGGGTCGGCGCCGTATTCGATGTAGCGCCCAAGGGCGCCGGCCAGCCTCAGCGGAGCCTCCACCTGGGTTGTCCTGTGGAAAAGTCGTTCCTGATTGTCCGCGATGAGGTTGTCGAGAATCTCCTCGAACTCGGCCTTGTCGCCGTTGGCGTAGAGGGTCAGCCCCGGAAGAGCCTCCAGAGTCTCCCTTAGCAGACCGGTGTAGAGCCAGGAGAATCCGGCGGTTATCATCTTGTGACCTCCGCGGTCCTGCTTCAGCAGATCGGCGCAGTGCACAAGCTGCTCGTGGTACGTGGTGATCTTCGCGGCCTTGGCCACGAACGAGTCAAACTTTCTCTTAAGTCCCGAAGGATTGGCTATAGCCACAGACGCGGAGAACACAATCGCGTCCCCCGGCTTCATCTCGGTCTCGAAATGCCCCGGAACGTAAAGATCCTCCTTGCAGGCGAAGCCGCGGCGATATTCATCGGAATAAGTGATGCCTTTGTACCAGCAAGGGGCTGTCTCAAAGGATACATCCTTCGTGTTGAACTGCATATTCAGATCCGGGAAGCCATCGTAAAGGTTGAAGGCCATACCGTTAGGAATCTCCCAACCCTCCGTCCTCGCGTTCGGGTTCTCGTCGGTCAGGGCGTGGATGTCACGGAACGCCAGGAACGGCGTCAGAAGCAGCTTGACCTTGGCCGGTGCGTTGACCAGTTCGAAACGGATCATGACCTGATCCGAATCAGGGACAAGCAGGATGCTCTTGGTGAACACGATCTCACCGACTCTATAGGTGATTTTAGGCACAGGATCAGCCTCGAAATCAATGATGTACTTGTGGCCGCGCGGCTCATAGACGCTTCCGTAGCAATGGATGCCCAGATTGAACTGCTTCCCGTTCAGGATGAGACTCTCATCCAACGAGGACAGAAGCAGATGCTTCTTCCCTCCGAAAGCGTCAATAGGTACGGCCAGCAGACCATGGTAACGCCTGGTGTTGCAAGTCACAATCGATGTGTTGCAATACGCTCCGGTCTTGTTGGCGCAGATGATCTCCCTCTTCAATGAATATGAAAGGTTGACCAACTCTGACTTGTTGAACTTCAAAAAAGCCATATCGGTTAAAATTTTATTCCATCAATCCACGTTACCTCTTCCCTCCGGGAAGGGACTTGCTTTCACCGCAAGCGGTGAAGAATCCTTTTCAACCAGCACGATGGCGCAGCGGCTCGGAAGGTAGAGGCTCAGACATCCGTCAACCGTCAGATGCTCCCCGTCATTCTCGAGCCTCGCGAATCCGTCAAACTCCCCGGCGTCAGAGTCGAGAACCTTGACATAGCGTCCGGACGGAGCCGGGAACGCATAGCCGGCAAACGACTCGGCAGGATTGAAATTCAGTGCAAAGATAAGGCTTTTGCGCCTGAATATCAAGATTTTCTTCTCTTCATCGGCTCTCAGAAGCTCAGGCCTTGCCGCAAGCACGCCGTATCGTTTTACAAGATGTACCATCGCCTTGTCAAAGTTCTGGAGGCAATGATACCTGAGCAGTCCGTTGTCCGCCAGCGACCACATACGGCGGGCGTGCTCGTAGCTCCATCCGTTCCCCTCGCGAGGGAAATCTATCCATTCCGGATGGCCAAACTCGTTGCCCATAAAATTGAGGTAACCGTCCCCGGCCGTGCCGATGGTGACCAGACGGATCAGCTTGTGCAGGGCTATTCCACGATCCACTATCGGATTCTTCGAGGACATATTCATAGAGAAATACATCTCCTTGTCGAGAAGCCTGAACATCAAGGTTTTGTCTCCGACAAGCGCCTGATCGTGACATTCCGCGTAACTGATGGTCTTCTCGTCGGCGCGCTTGTTGGTCAGTTCGTACCAGATCTCTCCAGGGCTCCAATCCTCGTCCTTTCTTTCCTTTATCCATTTGATCCAGTGGTCGGCCACGCCCATCGCCATCCTGAATCCGAAACCGACCCCGCCGGACTCGAACGGAGCGGCCAGACCGGCCATTCCGCTCACATCCTCGGCGATCGTGATGGCCTCAGGATTGAGCTGACGGATCAGCAGGTTCGCCAGCCCCAGATAGGTCACAGCGTTCTCGTCCACTCCGGTGTCGAAGTACGGTTCGTAGCTGTTGAAGTCCTTCCCAAGACCGTGATCCCAGTAGATCATGCTCGTCACGCCGTCGAAACGGAAACCGTCAAGGTGATATTCCTCAAGCCAATACTTGCAGTCGCTCAGAAGGAAGCGCACGACCTCGTCCTTACCGTAGTCGAAGCAGCGGGAGCCCCAGGCCGGGTGATGCCCCTGCGACCCTTTGTAGAAATAAAGGTCCTCACGGCCATCGAACAGGCTAAGTCCCTCATTCTCATTACTGCAACTATGCGAGTGGACGATGTCCATCACGACAGCGACGCCCATCCCGTGCGCAGTGTCCACCAACTCCTTGAACTCCTCCGGGGTGCCGAAGCGGGAGCTCAGGGCGAAGAAATTCGACACCTGATAGCCGAACGAGCCGTAGTACGGGTGCTCCTGGAGCGCCATTATCTGGATTGTGTCGTAACCGAGTCTCTTGACCCTCGGCAGCACATTCTCCCGGAACTCACTGAATGTGGAGACCTTGCGTTCCTCCGAGCTCATCCCGATGTGGCACTCGTAGATGAGCGGATGAGGCCTGCGCAGCACCCTGTCGTTCTTCCATGAATATGCCTGCGCGGGATCCCAGACCTGGGCACAGAAGACCTTCGTCCCGTCATCCTGGACAAGTCTCGTGCAGTAGGCCGGAATCCTCTCGCCTCCTCCACCAGGCCACTCGATGAACAGTTTGTACAACTCACCGTGACTGAGGAACATCGAATCCAGCTTAAGTTCCCAGTTGCCGTTCCCGGCCGGCTTGAGCTCGTACGCTGACGTGCGCCTCCAGTTGTTGAACTCCCCTGTCAGGTAAATCCTGTTGGCGTTCGGCGCCCATTCCCGGATCACCCACGAGCCGTCCTGGCATTTATGCAACCCGTAGTAAAGATGGTTGTTGACGCTGGAGGCAAGCCCCTCCACGCCATGACCCGTTATCTTGTCCGCCGCATCCAGAATCCTCCCGTGCCGCGCCTTGATCGCGTCTTCGAACGGCTTCAGGTACGGGTCGGTGTCGTATATCCATTTTGTCTTCTTCATGACAATGTTCCCTTTTCAAAAACAACTATAAATATAAGAATAATTTACGAATCCGCCACATCGGTGCGATTTGTGCAAAAAGCGGAAAAACAGTATCTTTGTGAGATTGTACCCTCAAGGGAATATGAAAGTGAAAGAGACTTTGAAAAGAATATGGTTTCCGGTGGTTGTGGTGTGCGTGATCGCGCTTCAGGCCGTCGGCATGGGCAACTGTCCGCTTACGGGGGATCCGGGCTATGGATTCATCTCCGCGGAGAAACCGCTGCAACCGGACACGATCCGCTACAGGAATCAGTTCATCGGCAATGCCGCCGGCAAGGAGGACTCCTCCTTTTTTCTGGCCCCGATCGACACGACTCCGCACCTGAGCGCAAGGGACACCATATTCCCGCCGGATTCGCTTAAGGAGACCGACCCGTTCCGCTACAAATATTATGTGGCGATTCTGGACTCGCTCACCCACAGGATTGTGGTTGATTCATTGAAGGCCGCAGGGGATTCTTTGGACTGGCCCAAAGTCGATTCCCTCTACCACCTCGACTCGGCCATCAGGAAAAAGGCGGCGTTCGACGCATGGTACGCCGGACTTTCAAAGACGGACAGGAAAAAATACGATTTCGAGGTAAAGGAAAAGATCAAGAAACACATCGCCGACAGTGTCCTCAACGTGAAGGACAGCCTGAAGGCGCACAGGGACAGCGTCAGGGAGGCCACTCCAAGGATTCTGGAGACTTTCGCCATCCCGGATTCGCTGCAGTACAAGAGGATCATCCAGTGGACCCATGAGAGGGAGTTCCACAAGATGGACATCCGCGAGCCTGACACCAGCTACAACCATTGGCTGCACGACTACCCGTTCTACCGCAAGGACGTGAACGCCACATGGTTGGGCGTTGCCGGATCGGCATTGCAGTACTACAACTGGTTCAACCGGACGAGCGAGAACGGGGTTTCCTTCTACAATCCTTACGAGGCATGGACATATTCCGCAAAGACGCTCCCGATGTACAACACAAAGACCCCTTACACGGAGCTGGCCTATTTCGGAACCCTCTTCGCGAACGCGCAGAAAGAATCCGACAACCTGCACATCCTGACGACGCAGAACATCTTCCCGGAACTTAATTTCACTCTTGAATATGACCGTTTCGGAGGCAACGGCATCATGCAGAGCGAAAAGACGACCAACAAGACGTTCGTGACATCGGTCAACTATCTGGGCAGGCGCTACATGGTGCACGCCGGCTACATCCACAACAAGATCATCCGCAAAGAGAACGGTGGAACCAGCGACAACACGATGGTCAGAGACACCACATTGGATGCGAGGGAATACCCGATCAATCTCAACAACGCCTCGACAAACGTCATCAGGAACACATTCTTCCTCGACCAGCAGTACAGGATTCCGTTCACGTTCATCAAGGACATGAAGTACAGGAAAATCGACAAGGCGTACAGAGACAGCGTGATGGCATCCGGTGACTCCACCATGATCGATTCCCTGAATGTGTTTATGGCCAGAAGGATAGCCGCGAGAAATGCGGCGGACACCCTTGGAGACAACAACATCACGACCGCATTCATAGGACACAGCAGTGAATATTCCGTGTTCCGCAAGAGTTATGAGGATCAGATCACTGACGAGACGGGGCGTAAGTTCTACAATGGCATATTCAATTACAATCCCACAAGTTCCTTCGATTCCGTGAGGGTGATGAAACTGGAGAACAGGGTGTTCCTGAGGCTGCAGCCATGGTCGGACAATGCGATTGTCTCCAAACTGAACGGTGGCGTCGGGAGCAGAATCTTGAGCTACAGCACTTTCGACCCTACATTCCTGAAAGGGACAACGAACACGGTGTGGAACTCGGCGTTTGTCTATGCCGGAGTGGAAGGACAGCTGAGGAATTTCATCCACTGGAACGCCACAGGAGACTATGTGTTCCTCGGAGACCAGATGAACGACATGTCCGTGAAAGCCAACGCAAGGTTTGACATGTACCCTTTCAGAAAGGCAAGGAAAAGTCCGGTTTCGCTGAACGTGAATTTCGAGACCTCTCTGGAAGAGCCTGAGTACTATTACCAGCACTACTATTCGAACCATTTCAAGTGGGACAATGAGTTTGGCAAGATCTCGACCACAAAGATCCAGGCGGGGCTGAGTGTTCCGAGATGGAGGACAGGAGCGAGGTTCGGCTACGCGCTGCTGTCAGGCAATGTCTATTACGACTCCACCGGGGTCGTGCGCCAGAACAATTCTCCGATGAGTGTGCTGAGCGCCTCGCTGGACAAGAACTTCGTCCTGGGTCCTCTGCATCTGGACAACAGGCTGTTGTTCCAGGTCTCGTCGAATCAGGATGTGCTGCCTCTGCCGAGTCTTGCCGCAAACTCCAGGCTGTACCTCCAGATCAATGTCAAGCGGAACATCATGCAGATGCAGCTCGGAGCGGAAGGATGGTACAACACCAAGTTCTACTCTCCGGCCTGGAATCCGGCAGTGGGAGCGTTCTACAACCAGAAGGAGGAAAAGTACAACAACGGTCCTGTCATCGACGCTTTCATCAATGTCCAGTGGAAGAGAGCATGCATATTCGTGAAACTTGAGAACATCGGCAACGGGTGGCCTATGGACAAGGCGGACTATTTCAGCGCCCACCACTACATCAGGACCCAGATGGCCTTCAAGATCGGCGTTTACTGGCCGTTCTACACCCAGCCTAATTCAAACAAGGCAGTCAGCGCCAGTGGTGGCCTGTCGGGAGGAAGCGGAGGTGGCTCGGGCGGCGGATTCGGCGGTCTCGGCGGCTTTGGAGGCGGAGGCGGTTCCGGAGGCGGATTCGGCGGCTTTGGAGGCGGTTCCGGAGGCGGCAGGAGTTTTGGAGACAACAACTATTGACGACCATGGGGCTGAAAAGGGTGACAAAGAAGTTTTTCAAGTACTTGATACCAACTCTGTTGGTGCTTCTTATCATACCGTTCAGCGAACGGAGCAGAAACCAGAACGACCCTAAGGACATCTTCAGCGGCGAGGTGATACGCTGCGCCCTGAGGCTGGAAGACAAGCTGTCCGACGGCTATCAGACAGGGTATTGCTATGAAATGGCCGAGAGGCTGGCGGACTATCTGGAAGACTCAGTGAGAATATTCCTGGCAACGGATGACTGGTCTTGTCTGGATTCACTAAGGGCTGGCGGCATTGACATTCTTGCGCTGCCGACCGGGAATATTCCTGAAAGTGAAGAATTCATGGCTTTCCCTTTGGGCGACGCTCCTGTCTCATGGGTGATGACAAAGGACAAAAGGAGGCAGAAAGAGATCATCCGCTGGCTCAACAACCTCAAAGGGAGCATTGAATATGCCGACATGATTTCCAGATTCTTCCATGGCTATAATCCCTACCGGAAAGGAGTCAAAAAGGATCCGTCCATCATAAGTCCCTACGACGACCTGATCAAGGAAAACGCCAAGAAGATAGGATGGGACTGGAAGATGTTCGCGGCCCTCATCTGGAGCGAGTCCCGGTTCCGGATCCAGGCGAACTCACAGCGGGGAGCGTTAGGGCTGATGCAGATGATGCCACGGACTGCGGACCGTTATGAAATCGAGGATCTTCTGAATCCCAAAGAGAACATAGAGGCAGGAGCAGCCTACATCTCAAGGCTTCAAGGCAAGTTCAGGGACACGGCCGCCGATGGTGAGGAGCTTGTGAAGTTCACGCTGGCGGCCTACAACGCAGGAGAGGGCAGGATCTATGACTGCATAAACCTGGCCCGTTCACAAGGCGTCGATCCAGGCACATGGGAGAATCTCTGCATGGTCATGCCACAGATGAGTCAGGACTCAATACTGTTCGTGGAGGATGTCAGACACGGTAAATTCAAAGGAAAAGAGACCATGGCCTACGTCAAGGCCGTGCTGAATCAGTACGACATATTCAATGGTCACGCGCCGAGGTACAAGGTTCAGCCTGAGGACACCGCGCTGGTGATGATCGAGGAGACAGAGGATGTGGAGCGGATTCTACTGAGTCCTGACAGTCTGGGCCGGATCGACCTTGGAGATGAACAGACACGGGATCAGGAGGAGAAGCATGATGACAAGCCAGGAGATGGCGTCAGCGGCAAGCACCGCAGGTAGGTTAAGATGTACCGGAACAAACGGTACGAAATAGTTCTCCGGATTCAGTTTAATGAGGCGCGTGAACTTCTGGAACCCGCACAAAGCCAGCGCTATGCCGTTGCCGATCAACATTCCCCTGAAGACAATCCCGGAAGCGACATGCAGGAACACCTTGGCTATGGCCTTGTCGGTCATTCCCAAGGATTTGAGCGTGCCGATTGTGGAGATGTTCCTGAACAGCATTATCAGAAGTCCGGAGATCATGTTGAATCCGGCGACTATGGTCATCAGGACAAGGATGAACAAGACATTGAAGTCAATGAGATTCAGCCAGTCGAAGATCTGAGGATAACGGCTGATCACCGAGGTGGCGATCAAGGTGTCGTCATCCTCTCCGGCCTTGTCAAGCGCTATGTGGCCGACCTCTTCGGTGACGGCACGCATTCCGGCGTCGGTCCTGGCTCCCGTAGCCAATGTAAGTTCCAGAACGGAAGCCTCATCGGAAGCCCACCCGTCAAGTCTTTGAAGGTCAGAGATGTCCGCAAGCACAATGATGTTGTCTGTTCCGTCCATGACACCTTCATAAAGACTGGTTATGTTGAAATTGCGGACCTTGACTTTCTCCCCTACAAAGTAAGCCAGGAGTTTGTCGCCGACATTGAGACCGAGCATTTCCGAGAGCCTGACCGGAATCGAGACTCCGAGCTTTACCGTGTCGGATTCGGATTTCTCACGTGGCGTTCCTTTGAAGAGCACCCCGTGGATGCTCTCCCCTTTCTTGACGATTCCCGCGCGATAGACAGCCGGAGTGATCTTCTTAACCTCCGGAATCGTCTCGATGTAAGGCATAAAACTCTGGTTGACAGAGATCGGGGAGGACTCGCTGATGTAGTTCATGTCCATCGGCATCAGCTGCACGTCACCCGTAAGGTCGGAGATGCCGTCCCGGATCTCGTTTCTGAATCCCGACGAGACGGAGACGGAGACAATCATGATGAGGAAAGAGACAGCGATGGAGACCATCGCTATCCTTCCTCCGAAACGGAGGCGTCCGGCTATGAACCTTGACGCGTCCAAAAAATTATTCCTTTATGAATATGCTTATGCCGGGACAGGCCACTGAAGCCGCTTCACAACTTCCGGATAATCGCCAATGAAGATTCCAGACCTATCCCGATTGAAACTTTTACCAGATGTGAACCCTTTCGCTTTCAGGCCGCCACATCGGATCGCCTTCCTTGATGCCGAAAGCGTCGAAGAACGTCTGGAAGTTCTTCAGAGACACGTTGACTCTGTTCACGGCAAGAGAATGGACATCGAGTTTCGTAAGGCGCACCTTCTCCTCGTCGGTAGCGTTCTGCGCCCAGATCGCACCGTAGGAAAGGTAGAACCTCTGATCCGGGGTGAAGCCGTCGATCAGGCCGATGTTCTTGCCGGCGATGGCGTTCCTCATCGCCGTGTAGGAGATGCTGAGTCCGCCGTGGTCTCCGATGTTCTCTCCGAGGGAGAGCTGGCCGTTGGCGTGTACGCCAGGCACGACCTCAACCTCGTCGAACTGGGCCACAAGCACCTTGGCCTTGGCGTTGAACTTCTCGGCATCCTCCGCCGTCCACCAGTCGGACATATTCCCGTCCTTGTCGAAGAGCCGTCCCTGGTCGTCGAATCCGTGGGACATCTCGTGGCCGATCACGACTCCGATTCCGCCGTAGTTGACGGCGTCGTCAGCGTCAGCGTTGAAGAACGGAGGCTGGAGGATCGCCGCAGGGAAGCAGATCTCGTTCGTCGTAGGGTTATAGTAGGCGTTGACTGTCTGAGGAGACATTCCCCATTCGGTCTTGTCGGTCGGCTTGCCGAGTTTGGACATATTGTCGGCTGTGTACCAGGCACCGGCGGCGCGGAGATTCTCGTAGTAGCTCTTCTCCGGGTCGATGTCAAGGGTCGAGTAATCCTTCCACTTGTCAGGATAGCCAACCTTCACGGTGAAGTTGTCCAGTTTCTCGTGGGCCTTGGTCTTTGTGGAATCGCTCATCCAGTCGAGCTCGTCGATGTGCTGGCTGAAGGCCTTCTTGAGGTTATCAACGAGATCCAGCATCTTGGTCTTTGAGGACTCCGGGAAGTACTTCGCGACATACATCTTGCCGACAGCCTCGCCGAGGATGCCGTTAGGAGCCTGCATGGCCCTCTTCCAGCGAGGTTTCTGCTCCTTGATGCCGGACATCTGGGTGCTGAAGAAATCGAATGACGCGGTGTAGAAGTCATCGCTGAGAGATCCGGTCGCGCCCTGGATGAGCTGGCCGGCCACATAGTCCTTGAGGACAGCGAGGTCAGCTCCGCCGAAATATTCGCAGAAAGCCTTGAAGAACGAAGGTTCGCTGACGATCAGTTTCTGCTGGTCGGCGATTCCTCTGGTCTCGAAGTAGAGTTTCCAGTCGAAGCCAGGGTAATTCTTGATGAGTTCCTCGGTGCTGCAAGGGTTGTACTGAGCCTGGATATTCCTTTCCTGAACGCTGGTCCAGGAGTTGGTGGCGAGGACATCCTCGACCGCGAGAGCATTGGCGGCAGCTTTCTCCGGCTCGGCCACTCCGGTCAGTGAGAACACTTTAGCCAGGAAGTTACGGTAACCTTCCTTGATGGCGGCGTTCTCAGCCTCAACATAATAGTCACGGTCGCCGATTCCGAGTCCGCCCTGTCCGAGATAGAGTATCTGGTTGTCGCTGTCGGCGAGGTCGGACATCACGTAAGCCCCGAAGAACGAGCTTTCGGAGACATTATGAAGCCCCGCGATGATCTTCACGAGAGCGTCCTTGTCAGCCGCCGCGTAGATCTCATCGACATATTTCTTCAAAGGGGCCGCGCCCTCGGCGTTCAGCCTTGTGGAGTCGAGTCCCTGCTTGTAAAGGTCGGAAATCTTCTGCTCGACCGTGCCTTTTTCCGTTTTCAACGTTCCCATCTCGGCGAACAAGTCGTTGAGTCTCTTGACGTTGTTCTCCCTCAACTGGTCGAATGAGCCGAAACGGGCATATTCAGGCTTGAGAGGGTTGTTCTTCTGCCATCCGCCGGTCGAGTACTGGTAGAAGTCAACCGCCGGAGAGACCGTGGTGTCAAGGTTCGCAAGGTCAATGGCCGGAACCGTAGCCACCTGTTGTTTTGGCCCGCAGGCCGCCATCGCAAGCGCTGAAGCCATAATCACAAAACTTTTTTTCATATCCTTTGAATATATTCATTCTACTTCGTTCTGCAAATGTAGTGATTTTATCATAAAAAACGGCTCAATCCCCCCTTCCGCGAAAAAGGGGCTTTCGCAGGGGGCTCGTGAGCAGGAAAGGCGCTTTT
>ULTB01022688.1_pt1 | contig 16734 bp, 17 predicted proteins | sample 1957251 | NCBI WGS metagenome assembly ULTB01 (sample SAMEA4835724, study PRJEB28245) | human gut metagenome | biome: gut microbiome; material: fecal sample | place: Denmark | collected 2008
AAAAGTTCAAAAAAAGTTAGATTTTCTACCGAAAAACGGCAAATTTTGCGTAAAAAAATCACTTTCTCCCGAAAAATTTTCGAGATTTTTTTCTTTCTCAGCAGCAAAATTCCTGCTTGTTTTTTTCCGGCATTTTTCACTATTATCGACGAAAACGTAAAAATGCGCTCTGCTTTCGCAGAGCGCACGAGAAACTATCTGTTATTTTTCGTAAGTGAAGTTATTAATGTGCGGCCGCAGGTCCTCGCCTTCCTGTGCTTCGGCAGACAGAACAGCCTGAACAATGATAGCATTCTCCAGACGTTTCTTTTGCAGACGGCAACCATACTCATACGGCTTGGTAATATCGCCGTTAATTAAATCCGCATTGGCGTGGCAGCCACCGCTACAGAAGAAGCGTGCCCAGCATTTGCTGCACTCCGGCTTAGTAAGAACATGAGTATGACGGAACTTCTGCACCATCTCAGGTGTAACAATACCGGTATCCAAGGTACCCATCTTATATTGTTCGCGGCCTACAAACTGATGGCATGGGTAAATATCGCCATCGGCAGTAATGCAATAGTATTCATGACCGGCGCCGCAGCCTGCCAAGCGCTTAGCTACGCACGGACCGTTATCAAGTGCTACATTGAAATGGAAGAAGTCAAAGGGATTGCCTTCACGACGACGCTCCAGATATGCACGCGCCAGCTTATCATATTCATCGAAAATTACCGGCAGATCGTCCTCGGTCAATACCCAAGGCTCATCAATACCTACTACGGGCTCTACGGAAATCTCCTTGCCAACCTTAGTCATATCCAGCACATCCTCACAGAAATGGGTGCTGAAATGGGTATAGGTTCCGCGCAGATAGTAGTTTTTGCCCTCACGGCTGTCAATTACCTTCTTAAAGCCGCGTACAGCTGCATCATAGCTGCCGGCTTTATTCGGGAACGGACGCATAGCATCATGAGTTTCCTTCTTGCCATCAAGGCTCAGAACCAGCATAACACGGTTATCGTTGAGGAATTTGATATTATCATCATTCAAAAGAGTACCGTTGGTTGTCAAAGTCAGTTTAATATTCTTGCCGGTTTCTTTTTCGCGACGGCGTACATATTCTGTAATATGAACAACAACCGGCCAGTTCATCAGCGGTTCACCGCCGAACATATCCAACTCCAGGTTATGGCGCTTCTTGCTGCCTTCAATAGCAAACTCGATAGCCTTTTCCGCAGTTTCCTTGCTCATGAGCTGACGGCAGCCACCAAAAGAACCGGTGTCAGCAAAACAGTAACCGCAACGCAGATTGCAGTCATGAGTTACAAGCAGGCACAGGGATTTTACAATCGGCTTTTCTGCAAAAGTCGGCGGCACATCAAAGGAAGGGCTGAAAAGCAGACCTTCATCCTGCAGGCCGTGCATTTCTTCCAAGGCATCGCGCAAATCCTCTTCGCTGTATTTATCCTTCAAAGCAGCCATAGCCTCAGCATCGTTGCTGCCATCATAATAATCGAGTAAATCGTAAATAACATCGTCTACAAGATGAACGGCACCGCTGTTGATATCCAGCACAGCCATATTATCATCAAGACGCATTTTATGTATCAGCATGTATTCCAACCTTTCTTTTTGCATAGATAGTAAAACAGCCCCCTGCACCAGACAGGGAGCTGCATTAAGCTCAGATATTATTTGCAGTGTTCGCAAACCTGGTTGCCAACGGTGCAGGAAGTTTTGCAAGCGGATTGGCAGGAAGCCGGGCACTCGCCGCAGCCACCGGTACGCAGAGTTTTGTTCAGCATTGCTTTATTAACAGTTTTGATGTGTTTACGCATAACGATTACCTCCAAAAAAATATATTATTACTTGTTTTATTTTACCTTGTTTTTGCCTATTTTGCAAGGATTTTTTTAAATTGCTCATTTACAAATACTATTTCGCGACCTATATTCTTCCATTGCATTATCTGTTTTTATTATAGCCTGTTCATACGCTTTTATCCATACAACACCAGTCAGAAAATCATTGCAACACGCGGATAGAAATAATTTAATATTATTTTCTGCTATTTGCTACCCAACCTCAATAATGTATAGTCATGCATTCATAGTAAAATTTCATTGTATATGCTAGAATATTCTTAGTAATTATATAGGAGGTCTGCTTGCTATGAAAATAACACGTATTTTAATCCTTCTGAGCGCTGCCGCCATGCTGACGTATGGTATCTGCAACAGAGAATATCTTGCCATCTGGCGTAAGGCAGCGACAATTTGTCTGGAGTGTATCGGCATTGGTTAAACGTAAGCTTGTACAAATTTGCACCGCCCTCCTATATAACGGCAATTTTGCAGGCTTTACCACCGGCAATATCTGGAAGGGCAGCAGCAAGAATATCTGCCTGCCGGGTTTAAACTGCTATTCCTGCCCCGGAGCCTTGGGCGCCTGCCCGCTTGGTTCGCTGCAAAGCTCGCTCAGCGGTGTATTTTTGCGCATTCCCTTCTATGTGCTGGGCTTCATTCTGCTCTTTGCATTAATCTTTGCGCGTCTTATCTGCGGCTGGGGTTGTCCCTTCGGCCTCGTGCAGGAATTGCTCTACAAAATTTCTACGCCTAAGCTGCAGCGCAACCGCTTTACCTATCTGCTCAGCTATCTGAAATATTTTATCACGCTGATTTTTCTCATTATTTTGCCCTTAGCCTTTTATCATTTCACCGGCAGCGGTGTACCGGCCTTCTGTAAATTTATCTGCCCCGCAGGTACTTTGGAGGCTGCTCTGCCCCTGGCATTTTTCAAGCCGCAGATTCGTGAGCTTTTGGGCCAGCTGTTTATCTGGAAGTTGACACTGCTGTGTCTTACCATACTGGCAGCCATCTTCATCTATCGCCCCTTCTGCCGCTTCATCTGCCCTTTAGGCGCTATTTACGGACTGTTTAATAAAATCTCCCTCTTTGGCATGAAGGTTAACCACGTCAAGTGCATCAACTGCAACCTCTGTATGGAGCATTGCAAGATGGATTGCCGTCATGTAGGCGACAGCGAATGCATTGCCTGCGGTGAATGCCGCAAGGTCTGCCCGGTAAAGGCAATTTCTCTCGGCAAAAAATTTTAATTTATATATACCATTTTTCTCTTATTTTCTTACAAGGAGGTCAACATGAAAAAAATCCTGCTTACCTTATCGATGACTGCACTGCTATTATTTACCGCAGGCTGCAGCTGTCCTTTCTCCGATAAAACTGCCGACAGCAAACCGCAGATGAACACCGCTGCTGCCTCAACTGCCGAAACCGCACCCGATTTCAGCTACAAAGAGTTAGGCAGCGGCAAAACCATGCGCCTGAGTGACTTAAAGGGCAAGCCTGTCTTTATCAATTTCTGGGCGACCTGGTGCCCTCCCTGTGTCGGCGAGCTGCCGCATATTGAAAAGAAATACGCCGAATATAAAGATAAAATGCATTTTGTTATTCTCAGCGTAGATGATAACGAACAGGATCCTGCACGTTTCATACAAAGCAAGGACTACACCTTCCCCGCTGCCTACGGCGATCATCAGGCACTAGGACGAGCCTACGGCATTGACGCTATTCCGGCATCCTACATCATCAGTGCCGACGGACATATAGTTGCACGCATAGTCGGCAGCATGAACGAGTCTTCCCTCGACGCTTTCCTGCAAAAGGCCTTTTAAAGGCCAAAAAGCAGTCCCGCAACCTAAAAAAGGTTGTCAGGACTGCTTTTTTATGCCTTCAGCCAGATACCGGCCTTATACCCGCGCACACCCAGCATAGCCGCACCAATGCAGAGCACAACGTCAGGAATAACCTGCAGAATACCGCAGTACCAGATAACTGCCCACACGGAAATCGGTGCATTGATTATATAATTGGACACAACATAGAACCAAACTAATCCGAACAGATAAACAATTACCATACCAACAAGATTTGCTTCCAACAGGCTACGGAAATTAATTTGCTTAGCCTTGCGCGCCCAGGCACCGTTTACCCATGCCTGCACGATAAAGCCCAGAAGATAACCGAAGGTCGGCTGCGCAATATAACCGGGGCCGCCGCCTGATGCAAAAACAGGAATGCCGACCAGACCCATGACAACATAAGTGCCGACGGCAATCGCACCCAGACGCGGTCCAAGCAGCAAGCCTGCCAACAAAGTAAATAAAAACTGCAGTGTATAGACATCAGTGCCTACCGGAATTTTAATAAACGTTCCCACAGTAATAAGCGCAATAAACAATGCGCATAAAATCAATTCTTTTGTTTTTAAATGCATATCACACGCCTCCAAAGCCTTTGTAACATCTGTCACAGTTCATAGTTTATAGGATACGCCAGTTTTTATTTATTGTCAACCTATTTTATTTTTACGGTTAACATTACTTGCAAAGGAAAAGGGAGACAACCGCCTCCCTAAATTTTACTTAGCGCACAAATATGTCGCGCACAATATTGATATCAATGCCCTTGGTCTGCAAAAAGCCGAAGAAATAGGCCTGCTCTAAACGTCTCTTAAAGCCCTCGAGTCCGTTTCCGTCATCGGCCACGGTTACACGGTACATTTCAAAGGGTGCCTTTTGGTACGTAGCCGCCGTATTGACACCTACATGACCAGTCAGCGCCCTGTAAAAGCCATATTTTTTCGCTGTAGCGATAACCCTGTCATTATAGCTGCCGTTAGGATAAGCCAAGGTACGCACAATATAGCCGTCGAATTTCTTCTTCAGCCAATAACGTGACGTATCCGTTTCCCATACCAGATATTTTTCATCAATAGCAGCCAACGGATTATGGCTGTAGGTATGCGAACCAAGCTCCATACCGGCAGCAATAAGCTCCTTGATTTCCTGCTCATTCATATGCAGCTCATCGCCGATGTCCCTATTGATGACAAAGAAAGAACCTTTGGCATCATATTTCTGCAATAACGGCAGCACTACACTGTGATTATTCTTATAGCCATCATCAAAGCTTAAGGCAACATACTTATCTACACTTTTTCCCTGCTGCAGACGCTCTGCCAGCTCTGCTACCGTCACAATCGTGTAGCCCTGCTCCTTCAGGTACTGCAAATGCGCTTCAAACAGCTCCGGCTTCATGATCAGCGTTTTTGGCCAGTCTGCGCCTTCTTCCAGACCGACAGCGTGATACATCAGTACCGGTGCACCAGTTTTCCTAAAGGCCGCATATTCCTGCTGCCAACGCTCGCCGTTAAGCTTCCATGCAACACCTGCAGCCGCCAAAAGTACGACAACCAGCGCCAGGAATACTAAGAATACTTTCTTAATCATTTATCTGCTTTCTCCAATTCCATACCTAAACCTACTGCAATATCCTGCAGCTTTTTCAAACGATGATTTATGCCGGATTTACCCAGGCCACCGGAGTATTCCACCAAATCATTTAACGATACATCCGGATACTGCAGTCGCAGACGCGCCGTATCCTGCAATCCCTGAGGCAGCTCGCTCAGCCCCATATGCTCATCAATATAATGAATGCAGCTTACCTGACGCACTGCAGCCTTAACCACCTTGTTCAGGTTCGCAGTTTCGCAATTAACTGCTCTGTTGACATTATTGCGCATTTCCTTGACAATGCGGACATTTTCCAGCTCCATCATCGCATTATGCGCACCGATAACACTCAGGAAATTGATAATGCTTTCGCCATCCTTCAGATAAACAATATACTCGTTTTTTCTGTCGGTCAGCTTGGCCTTCAAGGAAAAGCTCTGCATAACCTTAATAATCGTATGAGCAAAATCCTCGTTGCCGGTAACCATCTCCAGATGGTAATCGCTGGCCGGACGGCTGATACTGCCGCCACCCAAAAAGGCGCCACGCAAAAAGGTGCGCTTGCCCTCGTGATGCGAAAGCAGCGGATTTTTCAAATCGCCCTCTACACTCAGCAGCTGCAGCTCGTTCAGCGCCTTGCTTACCTGAGGCGCCGGCACTACATGTACCTGATAACGGTTATTTTTCTTCAAACGGCGCGAACGGGTAATAACAACCTCCGTCTGAACCTGATAATTGCTCTTCAACAGCTGCAGTACACGTCTGGCCAAAGCAGCATTTTCTGTAGAAAAGTGGATACCTATATTCATACCGCGGATAACAATTGCACCGCTCATACGCAAAAGACCGAGCAGCTCTGCTTTGTCACCGGTCGCATCGTTAGTTTCTATACGAGATAATTCATTTTTTACATCATTGGAAAAAGACAAGCAGACTCCTCCCTTCTCAGCCGACAAGGCTGCAGCGTCTGTTTTTATTTCTGTTTATACAGCTTCTTCATGCCTGCACGCATAAAGAAGTAATCAAAAAACTGCATGCCGCGCCCAAAAAGACGCAGACGATAAATCAAAGCAATAAGCACACGCGCTAATTTACGCGGATCATGACGCACCAAATCATCCTTGCTTATCAAGCGCGCCGGCACAACCGTAATTCCCAGACTGCGGATTTTATCAATATCCGGCGTAATAGGACGCGAGCCTTCAGCATCATACTGACGCAGCTGCTCCGAAGTAACATCCTGGGAATTGACAATAGCGTAATCCAAAAACTGTGTACCGACATGGTCAACCAACGCCTGCACATGGTCATAAGCACCGTAGCCGTCGGTTTCGCCGGGCTGTGTCATAACATTGCAGATGTAAATTTTAACTGCCTTCGAGCGTACAACAGCATCACGGATTCCCTCAACCAACAGGTTGGGAATAACACTGGTATACAGGCTGCCCGGTCCGAAAATAAGCACATCGGCGTTTAAAATTGCATCGATAGCTCCGTTTGCCGCCTGTGCATCCGCCGGCAGCATCATCATCTTCTTAATATGCTTGCGCACCTTAGGAATCTCTGATTCGCCTGTCACAACACTGCCGTCAGTCATCCGTGCCTGCAGGCGGATATCCTCCAGTGTAGACGGAATAACCCTGCCGCGTACCTTCAGAATCTGGCTCGTAGCATTGAGTCCAGCCTCCATACCGCCCTCGGCCTGTGCCATCGCCGCAATGAACAAATTGCCGAAGCAATGGCCTGCAAGCGGAGAATCGCCCTGAAAGCGGTACTGCATCAAACGTTCCATCAACGGCTCACGGTCAGCAAGAGCCGTCAGGCAGTTACGCAAATCACCGGGAGGAATAATACCCAGCTCCTTGCGCAAACGTCCGGAAGAACCGCCGTCATCAGCAGTTGTTACTACGGCCGTACAGTTATTAGTAATATACTTCATGCCGCGCAGCAGCGTCGACAAACCGGTACCGCCACCGACAACGGTAATAGCCGGGCCACGTGTCAGCTTGCGCTGCATAAAAATCGTTTCCATCAATGAACCGTTTTTGTCGGGCACTACAACAGATACTACCGAACTGATTAAGCGGCGTGTTCCGTACACCATAATAGCAAAGCCTACAATAAGAAAGCCCACGCCCATCGTCATAATCAGGCCGTTTGAATAGCGTCCTGTTGTCAGATAGGTCATCTGGAAGAGCAGTTCTTCTGCCTTGCCCATCAGCTGATAATTAAAAAACAAAGCCAGTCCCAAAGCACATAAAAGTACACCTACCGCAAAAAGCAGCAGCCAGCGCTTCAAATTAATGCCGGGACACAGCCAACTAATCCAACCCATTAGGCTCCTCCCTTACTTTCTGTGAGGAATATCACGATGCGTCACATCAACGCTGTAACCCTTTTCACGCAGATATTCGTACAATTTATTGGCAATAAAAACGCTGCGGTGCTGTCCGCCTGTGCAGCCTACGCTGATAACGAGCTGTGCCTTGCCTTCGTTAATATATTGCGGTACAAGAAAATCAAGCAGCTGCTCCTCCAGCTTAAGATACTGGAAGGTCTGCGGATAGCGGCAGATAAAATCCGCTACCGGACGGTCGTTGCCAGTCATATTGCGCAGCTCCTCCACATAAAACGGATTCGGCAAAAAACGTACATCAAGCACCAAATCACTGTCAAGCGGCAGACCATGCTTGAAGCCGAACGAACGCACAACAATGCCCATACGCTCTTTAGAAGAGCCCTCGCCAAACATTTCCGTTACCTTAGCCTTCAGCTGTGCCGTTGTCAGCGTCGAGGTATCAATAATATGCGTAGCCTTTTCGCGCAGCGGATCAAGCAATTCACGCTCACAGGTAATATTTTTCAGCAAGGTATTGCGCTCACCCAAGGGATGACGACGACGCGTTTCCTTGTAACGACGCACCAGTGTCGCATCGGAAGCATCCAAAAACAGCAGCTCATATTTTTGGCCGCTGGCCTCCATCTCATCCAAAACCTGCAGCAGCTTATCAAAAAAGCGTCCGCCACGGATATCAACAACAAGAGCTACCTTTTCCTCCGAGGTCTGACGGCAAAGCTCCGCAAACTTAGGAATCAAGGTTGCCGGCAAATTGTCAATGCAAAAGAAATTTAAATCCTCTAAGGTACGCACAACCTGCGTTTTGCCTGCACCGGACATACCGGTAATAATAAGAAAGTGTGACTGCATTTTGCTTCACCTCTTGAAAGTCATTAGTAAATTATATTATATCATAAATTTTGCCGTAGAGGGCAGTGCGTCCGCAAATAAATGATGGATTGATGATATGGATTTCTCATACGTCGAAGGATTGATGATGCAGGAGATGGTGCGTTATCTAATAAATATGTGCGTCAGAACGTGCCGGATTCAAAGAAGCAATCCCGACGGCGTATTTTTCATACGTAGAGGGATTGGTGATGCGGAAGACGGTGCGTTATCACGCACGCACGAAAAAAATAAGCAGACTGCTCGCAATAACAGTCTGCTTATCTTTTTGAGATTTTAAGGTGTAAGATTGTATTAAAAATTCATGGAAAACTAATTAATCAAGATTCGGCATGCTGCGCGGACGGTCAAGATCCTTGAGCATCTGCATATCGCGGTCAGTAGCACGGCCGGCAGTAGTCAGATAACCGCCGATCATAATGCCGCTTGCACCGCCATTGAGTGCCAGTGCCTGCAGGTCACGCAGATTTACTTCGCGGCCGCCTGCGGTACGGATTTGTGCCTTCGGCAGAACAAAACGGAAAACAGCGAACGCACGCAGAATTTCCAACGGCGGCAGCGGTTTGTTGTTTTCAAACGGAGTGCCTGGAATCGGAGTCAGCATATTCAGAGGTACGCTGTCAATGCCCAGCTCCTTCAGAGTGAAGGCCCATTCAACACGCTGCTCGCGTGTTTCGCCAAGGCCTAAAATACCACCGCTGCAAACGCGCAGGCCAGCAGCCTGTGCATTTTTGATGGTAACAAATTTATCAGCATAGGTATGAGTGCTGCAGATATTCGGGAAATTGCTGCCTGCGGTTTCCAGATTGGAATGATAGCGGGTTACACCTGCTTTGCGCAGCTCTTTTGCCTGCTCTACAGTCAAAATGCCCAAAGAAGCGCAAACTTCAATGTGCAGTTCTTCTTTAATACGTTTCAGAGTACGGCAGATATTTTCAAAGTCATCGGCCTTGCTCTGTCCGCGACCGCTGGTAACGATGGAGAAGCGTACAGCGCCTGCTTCCTTAGCTTTTTTAGCTGCATTGAAGATTTCCTCTTCGCTCAGCAGACCGTATTCCTTAACACCGGTATGATAATGTGCGGATTGTGCGCAGAACTTGCAGTTTTCACTGCATTTACCGCTGCGGCCGTTGATGATTGCGCAGCAGTCAACAGCATCGCCGGCATATTTTTGGCGAATCTTGTCAGCCATGGACAAAAGCAGCATGGTGTCATCATCGCTCACGTTAATCAAAAATTCAGCTTCTTCTTTAGTAATATCCTGACCGTTCAAAACCTTCTCGGCCAGTGCAATAATCTTTTGCATTGTAATTCACATCCCTAACCTTAGTAGTTAACCGACACTATTCATTGGTTAACTGTATCTATTATATAGCAGAATTCCGCTTGCGTCAATCGTTAATTTACTTAAGTTAACATGAGTGTAACAAAAAGCACGCCATGCCGCAAGCCGAAGCTCACAGCGCAGCGCGCTACTAAAGCAAATATCAGCGGATACCGGCTATACCCAAAATCAAGCCCAAAACACCGCTCATGCACAGGGTACGGATAACGCTTACCTTATGACGGATACACCACAGGGAAATCGGCAGCACAATGCAGCCAAGCAAATCCACCTTGGTAAAATCCTTCGGCAGTGTTTCAGTATTCCACAGCGCCAGCATTACAAAGCTCAATCCGGCAGAGCAGATGAGTGCCACAACCGCAGGACGCAGGCCGTTCAGAATACCGCGAATCGGACCGATATCGCCATATTTAAAGAATAATTTTGCGAGTGCCAGTACAATGAACACCGACGGAAAAACAAAACCCACAGTCGCAGCAATAGCACCGGGCAAGCCTGCAACCTTTGTACCGACGAACGTCGCTGCATTGATACCGATAGGACCCGGTGTCATCTGCGAAATCGTAAAAATATCAATAAACTGCGGCATAGTCATCCATGCATGATTTTCAATAACCTCCGCCTGAATCAACGGCATAGAAGCATAACCGCCGCCGACGCAAAAGGCACCAACCTTGACAAAGCTCCAGAAAAGCTCCCAATAAATATACATCTCGCTACCTCCTTACGCGTACTTTTTGTCACGCAGCAGGAAGAAGCCGATAACAGCATCCACAATTACTGCATACATCAGATTTACATTAAAGAAATAATTGGCAATAAAGGTACCGACAATAATCAAAAGCGGCAGTGCAAATTTTTTCTTCAGCTCTTTTTTGAGCAGGTCGATCGCCACGTTAATAATAATAGCCGTCGCACCGCACTGCATGCCCTTCAAAACCAGCTGAATATACTGGTTATGCGCAAAGGCATCATAAGCATAGGAAATAACGCTCAGGGTAATCAGTGGCGGCAGAATAGTTGCCAGCAAAGCAGTAAGCGTACCGCGGATACCGCCAAGCTTGTAGCCCATGCTGATTGCCGCATTGGCTGCCACAACACCCGGCGCAGACTGCGCAATCGCCACAAGGTTCAGTGCTTCCTTATCATCCATCCATTTATACTCATCAACAAATTTGGCCTTCAACAGCGGAATGATTACAAAACCACCGCCGATAGTAAAGGCACTAATTATAAAGGTCGATTTAAACAGCTTCCAGTAAAAATCTTTTTCGGCTGCAGCTTCACCCATTATCAACAGCTCCTTCTGTCTATAGAATGAAATTATTATAGCATATTTGCCAGCAAAAAAACATAATTAGACTACACTAATACCTAGAAAATTTTTCACATCAGCTTTTTTGTAACAAAAAAGCACACCCTGCTACCAAATTAGTAACAGGGTGTGCTATCTATAGCCTACTCAAGCTATATTATACAGTTTTGACATCCGGTCTGCAGCTTACATCATACCGGGCATGCCGCCGCCCATCGGAGGCATTGCCGGCATAGCAGCGCCTTCCTTAGCAGGTTTGTCAGCTACGATGGATTCAGTGGTCAGAACCATAGAAGCGATGCTTGCAGCATTTTGCAGTGCGCTTCTGGTAACCTTAGTCGGGTCAACGATACCTGCTTCGATCATGTCAACATACTCTTCGGTCAGAGCGTTGAAGCCATAGCCTTTGCGGCTACGTTTAATGGTATCAACGATAACAGCGCCTTCCAGGCCAGCGTTGTAAGCGATTTGACGAACAGGCTCTTCAATAGCGCGTTTAACGATTTCTACGCCGGTCTTCTCATCGCCGGTAGCTTTGATTTTTGCCAGAGCAGGCTGTACTTGCAGCAGAGCAGTACCACCGCCGGCAACAATGCCTTCAGCAACAGCAGCGCGGGTAGCGTTCAGAGCATCTTCAATTCGCAGTTTTTTATCTTTCAGCTCAACTTCGGTAGCAGCGCCGACTTTGATAACAGCTACGCCACCGGCCAGTTTAGCCAGACGTTCTTGCAGTTTTTCTTTATCGAAATCAGAAGTGGTTTCCGGAATTTGTGCACGGATTTGAGCAACACGTGCAGCAATAGCATCTTTATCACCCAGGCCATCAACGATAGTAGTCAATTCTTTGGTTACACGAACCTGACCTGCGCGGCCAAGGTCTGCCATGCTTGCGCTGTCCAGTTTACGGCCAACTTCTTCACTGATAACGGTTGCACCGGTCAGAGTAGCGATATCCTGCAGCATTGCTTTACGACGGTCGCCGAAGCCAGGAGCTTTAACAGCAACAGCCTTGAAGGTGCCACGCAGTTTGTTAACAACCAGGGTTGCCAGTGCTTCGCCTTCAACATCTTCAGCGATGATTAAGAGTTCGCCGCCGTTTTGAACAACTTTTTCCAGAACCGGCATAATGTCGGCAATCATGGTGATTTTTCTATCAGTAATGAATACGTACGGATTGCTCAGTACAGCTTCCATTTTATCAGCATCGGTTGCCATATACGGAGAAATGTAGCCACGATCGAACTGCATGCCTTCAACAGTTTCCAGATGAGTTTCCATGGTCTTGGATTCTTCAACAGTGATAACACCGTCGTCGCCAACTTTTTCCATAGCGTCGGCAATCAGGTTACCGATTTCATCGTCAGCTGCGGAGATAGAAGCAACTTGTGCTTTTGCAGCCTTGGTTTCAACCTTTTGGGAAACATTTTTCAGTTCGTCAACCAGTACGTCAACTGCTTTTTTGATACCTTTTTTCAGAACCATCGGGTTAGCGCCGGCAGCAACGTTGCGCATACCTTCGTTAATCATAGCCTGTGCCAGAACGGTAGCAGTGGTGGTGCCGTCGCCGGCAACATCGTTGGTTTTGATGGATACTTCTTTAACCAGCTGTGCGCCCATGTTTTCAAACGGATCTTCCAGTTCGATGTCGCGGGCAATGGTTACACCGTCATTGGTGATGGTCGGTGCGCCGAATTTCTTTTCCAGAACAACGTTACGGCCTTTAGGACCGAGGGTTACTTTTACAGCGTCAGCCAGAGCATTTACGCCACGCTCCAGGCTACGACGAGCTTCTTCATTAAACAGAATTTGTTTAGCCATTTTATATCGCTCCTTTGAAAATTCAATTACAAATAAATTACAGTTTTTATGTTACTTCTCAATTGTAGCTAAGATATCGCGTTCGCTGAGAATCAGGTAATCCTTACCTTGATGTTTAACAGGAGTTCCGCTGTATTTTGCGAAGATAACTTCATCGCCAACTTTTACTTCGGGTTTAATCAGAGTGCCGTTGTCGCTGTATTTGCCTCTGCCTACAGCCAGAACCTTGCCCTGTTGCGGTTTTTCTTTTACTGCGGTATCCGGCAGGAAAATGCCGCTGGCAGTTTTTTCTTCTACTTCTACAACCTCTACAATTACGTGATCAGCTAATGGTTTTAACATTTTTATAACCCCTTTCGAGTATTCTTACTTACGTGAGAGTAATTTGCTTCTTGGTTATTAGCACTCATTTACTCTGAGTGCTAACCACAATTCTTATTATATCCATATTAGGAAAAAATGCAAGTACTTTTTCGCTGTTTTTTACAAATTTGTCGCAATTTCTGTTTCACGTCCTCAAAAATCGGCTTCAGCACTCTATTTTTTTGCTTCGCAGGCCAAAATTTTTGCTTGAGCACAAAAAAAGAGCAGTTTACACTGCCCTTTCAGCCTATTGTTGTCTTTTGGCCGCAGCTGCAATAATGCTTTCCGCCAGCTCCTTCAGACTGATGCGTTTGGCCATACTGAACTGCTGCATCTTACGGTATGCTTCCTGCTCCGTCATTCCGTGCGCTGCCATGAGGATACCCTTGGCACGATCCAGCAGCTTACGTGTCTCCAGGCTTTCCTTCAGCTTATCAAGCTCCAAATTAAGCTTATGCATTTCCTGAAAGCGTTTGGCCGCAATCTCCATCGCCGGGAAAAGCTGTTCCTCACGTACAGGCTTAACCAGATAAGCAATAACGCCTGCATCCGATGCCTGCTCAACAATATCCTGCTGACTGTAAGCTGTCAGCAGCAATACCGGCGCAATATTATCGGCAGCAATAATTTTTGCTGCGGTAATACCGTCCATAATCGGCATTTTAACATCCATGATAATAAAATCAGGCTTCAATTCCGCAGCAAGCTTTACTGCTTCCTGTCCGTTGGCAGCCTCGCCTACTATGTCATGACCGGCATCTGCCAGCATTTCGCGTAAATCAAGACGCAAAATAGCTTCATCATCTGCCAATAATATTCTCAGTTTATTTAACATCTTCCAGTCCCCCCTTTGGAATTGTTACTAAAGCAAGTGTACCGCCATCATCACGATTCGTCAAGCTAAAGCTTCCCTGCAGGTCTGCTTCCGCCATAGTCTTGATAATTTTCAATCCTAAGCTTTGACGGCTGCTGTTTAAAGAAAATCCTTCCGGAAGACCTACACCGTCATCGGCAATCGATAAAACATAACGCTTGCTTTCTTCCGCAAAGCGCACCTTAAGGCTGCCGCTCATACGTCCTTCGTAAGCATGTTCTATAGTATTCTGCAATAATTCGTTGAGAATCAAAGCGATGCTTGTTGCCTTATCAGACGGCAGCTGTACAGGATCTGCTTTAAAATCGGCATGCAGGATAAATTCCGGATGCAGCATACTGCTGATAATTGCCTGATAAATTCCCTTAGCCACCTTACCGACATCAATCAGACCTGTATCCTGCTGCGAAAGATACTCATGCACAATAGCGATACTGTTGACTCTGTTGACGCAGTCACGCAAAACTATTTTGGTTTCTTCACACTGCGCGCGACGCTCCTGCAGGCGCAGCAGACTGGCGATAGTCTGCAGATTGTTCTTTACACGGTGATGAATCTCTTTAATTACCACAGATTTTATCAGCAGCTCCTCGTCTTTTTTACGCAGCTCGGTGATATCCTGCAAAATGACAATAGCACAACCGGCCTTAGGCCTGGGAATTACCGGCAGAATACGTATGGAAAGCAAAATGCCATGCATCGTAAATTCCTTGCTTTCCGCCGTGCCTGTTTCCATAACCATACCGACCAACGGCCAGTTGATAGCAACATCATTAGTACGGCAGCCGACAAGATGAGAAATATCCATAACATCAAACATATGACGCGCACGGTTGTTGGCAGCAACAATCACTCTGTTGGCATCTACTACCATAATGCCGTCAGAAGGCAGCAGTCGCCGATAGTTGCTGTTATTGCTCACATCCTGCCGCAGATTACACAAAAGCTCCAGCGACTGAGCAATAATAATATCATCGGGAGCAGCACTTTCAAAGCTGACGGCACCGTAGCAATGTCCGCGGCTGTCACGCAGCGGAAAAACCTTCAGACTGTTGAACATGCCCAAAGCCCATTCACGCTTGCCGTTAACAGGCACATTTTTTTGCAGCACACGCGCAACGAGAGGTTCTTCAACCGCACGTACACGTCGGCCAGTCATATCCGGGCGCACATTTCCGACCTGTGTCATCGGCTGCTCCTGCTTATAAACATTAAAAAACTTTTTATTCTCTCCCGGCAGATAAATCGTCACAGCAGCATGTGCTATATCTGCAGCCAGACCGAGTACCTGTGGCATAGCTTGTAAACTGTTTCTTTGTTCTGCTGTTAAATTGCTCAGCATGTTTCCCCTCTTCTTCCTGCTGTTGTCCTTTCCACAGCTTTATCTGATTAATCCACTATTTTATCCACTATATCCACAGGCTTTTCCACAACAGTAATGCGCTTATATGTGGATATTGCCCGTTTATCCACAATATCCACAGGCTTATACACTATAAAAGACACTTGTTTAGCCTAATTTCAATGATGGATTAGCGTTCAAGTCCAATGGACTGAAGCTATCGGCCTGATACATAAAATAACCGCGGCAGGCAATCATTACAGCATTATCGGTACACAAAATCGGCGTCGGATGCACCAGCTGGGCACCAATCTCCTCCATAGCCTGTGCCAGTGTGTTTTGCAAAGTTTTATTGGCAGAAACGCCGCCGGCCAGCACAATTTTATTGTAGCCTGTATGCTGCATTGCATGCACCGCTTCCTTAACCAATGCATCAACAACAGCTCTCTGGAAGGATGCCGCAACATCGCTGCGGTTCACCTCACGACCTGCCTGCTGCTGGTTGTGCAGATAATTGATTACAGCAGATTTCAGACCGCTGAAGCTGAACTCGTAAGGCTTATCCAGACGTGCTACCGGAAAATCAATTGCCTGGTCATTGCCGTCCAATGCCAGACGCTCGATTTCCGGACCGCCTGGATAAGGCAGCCCCATAACGCGGGCAATCTTGTCGAAGGCTTCGCCTGCCGCATCATCACGCGTCTGTCCCAAAAGCTCAAAGCTGTTATAGCCGGTAACCTTCAGCAGCGCCGTATGACCGCCGCTGACAACCAGCGCCATGAACGGCGGCTTCAGCTCGCTGTCTGCCAAAAAATTGGCAAATACGTGGCCTTCAAGATGGTTGACACCTATCAACGGTTTATCCGTTGCCCAGGCCAGCGCCTTGGCGGCCGAAAGGCCGACAAGCAGCGCGCCGACCAGACCAGGTCCGTAGGTAACGGCAACAGCATCTATCTGCTCCATGCCGACGCCTGCCTGAGATAAAGCCTCGTCAATAACAGGCAAAATATTCTCGATATGCTTACGCGAAGCAATTTCCGGCACTACGCCGCCGAATTTACGGTGAATAACGATTTGTGAGGAAATAATATTGCTCAGTACCTCACGTCCGTTCTTTACTACGGCAGG
>ULTB01031621.1_pt1 | contig 16574 bp, 12 predicted proteins | sample 1957251 | NCBI WGS metagenome assembly ULTB01 (sample SAMEA4835724, study PRJEB28245) | human gut metagenome | biome: gut microbiome; material: fecal sample | place: Denmark | collected 2008
CATTTCTTTACTTAGGACATTATCACATTTCTTTCATACTTGCATTTTTGTTTACTCCATTTCTTATTGACATATTTAATAATTTTGTTTATAATATATTTAGAAAATGAGAAACCACAAACGTGGTTGCCTAAGATATGTTTCAACAACACATTGCTCGGGAAAGCTAGATGTGTTGTTTTTTATTGGTTATTTGCTTTTGCTCAAAATAATAACTATTGCTATTATCAAGGCTATGGCAATGATAGTTATAAATATTAAAGAATAAAATAATATGTATATTATGCTCAATAATACTGAATCTATCATAAACCTCACCTCATTTAATTGGAGGCAACCACATCTGCTATTCTCACTTTCTATGTTATTTAGTCTATACTATTTTTTATGTGTTGTCTAGCGAACATAGAAAAAAAGGGCCTTATTTTTTTAAGGTCCTTTTTCTTATTATTCTTTTCGTTTTTGCTTTATCATTAGTTCAATAGCTGCTACTAAACAAACTGTCATACTTCCAATAAATGCTACCATTATTATTCTTGCTGCAGTTACTGCTGTTTCGATACCTGTTCCAACTGATATTACTACTAGTGATTTTCCTTCGTCATTTTCTTTATTTTTGTCCTCATATCCATATGGATTGCTACTATTTATAACCATTGCTGTATTCATTTTTTCTCCAAAGTTTGTTACACTGTTTTTCCATTTTACTGTTATTCTTACTTGTTTTGTTTCCCCTGGTTTTATTGTTTCATTTTCATATGCTTTGTATGTGGCTAAGTTTTTATCCATTATCCATCCGTTGCTTTCTTTTGTTACTAGTGTAAATCCTTCTGGAATTTTATCTATTATAGTTCCTACCTTTGCATCTGTTTCACCAACATTACTTACTTTTATAACATATTGTAATTTTACATTTGCTGTTGATATCTTTCTTTCTCTTATTTCTATTTTTCTTACGTCAGAATTATCTATTAATGTCTCTTCTCCATCAAATGTTACTTTTTCTAATTGTTTTTCTACTTTCATGTCATATTTTAATCTTATATTGATGATATCAAATTTTTGTATTTCTTTTGTATTTTCTATTTTTATTTCTTTTTGCTCAATTTCATGGTAACCATCTTTTGTTTGTTGTATTAAAATTTATTCTCCTATTGGTAGTCTTTCTAAATAATAACCGTCTTTTGTTTTCTTTATTTCTAAAGTCTTATCTTCTTTTGTTTCCTCTTCGTTTGTTGTATTATTTTCATTGTCATTTATTTCTTCTTTTGTTTCTTCTTTTGTTGTATCATTTTTGTCATCATTTATTTCTTCTTTTGTTTGAGCTATTATTTGTTTTGTTTCTTTGTCTAATATTTGTAAATTAGCATCTTCTATTAATTGTTTTGTCTCCTCGTCTATTACATTTATTAGTACTTTTGTTATGTCTTGATAGATTTCAGTTTTTTGGATTTCTAAAGTATCTTCAACAGACATATCTATTTCTTGATATTCTACAAATCCTTCTTTTACTGGTATTTTAGTTTCTACTATAGTATATTTTCCTATTGGCAATCTTTCTAAATAATAGCCATTTTCTGTTTGTTTTATTTGTAATACTTTATCATCGTTTGATGTTTCATTTTCATTAGTTCCATCATTTCCTATTGTCTCGTTTGTATTACTATTTATTTCTTCATTTACTACTTCATTTGAATTGCTGTTTACAACTTCATTTGCTATTTCATTTGATATAACATTTGATTGTTCTTCTTTTGTATTATTTTCTTCTTGTTTTATTTCTTTTGTTGTAGCTACTACTTGTTTTGTTTCCTTATTTACAATGTTTAAACTTATCTTTGATGTTATATCTTCTTTAGTTTGCTTATCATATACTATAATATTTACTTTGCTAATAGCTTGAGTTGCAGTAACACTTTGAACTTCAAGAGTATCTTTTACTTCAAATTCCACATCTTTTATTGTTACATAACCTGATTCACTTGGTACTTCTACTTCTTTTAATATGTAGTTTCCGATTGGTAATTTTTTTACTTCATGTTTATTTCCATCTTGTACCCACTCGTCTTTTACTCCTTCTGTTTCTTTATCTACTATTTGCCACTTTGTTCCTTCTACATATTTTTCATTTTCTAGCTCGTCAAATATATGTACTTCTAGCTTACTTACACTTTGAATTATTTCTAATTGTTGTACATCTTTAGTATCTCTTACTTCAAAATCTACATCATTTATTGTTACATAACCCAAGTTTGGTATTTCTATTTCTTTTAGTACGTAATTTCCAATTGGTAAACCTAATACTCTTTGAGGACTTGCTGGCATTACAAATGTTGCCATTTCTTCATTTGTATTTTTATTTAATATTTTAAATTTAACTCCAGATACATAGCTTGAATCTATTTCATCTTTTAAAATGATATCTAATTTAGTTTGTCTACTTATAATGTTAATTATATTTTCTTCTTGTTCTTGTCCATTTATTTCTATTTTTCCATTTGTTTTTATTATAAATTCTACTTCTTCAGCTGTAACATATCCTCTTGCTGGCTCTATTTGTTTTACTATGTATTTTGTATTTACTTTTAATTTTCTAAATGTTTTTATTTGAGCTTCTGTTTGCCAAGTTTCTATTATTTTTCCTGTATCTTTTTCTACTATTTGTAATTTAGAACCTGCTACTAATTGCTCTTCTTCATTTATGTCTTGAACTTTAACATTTGTTTTTTGTCCTACCAAGTCTTTTTCTATCTTTAATATAGCTTGTTTTTGATTGTCTTTTATTGTATCTATGTCTACTTGTTTTTCTTGTAATACGTATCCTTCTGGTGCTTCTATTTCTTTTACATAGTACTTTCCTTGTGGTAAGTCTATATTTTCTTGTGAATTAAATCTAATTTCACCATTTTCATTTGAAGTTATAGTCTGCAATAATGTATTTGCTGGTATTATTTTTACATTTCCATTTTTATCTGTGTATCTTATTTCTTCTTTTGTATATAATCCATATTTTCCACCTTGTCTATTTATATTTTGTTCTTCTTCATCTTTATTATGAATTAATATTTCTATTTTTTGTCTTATTTGCTCTTGCTCTACATTTTTAAATACTACCGGTACTTCTTGTCCTTGGTAATCTATTTCTACTTCTTTATCGTTAGTATTTAATGTGAATCCAGTTGGACATTCAACTTGTTTTATAATGTATTTTCCTAGTGGAAGATTTTCTATTATTCCTTCACCTTTCTCATTTGTTGTTATATATCCTACTACTTCATCTTTTGAATATATTTTTTGTCCTTGATTGTCTTGTGTGTATATATCTTCTTTTGCAATTATTTGATATTTTGCATTAGATACTTTTCTATTGGTATATTCAAAACTATAATTTTGGTTGTTATCAGTAGCAATATTAGATAAATATTCTCCTTGTGTTTTTATGGTTATATCTCCTACAACTGATTTGTTTGTTTCATTTACTACTATAATATAGTCTCCTAAATATGTGTCTGTATAATATGCTGTATTTGTTCTTATTTCAAACCTTATATTATCTCTTGAATTTAATTGTGTTTGTCCATTTACTGATGTACCTTCAAATTTATTTGTTGTATATCCTTCTCCTGCTGTTATTTCTATTAACTCATATTGTCCTACTTCTAATTTCATTGGTGTTATTATAAATCCTGTTTTTTGAGCTTCAAATGGTTTATCTGGTGTTCCATATTCTACATATCCTTCATTTGGAACCCATATTTTATGAGTCATGTATTCTTGTGTATCTATATTTCTTATTACGTATTTAATATTTTTATTTATTATCGTTTGTGATGTTTGCACATCTCTTATATATATTTTTACTTTTGTTCTAAAATTATTATCTCTTACAAATCTTAAATCTTGCAATGTTTTAGAATCTTGCTCTATTTTAACTACAACTGGGCTTGCTGTATCTTGTTTTCTTGGCACACTAGTCTCTATTGCAACGTATTCTCCATATGCAAGTTCTGGACTTTTTAAGTAACCTTTATCATTTGTTCTAATTTCTTGTATTGTTTCTCCTTGTGATGAATTACTATAATCTTTTACTAGTGTCTCTGAACTTAAATTGTATGGATGATATACTTTATCATCTCCTGGTAATACTTGTTCATTTCCCTCTTCGTACATTATTTTGTAATAGTAATCTACCAAGTCTTTTAAATAATATGTTCCATCTGCATTTTGTCTTTGTTTTATTCTTTCATCTTTTTGTGCTTTTGTATCTATTAGTTCATATCTTTCTGTTGTTACTTTTCTAATTTTCCCTTCTTTTACTATTTTCCTCTCCTATAAATTATAATATTATTACTTGTATTATAATTTCTTCTTATATTTAAGTAAATGGTTATATTTGGCACTTTTTTAAGGTAAGTTAAACTTACTTACGGAACATGTTTTTTCGACTTTTATGTCTTTTTCTTGATATTTTTGTTACAATTTTTACAAATTTTTAAATTTATGAGTATTAATTTTCTTTAAAGCCTTCATTTCCGTAATAAATAAATAATTTTTTCGTTACATTCTTCTATTTCTCTTGCACAATTTTGATATACATTCATATCATATCCCCATGGATCTTTTATATCCATATCTTGTCCATTGTTATCTAACTTAGCATATTCTTTCATAGTAAATACTTTTTCTTTTAATTTTGGATACATATGCAATACACTTTGTTTATGAGATTCTGTAGCACATAGTATTATATCCATTTCTTTAATTCTAGACCTTCTTATATTTGTTGCTCTATGTTTTTCTATATTTACATCATAATATTTTGCCGCTTCTATAGCATTATATGTTGCATAGTCACCATCTTCAGCATATATTCCACATGAGCATATATCTAAATCTAAATTATTATCTTTTGCCAATTTTTTCATCATTCCTTCTGCCATGGCACTTCTGCATATATTTCCTGTGCATATAAACATTATTTTCATTTGTTTTTTCCTCCTAATTCTTTTGTATTATATCAGTTTTTCAATTATATGCAAATGCTTTTATGCTAAACTAAATCGGCCCGTCCCTAATAGTTTATATGCTCATTGCAATCATACCTAGTAGGAAACCCACTATATTTCCTATTGCTGTCATTCTTCCATGGTATAGGCTATTTGATTCTGGTATTAGCTCGCCTGATACTATGTACAGCATTGCTCCTGCTGCAAAGCTTAAGCACATTGCTATTACTTCTTGTGATATTCCTCCAAGTATTGCTCCAAAAAATGCTCCTATTCCTGTCGTTACTCCTGATAATATTACATAGAAAACTACTTTTATTGGATTCATCCCTCCATTTTTCATTGGCACTGCCATGCTTATTCCTTCTGGTACATCATGCAGACATATTGCAATTGCTAGTGAATAACCTAATGTTAGTGATGCTCCAAAGCCTGAGCCTATTGCTAAACCTTCTGGAAAATTATGAAGTGCCAAACCTATGCTTACGATTATTCCTGTTTTTAGTAAGTTGCTTGTAGTGTTTGTATTTATTTTATTTGTATTAAACTTTTTTTGTACTAATATGTCACATATTATCATTATTATTATTCCTGCAATAATTCCCATAAGTACACTGAAAATGTTTGCTATTTCCATTGCTTCTGGTATTAAGTCAAAGCATATTATTGCTAACATTAACCCTGATGCAAATGCTAAAATAAAACTTAAAAATTTATTTGACTTTCTTTTGAAGCATACTCCTATTATTCCTCCTATTGTTGTTCCAAATGTTCCGAAAAATAAGCCTATTAATGTTGTTTTTAGTATTTCATTCAAATTAAAACACTCCTTAAAATTAAACTTTTTATTAGTTTATTTTTAAGAAGTGTTATTTATTCGTTTATATATTTTTTAATTTTTTATATTTTATATATGCAATTGTAGTTGCTCCTATTAGTAAGAATATTATAAGTGTTAATCCTATTCCTACTCCTGTTTGTGGTATTGTTCCTTTTGCTGTTGTTTTGTCTTCTTTTCCGTCTGTTTTATCTTTTTTACTTGAACTGTCTGTTTTTGTTCCTCCATTTATTGATGAGTCATCTTTATCTTCAGATTCATTTGACTTTCCTGTTTCTTCAAATTCTATATTTAATATAGAATGCCAAAATAGCCCATTTTTTATTTCTACTCCGAATTTTACTTCATTTTCACCGTCATCTTCTTCATTTTGTTTTTCATTTAATATAACTTTAGTTCCATCATCACTTAATACACAATTTATAAATTCAAGTCCATCTACTGAATATGCTATACTATCTTTATTTTGTGCTTGAATAAATAATAATGGTAATTTAACCTCTTTTGAACTACTTTTAACTGTTAATATTTGCTCATAGCAATTAGGATATTCCCCATACCTCACTCCACTTTTTAACGGTTCTATTTGAGTAGCATCTTCAATATTATTTTTTTTAAGACTAATAGAAGTAACAATATCTTTTAATGGTATTAATTCCGTAACTTCTTTTATTCCATTTTCCTCTAAATCCAAAATACCCAATTTAGTTAATGCTGTTAATGGTTCTAATTTAGTTACTTTATTTCCTTTTAAATCTAATTCTGTTAAATTTTTTAAATTTCTTAAATTTTCAATGTCATTTATCTGATTATAATCTAAATTTAAATCTTCCAAATTAGTTAAGTCTTTTAGTGGTTCTATATTACTTATATTATTACTATCTAAATGTAAATGTGTTAATTTTTTTAAGTTTCTTAAAGGATCTATATCACTTATATTATTTTTACTTAGAACTAAGAAAGTTAAATTATTTAAATTACTTAATGCTTTAATATCACTTATATTATTGTATCCCAATTGCAAATAATCTAAATTTGTTAAATTTGACAAATCATCTATATTAGATAAATCTGTCCATTCTATACCTAAACTTGTTAGATTTTTTAAATTTTTTATTGGCTCTATATTTATTTTATTAACATCACTTATAGTTAAGTGTTTTAAGTTTTGAAAATTACTTAATATATTCATATTCTTTAATTCTAATTTATCATATAAGCCACCACCAATTGATAATTGCTCTAGATTGGTTAACTCTTTTATTTGTTCAAGGTCATCTACTTTTGTACAAGATACACCTAATCTTTTTAGTTTTTTTAATCCTTGTAATTGCTCTATATTTTTTAACTCTGAATTACCAATTAATGATAAATCCTCCAAATTAGATAACTCTTTTATAGGTTCTACATTACTTATATTACAATTTAATCTTAATTCTTTTAAATTTTTAAATTTTTCTATTCCAGTTATATCTGTAATTTCATCATTATCTATGTCCAATGATTCTACATCAGTTACATTCATTTCTATTCTTAAATTATTATCATCTTTGGTTTTTATATAACTCATATATCCTCTTTCAAAATATTCTAAAAGAGAATTATATAAATTAACATCTTTGAATTGTATTTCTGTGTATTCTTCTGTTGCTTTAGATATTGTAGGTATTAATAATATTGCTAATGCTATAGTGCATAATATTAATATTTTTTTAACTTTTGTCATTCTTACACCTCCTTTATCTTCTGCATTAAATTTTTATTTATTGTTCATCTATTTTTTTACCAAATATAGACATTGCAAGTTTTCCTACTACTGGTAGTTCTGGGTCTTCCTCTTTGTTTGCTTTTACTATACCTATTACTACTAGTACAACATATAGTCCATATACTATTGTTGAAAAAAATGGAATATATACAGGAATAATTCTGTATATTGCATAAATAAGCATATAACCTACACCTATTATTATTGCTTGTGCTGCATGTATTTTTGTATTTCTTTGGCTATCTTTCATTCCAAATAATACTATAAGTCCACCTATCCAAGTAAATACATATGCTAAAATTGCTTTACCTTTTTCACTCATCTTTCCCTTTCTCCTTTCTAAAAAAATTGTATAATTAAATTCTTTTTTGTAGAATTCTGTAGTTAATATATCATTTAAATATATAAATGTAAATAGATTTTTATATATTTATATATATAGGTAGCAATATTCACCAATACCGTATTAATATGAAATTGACCAGAGAACAATTAGCTGAAAAAAGCCATATTACTGCAAGTCATTTGTACCAATTAGAAATAGGAAATAGTATTCCTTCAATAATAACAGTTTTAAATCTTTGTAATGCATTAAATATTACAGTTGCTCAGCTTACAGATAATCTTTTGTATTGCAATGTTAATAAATATGTTGAGACAATTTCTAAAAATTTTGATAAATTGTCTGAAAAAAATAAGAAAGCTGTTATACAGTTAATAGAAAATTTGATTGATGAATAATACTAAAATAGGAAGTATTTTATAAATACTTCCTATTTCTCTTTTATTACTATTCTTCTTCACCTTTTAATCTTTCGGCTCTATCTGCTGCAATTAAGTTGTCAATCATTTCATCTAGGTTTCCATTTAAAAAGTCTTCAAATTGATATACGTTCATTCCTATTCTATGGTCTGTTATACGTCCTTGTGGATAGTTGTACGTACGTATCTTTTCACTTCTATCTCCACTACCCACTTGGCTTTTTCTTTCGTTTGCTATTTGACTATCTCTTTTTGTTTTTTCTATTTCATATAATCTTGAACGTAATAAACGCATTGCATATTCTCTGTTTTGTACTTGTGAACGTTCTGTTTGGCATTCTGCAACAACTCCTGTTGGAACGTGTATTAATCTTACTGCTGATGATGTTTTATTTACGTGTTGTCCTCCTGCACCAGATGCTCTATAAACTTCCATTTTTATATCTGCTGGGTTTATATCTATTTCTACATCTGCTACTTCAGGAAGTACAGCTACGGTCGCAGTTGAAGTATGAATTCTACCACTGCTTTCTGTATCTGGTACACGTTGTACTCTGTGAACTCCACTTTCAAATTTTAGTCTACTATATGCTCCTTTTCCTGTAATCATAAAAGATATTTCTTTATAGCCCCCAAGACCTGTTTCATTTTCGTTTACTACTTCTAGTTTCCAATGCTTCTTTTCTGCATACATAGAATACATTCTAAATAATGTTCCTGCAAATAGTGCTGCTTCTTCTCCTCCAGCGCCTCCACGTATTTCACATATAACGTTTTTATCGTCATCTGGATCCTTTGGAATTAAAAGAATTTTTAATTCTTCTTCTATTTTTGGCATAGCTTCTTTATTTGCAAGCATTTCTTCTTCAGCTAAATCTTTCATTTCTGGGTCGTTCATCATTTCTTTTGCTTCTTCGTATGCTTGTTTCGCCTTTTTATATTCTCTATATTTTTGTACTATTGGCTCTATTTCAGCATGTTCTTTCATATATTCACGCCATTCGTTTGTTCTTGATATTACTTCTGGATCGCTTATTTTTGCTGTTAACTCTTCATAACGTTTTTCTACAGTCTCTAATTTATCAAACATAAATATTCTCCTTTTTTATTAATGTCAGGGGACATACCTTATCCTTTAGGTTTTTCCCGATTTTGCTTTCTTTGGTATTATACTATATTTTTTTCATTTATTCAATAGTAAAAAACTTAAAAAGTCTAGGTTAATTGTAACCTAGACCTTTATTTTATAAATTTTCTAATCCTATTACTACTTTCTTTATTTTAGCTAAGTCTGTTATTGTTATTGTATCATTTTCGTTTACATCTCCTGCTTTTAGATATGCTCCTGTTAGTGTTTCCGTATTTATTATGTGTTTTTTTATTTTTGCTACATCTGTTATTGTTATTTTTCCATCTCCACTTACGTCTCCATTTACAACTATTTCATATGTTTCTCCTGTTGCAAATTTTACTTTATATCCTGTTGCTACTATATCATTTTCTGTTAATTTTGTTCCATCTGTCTTTTGTATTTCATATTCTCTATTTGATTTTACATCATTTTTTACTTCTGATACTTTTGTTTCTGGTTTTATATTAGTAATATAATTTCCATCTATTTTGTAGTTTGTTGCTGATATAGTTAATTTTTCTGGTTCTTTTTTTATATTTGTAATTTCTATTGTTTTACTTGAGATATTTCCTACTCTATCTTTTACATATACTTTATATATTCCATTTGATTTTACTATTACTTGATTATAGTTTGACCATGTTTTTTGCTCATCCCATGAATATCCTTCTATTCCTGATGAATCTGTTGCATTTACTTTTAATATTAAATCACTATCCGTTATTTCTGTTGTACTTAATGTAATGCTTTGTATTATTGGTGCATCTTTATCTATCATTATTGTTTTTATTGCTTCTTCTTGATTATAATTACCAGCTATATCTCTATATTTTTCTCGTCCTATAGTTACTACTTGTCTACCACTTTGAGTATTTGTAACTAATAATGTATAATATGTTTCTCCATTTTCTTCTTTCTTTCCTAGTATTCCTTTTGTTCCATTTTCTACATTTATAATATCTGCTGTAATTCCTTGCACTTCTTCACTAAACTTAATTTTATATATTACACTATCTTTGTTAGTTATACTTCTATCTTCTGTTTCTATTTGGCATGTTGGTCCCCTTCTATCTATTGTAATTATTTTTAATGTTTCTTCTATTTCATTTCCTGCTTCGTCTTCACAAGATCCTTTTGTTAAACCTACTACCAAATCTCCATCTGCTTTTGGCAATACTTCTATTACATATTTTCCTGGATCTTCTGATATACGTCTAATTTCTCTTATATCTCCGTTAACTACAAAGATTTTTTCTTCTCCAAAATCTTTAATCTTTTCACTAAATTCAAATGTATATGTTATTGTGTTTACATTTGTTATATTTGTATCTATATTTGATGTTATTATACATGTTGGAGCTATACTATCTTTAACATCTAGATTAAATCCATAATTTCCTTTATTTGCCCATTTATATGTTTCACTTTGCTTTTCACATTCAATTGTTAAATTAGTGCATCCATAAAATGGATTTCCTTCTATATTAGTTACATTAATAGGAATTGACACTTTTTCTAAATTTTCACAATTACTAAATGCTCTATTCCCTATTTTTTTGACTTTTTCTGGAATTTCTATTCTACTTATTCTTGTTTCTGCAAAAGCACTTTCTCTTATTTCTTCTATATTATTAGGTATGTTTATGTTTTCTAAGTCTTCGCATCCTGCAAAACTAGCTCTTCCTATTATCTTTAATGTGTCTGGTAATCTTACATATGAAAGTTTTTCTAAACTTAAGTTTTCTATACTTTCTATTCCTTCTGAAATTATTAATCTTGTAATATTATTAAGCTCTCCATAATTTTGATTGCTTACTTCTTTTACTTCATATCCATCTATACTTGAAGGAATAATTAATTCTTTCTCTTCATTATTAACAATTATTCTTGTTATTTTTACTTTATTGTTTTCCTCTATGCTATATTCCCACTTTCCATCTTCAGAAGTCTGTATTGACGCTTTTATATTACTTAAATTAGTTATTCCTGATAATGTTAAAAATAATATTGTAAATATAATTATTATAAGCACTTTTTTAGTCAAACTTTTTTTATTCATGATAGTTCTCCTTTTATATTTAATATTCCTTATTTTACTTTTAACATATATTTATGTAATTTAAAAGAGCCATGAAATATGTTATATAAATATATTTCACGGCTCTAATTTACGGAAATTCAACCTTTGCTATTTTATTACTTTTTTATTACATTTTTGTAAGATTTGATTTTTATATACTTATTAAGTTATATTTAATGTTTTCTTTATCTAAAATTTCTATTTCTCTATTTGTACATGTAAATATTATTATTTGATTGTTCTTATATTTTTCGTTTATATATTTTAATACATTTCTTAATCTATGTTCATCATAATAAGCAAATGCTTCGTCTAAAATTATTGGCATGCTTTCTTCTGAAAGTTCTTTTACTGCTCCAAATCTTAATGATAAATATAGTTGTTCTATTGTTCCTAGACTCAACTTTTGTGCTGAAATGTATTCTCCATTTTGTTTTTCTACTATTATACCTTCTTCATCGTTTATTTTTACTTTTTTGTATTTTCCTTCTGATATTTCTTCTATGTTTTTTGATAAATTTTGAGTAAATTTTGGAGTAACGTTTTCTTTCATTTTTGTATATGCTATGTCTAATACTTCTTTTGCAAGTTCTATTGCACTATTTTGTTCATTAAGTACTATTTCTCTTTCATTTAATTCTTGTAATTCTTCTTCCATACTTGCTAATTTTTCAAGTTTTGGCATTATATTATTTTTATCTAATTCTAATGAATGTAATTCTAATTTGTTTTTATTTAATTCTTCTTGTATTCTTTCTATTTCATTTGAAATATTGTTGTTTAATTCTATATTCTTTATTTTATATCTTTCATTAAGTTTTACTTGCTCTTTTTCTATATCTGAGTTTATTTTTTGTTTTTGCTTTTCAATTTCTATAATTTTTTCTTCTTTAGCTTTATTTAACATTTCTATTTGCGCTTTAATTTTTTCTACTTCACTTTTTGCTAATTGCAACCTTTGAGTTGCTTTTTCTTGTTGAATTACTTCTTCTTTTATATCTTTTTTATTTTTATTTAGCGAAACTAAAATTAATAGTACCATACTTACTAATGATATTCCAAAAGCTGTAATTGCTAATACCAAATTTTTAATAAAAATAATTCCTATAATAATTGATACCAAAAATAAAATTAATGCTATTATTTTTTTTATTTTTATTTTTCTATTATTCTCTTTTATTTCTCTTTTTTTACTTTCTTTTATAAAACTTAACATTCCTTCATTTTTTGCTTCTATTGCATCACTTTGTTCTTCTAAGCTTTTTATTTTTTCTTCATATGATTTTACTAAGTTTTGATTTAATTCTAGTTTTTGTTTTTCTAATACCTGTTCTTCATATATTTTATTTACTTTTTTTAGCTCTTCTAGCTCTTGTTGATTTTCTTGTATTTTTTTATTTAGATTATTTTTTCTTTCTTCAATGTTATATTTTTCTTGTTTATATTCTTCTAATTCTCCTATTTCATCTTGAAGTTTGAATTGATTTTCTTTAACTACATTCATTGGTCTTCCTGTTGTTCTTAATGTTCCAATTTCTTCTATTTGTTTTTTGTTTAATTTTTCTAATGCCTTTTTATATGAAACATTATCTTCTCCTGTACCTGCTAAATTAGCTAATTTTTGTACTAATACATTTTGTTCTTGCTTCTCTAATTGTACTTCATTTTGATAAGATGCAAACGTAGACAAAAAAGTGTCTTCTTCTATTTTTGTTTGTTCTACAAAAAATTTATTTCCATTTGTTTTATCTATTGTGAATTCTTTTGAAATATCTTCTCCTGCTTCATTATATATTTTAGGATTTTTTTTGTTAAAATCTCTGAATACTTCGTATTTTTTTCCATCGTCTAATATATATGTTATTTTCCCAGAAAATTCCTCACTATTCCATGGTTTATATCTATCGTAATCTGAGAATTCTTTTCCTCTTTTGTTTTTTGATATTCCATAAAACATATCCACAATAAATTTAAGAAATGTGGATTTTCCACTTTCATTATTACCTTTTATTATATTTATATTTTCACTTAAATCTATTTGTTTGTTTTCTAAGTTTCCAAAAGCATTTATTTGTGCGTTTTTTATTTTCAAAATATCACCTCTTCTTTATGACAATGAGTTTATTCCTATTTCTATAGCCTTTTGTATTGTTTCTTTATCTATATTTTCATCTTTTAATTTTTCTAACATTTCTTTAGCAAATATTCCTTTTAGCGTACTGTCATTTTCTATTTCTTCCAAATTATATGCTATCTTTGTTTTATCTTTTATTTTTATTATATTTTCTGTTTGTATTAGCTTATATAGTTTATATATATTTATTTCAAAGTTTCTTTTTCCTATTAATATAATTTTATATAAACTGTTTTTCTCTAATTCTAATTCATTTATTTTTTCTGCTAATTCTTCTATTGTTTCAATTTGACTAATATCTATTTCTTTTTCTTTAAATTCTTTTTCATCTAATGTTATAAATTCTAAGTTTAATTCTTTCTTTTCTAAATTGCCTACTACCATTCCATGCTTTCCTAATTCATCAAAACCTAGGGAAATAGTAGAACCTGGATATATTATGTTTGTTTTTTCTTCTATATTTTTTTTATGTATATGTCCTGTTGCAACATAGTCAAACCCTATTTCTTGTAATTTTTTCGAAGATAGATTGTTATATTGATTTTCTATTTTATCGCTTCCATCTAAATTACAATGAGTTAATAAAATATTTATTTTTTCTTTATTTTCTAATTTTATATTTTCTATGTTTGAGTTATTGCAATAAAAATCTTCAAATCCATATCCATATAATATAAAGTCTTCGTTTTCCACTTTTTCTACTTTAGCTGTGAATATTTTTACGTTTTCACTCCAATTGTATTTTGAGTAATATGAATTTTTTAAGTATGGGTCATGGTTACCTGGAGCAATGTATATTTTTGTATTTGGTATTTGTTTAAAGTTATCATTTATAAAATTTATCGTACTTTCTCTTATATATTCATTATCATATAAGTCCCCTGCTATAAATAGGTATGGAATTTGATTTTGTTTTATATATTCTATCATTTTTTTAAATGCTTTTCTTTGGTCTAGTCTTCTTGTTTCGCCTAGTTCTCTTCTATCGCATAACATTTTAAATGGTGTGTCAAAATGCATGTCTGCTATGTGTACAAATTTCATATTTTCCTCCATTCACTTTTGTTTTATCTGTTTGTTTCATTATATAAATAGTTTCTTTAAAAGTCAATATGTTTTAGAACATTTGTTTTATTATTTGCAATAAAAATAGAGCCTAAAATTTTAGGCCCATTATATTTATTCCATTGGTCCAAATAGTTCATCAAATTTTGCTTCTAATTCTTTTTGTATGTCTTCTGTAAATAATTGAGGCTCTCTCTTTTCTTCTTCATCTTTTGGAAGTTCTGGAGCATCAAAGTCTTCAAAATCTAATATATCTACTACTGGTTCTTCTTTTTTTGGTATTTCATTTTCTATTTTTATTTCTTTATTTTCTTCTATTTTTGTGTTTGTTTCTTCTGGTGCATCTTCAAATAAGTCATCTAATGATTCTACTTTTAAGTTTTGAGCTTCTGTTTTTTGAGTTTCTGGTACATATGGATTGTATGGATTATATTTTCTCCATTCACCTCTAACTCCTGCATCAAAGTTGTTATGGTCTAGTTTATTTGACATTAAGTCTTTATACATTTTGGGTTTTTCAAAGAAATAGAATTTTCTTGCTTTTACTGGTTTTATTCCTTTTTCAAAAATTATGCATAAATCATTATCCATTCTTCTTAATTCATCTGGTGTCATTAATGCTCTTCCCATTACTTGTTCTGAATCACTAAATCCTTGTTTATGCCAATGTTTATCACGATTAGTTGATTTGCTTTGTCTAAATATTGTTTTTTCTCCTAGTGCCTTAGAAAAATATTCTACAGTTTTATACGAGTTACTTCCTAAAAATACGTGCGTATCACAGTTACCAATAATTGTTTCATAACTTTTCTCATATATTGCCTCTAATTGATCTAAGTTTTGTAATATAACACTAAATTGTATTCCTCTACTTCTTGATGTTGATATTTTTTTGTCAAAGTCTGGTATTCTACCTATGTTTGCAAACTCATCTAATATAAAGTATACTGGCATTTTTAGTCTTCCACCATTTAAGTCTGCATAATTATATAATTGTTGTATCATTTGTGAGAAGAATATTGTAAGTAAAAAATCATATGCTGTGTGTGTATCTGATGATATAACATATACAGCTGTTTTTTTCTTTCCTATATCTTCGAAGTTTATTGTATCTGTTGATGTTACTTCTGCTATATCTTTTGAATCAAATTTTCCTAGTTTTGATTGTAATGAGCTTAAAATTGATCCATAAGTTTTTTCTGGCGCTATTTCTATTGATTTGTAGTACATTCTTGCTGGATGATCATATGGTAATTGATTTATTAATTCTGTAAGTAAGTTACTTCCTCCATTTGTGTTTGCTGCTCTTACCAATTCTGAACAACTTGCTAAGTTTTGCTCTTCTTCAGGTCTTGTTGCTATTAAATAATAGATTAATGCTTTTAATAACATTTCTGCCATGTCTTCCCAATATGGGTCTGATTTACTTTCTGATGCTTGACCTTTTACTACTGTATTTGCAATAACGTCTACATCTAATTCGCTTGCTACGTGCATTAATGGATTATATCCATCACTATTTGCTGGGTTTACTAAGTTTAGCACTTTTATATCGTATCCATGAGCTTTTAAATATCCTGCTGTATCATCATATAGTTCACCTTTTGGATCTGTAAATACATATGAACCTAACATTTGATATGCATTTGGTTTTGAGTATGATGCTGATTTACCAGATCCAGAACCGTCCAACTATAAGTGTATTTACGTTACCACGCTTATCTACTGGTAAGTAATTATCTTCTGCTAAGATTATTCCTTTATTTTTACTTAATACTTTGTATTGTTC
>ULTB01010412.1_pt1 | contig 16542 bp, 10 predicted proteins | sample 1957251 | NCBI WGS metagenome assembly ULTB01 (sample SAMEA4835724, study PRJEB28245) | human gut metagenome | biome: gut microbiome; material: fecal sample | place: Denmark | collected 2008
CGTTCAAATTTTGCCTTTGCCATTTGAATCTTTTCCTCCGTATTCAATAAGTCGTTTTTTTATTCAGGCGCGTTTTTACGCGCATTGCGCAAATCCTTTAGTATTTACCGAGTATCTTCTTTGCGATTGCGTCGCTGACCTGCTCATAGTGGTCGAACTGCATCGTAAAGGTACCGCGGCCCTGTGTTGCAGAGCGCAGATGGGTAGCGTAGCCGAACATCTCGGAAAGGGGACACTGGCAGTCTATCACCGTGGTCACGCCGCGGTTCTCCGTGCCGACGATCTTGCCCCTTCGGGAAGTAATATTGCCCAGCACGTCGCCCACGTATTCATCGGGAGTGACTATCTCGACGTTCATCACGGGCTCAAGCAGCACGCAGCCGCCCTTTTCCATAGCCTCCTTGAGCGCCATGCTGCCCGCGATCTTGTACGCCATCTCCGAGGAATCCACCTCGTGATAGGAACCGTCCAGCAGCGTCGCCTTGAAGTCCACCAGCTCGTAGCCGCCCAGCGCGCCGCTTCCCGCCGCTTCCTTTATGCCCTGCTGTATTGCGGGTATAAATTCCTTGGGTATGCAGCCGCCCACGGTCTTGTTCTCGAACACAAAGCCGGAGCCGGGCTCGCCCGGGCTGAACTCCCCCACGCAGTGACCGTACTGGCCGTGTCCGCCCGTCTGGCGCACGAACCTGCCCTCGGTCTTTACGGTCCTTGTAAGGGCCTCCCGATAGGCTACCTGAGGGTTGCCCACCCTGCATTCCACCTTGAACTCCCGCGTTATCCTGTCCACGATTATTTCAAGGTGAAGCTCGCCCATGCCGGCTATTATGGTCTGGCCGGTCTCGCGGTCAACATAGGTCTTGAAGGTTGGGTCCTCCTCGGAGAGCTTTTGCAGCGTCTGCTCCAGCTTTTCCTGCCCCGCCTTGGTCTTGGGCTCTATTGATACCCTTATGACGGGCTCGGGGAACTCCATTGATTCAAGCAATACCGGCCTGCCCTCGGTGCAGAGGGTGTCGCCGGTGCCGGTCTCCTTGGGGCCTACCAGCGCGGCGATGTCGCCCGCGTATACCTCGTCTACCTCGGTACGGCTGGCGGCGTGTATCAGCACCAGCTTGCTCACGCGCTCGCGCTTGCCCTTGGTGGAATTGTAAACGTATGTGCCGGACTTGAGCGTGCCGCTGTACACCCTGAAGAAGGCCAGCCGCCCCACAAAGGGGTCTGTAACTATCTTAAAGGCCAGGGCCGCAAAGGGCTCGTCATCCGCGCATCTGAGCTGTATCTCCTTAGTGCCATCCTTGCTGGTACCAACTGGCGCTGGCACATCCAACGGGGAGGGCAGGAAGTCCACTATGGCGTTGAGCAGGGGCTGCACGCCCTTGTTGCGGTAGGATGTGCCGCAGCATACCGGCACCAGCTCGTTTGCTATTGTCTTTTTCCTTATGCAGGCGATCATATCCTCTGGGGAAAGGTCGCCTTCATCAAGGTACTTTTCCATCATCTCATCGTCCGCGTCGGCTATGGCGTCCAAAAGCTCTGCCCTGTACTGCTCCGCGTCGGCGCGCATATGCTCGGGGATCTCCTCCTCGCGTATATCCACACCTTCGTTGTCATAATACACCTCGGCCTTCATGCGCACAAGGTCGATTATCCCGACAAAGTCCGCCTCGCTGCCTATCGGCAGCTGTATGGGCACGGCGTTGGCGCCGAGGCGCTTCTTCATCATGCTTATGACGTTGAAGAAGTCCGCGCCTACTATGTCCATCTTGTTCACATAGGCTATGCGGGGTACGTTGTACTTGGTGGCCTGATGCCATACCGTCTCGCTCTGGGGCTCCACGCCGCCCTTGGCGCAGAATACCGCCACGGCGCCGTCCAGCACCCTCAGTGACCTCTCTACCTCGACGGTAAAGTCAACGTGACCCGGCGTGTCGATGATGTTTATGCGATGCTCCCGCCAATATGTGGTGGTAGCGGCTGAGGCAATGGTTATGCCCCTCTCCTGCTCCTGCACCATAAAGTCCATAGTGGCGGCGCCTTCATGCACTTCACCTACCTTGTGTATTTTTCCCGTGTAGAAAAGTATGCGCTCGGTGGTGGTGGTCTTTCCGGCGTCAATATGAGCCATTATGCCGATATTTCTCGTTTTTTCCAGCGGTGTGGTTCTGGGCATTTCCTCTGCCTCCTTTCCCTTGTCGCTATTGCTCCGCTCAACAGATACGGCGTGCGATTGCACGCCGCATTTGAAAATATGCTGTTGTCTGCTTTACCACCTGTAATGGGCGAAGGCGCGGTTGGCCTCGGCCATCCTGTGGGTATCTTCCTTCTTCTTGAAGGCGCCGCCTGCGTTGTTGCAGGCATCCAGTATTTCACCGGCAAGGCGCTCCTGCATGGTGCGCTCGCTGCGGGCGCGGGCATAGCTTACCAGCCAACGAAGGCCAAGGGTCTGACGGCGCTCGGGACGGATCTCGATAGGTACCTGATAGGTAGCGCCGCCCACGCGGCGGGCCTTGACTTCCAGAACGGGCATGATGTTGTTCATGGCCTCCTCGAAGACCTCCAGAGGCTCGCGGCCGGTCTTGTCCTTTATTATATCGAAGGCGCCGTAGCAGGCCTTCTGAGCGGTGCCGCGCTTGCCGTCAAGCATTACCTGATTGACGAGCTTGGTAACGAGCTTTCCGCCGTAAATAGGGTCGTCCAGAACTTCACGCTTGGGTACAAATCCACGTCTTGGCATATTCTGTTACCTCCTTACTTCTTGGGGCGCTTTGCGCCATAGCGGGAACGGGCCTGCATGCGCTTTGCAACGCCTGCGGTATCCAGAGCGCCGCGAATGATGTGGTAACGGACGCCAGGGAGATCCTTTACACGGCCGCCGCGAATGAGAACCACGGAGTGCTCCTGCAGGTTGTGGCCGATGCCGGGGATATAGGCGGTACCCTCGAGACCGTCGGTAAGACGGATACGGGCGATCTTACGAAGAGCTGAGTTAGGCTTTTTGGGGGTCATAGTACGCACTGCGGTGCAGACGCCGCGGCGCTGGGGGCACTGCTTCAGTATAGGTGAATTGGACTTATACTTTACCTGTTCCCTGCCTTTGCGAACCAACTGGTTAATAGTAGGCATTAGGTTTTCTCCTTTTCAAAATATATTTGTTATTTATATTAAGAAAATCCTCTGCAACCCCTTGAAGAGGAATTTTTCCCGATAAATAAGCCGCCGCTTCTGCGCAGAACTGCCCTGAATGCATACTCTGCCCATAAAGTACAGCATTCGTATTCTACAACATAAGCGGCTCGCTGTCAAACGTTTTTAATGATTTTCTTTCGAAAAACACTATATATTTTGCTCTTCCTTCCCTTTTTTATCCGATGCGGTGAACAGGCCCTGCCTGAGGGGCTCCCTGGAGAATACCAGCCTGCTCATATCCTTGTAGGGGCTTATCTCGAACCAACCCTTTGCCTTGAATTCGTCAAGGCCTGGCACCTCGAATATGTCCATACAGGTAGCCTCGGAGAACTTTTTTATCATGCTCTTGCGGCTTGCCCTGCCTATAAGCCACGTTCCGCCCACTACTATCACAAACAGCAGCAGCGGCATGTAGCTTCCTATGGCGGCTATGGCCTCGGCCGTGGGCGTGAAGTTCAGCACGGCCAGCATTATTATTGCCACGGTAAGGGTGACTGCCGCCTCGCGGTTAGAAGCGGCATTGTGCTTTTTGCGGCAGTTGGAGCAGCAGGAAAGCTGCACCGGCAGCATGGAGCCTATGCGTAGCTTTGTCTTTAAGCCTATGGCGTTCCTTCCCTCCCGCTTGGGTTCCGGATGGCCTATATCAGCCATGGCGTAGCAATCCGCCCTGTTTTTCTTTTCGCCCTTGCAGAGCACGCACTCCTCTCCTTCGAAGAAGCGAGCCATACCGCCCTCCGGCATAAGGCTCTCTATGGCGTCGATATCCGCCTTTATGCCCGCGGCGTTGTCATTTGTCACAGTGCAGGTTCTGCAGCTCTTCATATTGAGCTTTTTGCAGTATTCTCCGCCGTACAGCGGACAGTCTGTCCTTGTGTATTTTGCCATTTCTGATCCTCCATACAATAGCCCCCATGGACAGTTCGCGCCCATGGGGTCCATTCAAGGCTGTATTTATTGTTCGGTTACGGTAGGGATATCTTCCTTCTCACGCACCTCTACGTTGTGGTAGCGCTTGAGGCCTATGCCGGCAGGTATAAGCTTGCCGATTATGACGTTCTCCTTGAGACCTACCAACGGATCTACCTTGCCCTTTATAGCGGCTTCGGTGAGCACCCTGGTGGTTTCCTGGAAGGATGCGGCAGATAGGAAGGAATCGGTAGCCAGGGCGGCCTTTGTTATGCCCAGCAGCTTGCGCTTTGCGACTGCGGGCTGCTTGCCCTCAAGTATAACCCTCTCGTTCTCGTTTTCGAAGGCGAATATATCCACCAGCTCGCCCGGGAGCAAGGTAGTGTCGCCCGCGTCCTCTATCTGTACCTTGCGGAGCATCTGGCGGATAATGACCTCGATGTGCTTATCCGCGATCTCAACGCCCTGGAGACGGTATACGCTCTGTACTTCCTTGAGCATATATGCCTGAACGCCCTTTACGCCCTTTATCTTCAGTATATCGTTGGGGTTGATGGAACCGTCGGTCAGCTCGTCGCCTGCGTCCACCATGTCGCCGTCCCTGACTCTCAGCTTTGAGCCGAAGGGGATAAGGTACTTGGCGCTCTCGCCGTCATCGTTGGTTATGGTAGCCTCCCGCTTCTTGCCCTCGGTAAGGGACACGCGGCCGCTTATCTCGGAGATGACCGCAAGGCCCTTGGGCTTGCGCGCTTCGAATATTTCAACGACACGGGGAAGACCCTGTGTTATATCGTCGGCAGATGCAACGCCGCCGGTATGGAAGGTACGCATGGTCAGCTGCGTACCGGGCTCGCCTATGGCCTGAGCGGCGATGATGCCTACGGCCTCGCCTATGTCTACCTTGCCGCCGGTTGCCAGGTTGGCGCCGTAGCAGTGCGCGCACACGCCGTGCTCGCTGCGGCAGGTGAATACGCTGCGGCAGCTTACGGTCTTTATGCCTGCGTTGATTATACGGTCGCGTATGCTGAAGGTTATCATCTCGTTGCAGGGGATTATGAGCTCACCGGTGGTGGGATCGTAAACGTCCTCTGCGGTGTAACGGCCCAGCAGCCTGTCGCTGAGGGGCTCTACTACCTTGTTGCCTTCCATAATGGCGCTTATGGGCATGCCCTTTGGACGTTCGCCGCGGGAAGCGGCACAGTCCTCTTCGCGGATTATGACGTCCTGAGATACGTCCACCAGTCTTCTGGTGAGATAACCGGAGTCTGCAGTACGCAGTGCAGTATCCGCCAAGCCCTTTCTGGCGCCGTGGGAGCTTATGAAGAACTCCAGAACTGTCAGGCCCTCACGGAAGTTAGCCCTTATAGGCACCTCTATGATCTGGCCGGAAGGGTCTGCCATAAGTCCGCGCATACCTGCCAGCTGACGTATCTGGTTCTTACTGCCTCGGGCTCCGGAGTCCGCCATCATAGCGATGGGGTTGTAGGGATCCAGCGAGCTCATCAGCGCGTCGGTAACTTTATCGGTAGCATCTTCCCAGACCTTTATGACGTAGCTCCTGCGCTCGCTGTCGGAAAGCATACCGGCGTGGAACAGGTTGTCTATCTCCGCCACCTCATTCTCGGCCTTGGCGATAATTTCCTTCTTCTCCGCAGGTACCTGTATATCCTGGAAGCCTACGGTTATGCCGCCGCGGGTGGAATACTTATAGCCCAGCGCCTTTACGGCATCCAGCATCTCTGCGGTGCGGGTGGGACCGTACTTGCGGTAGCAGCGGTCGATTATCTTTCCCAGATCCTTCTTTACTACCAGCTTATCGATCTCCAGCTTGAACATGTCGTCCAGCGTATCCCGCGGCACATAGCCCAGATCCTGAGGTATTGCGTCGTTGAATATGAGACGGCCTACGGAGGTGTCTATGACGCGGCGGTACTTCTTGCCTTCCCATTCCCGCTCTATGCGCACCTTCACCTTGGACTGGAGGGTGACTTCGCCCATCTGATAGGCCATGAAGGCCTCGTCCTGGCTGCAGAAGACCTTGCCCTCGCCCTTCATGCCGTCGCGCTGGAGGGTCAGGTAGTAGCAGCCAAGTACCATATCCTGAGTAGGACAGGTAACGGGCTTGCCGTCCTGAGGCTTCAGTATGTTGTTTGAGGCCAGCATGAGGAAGCGGGCCTCGGTCTGTGCCTCCACGGAAAGGGGCACATGGACCGCCATCTGGTCGCCGTCAAAGTCGGCGTTGAACGCGGTACACGCAAGGGGGTGCAGCTTGATGGCGCGGCCCTCTACCAGCACCGGCTCAAATGCCTGTATGCCCAGGCGGTGCAGCGTAGGCGCGCGGTTGAGGAGTACGGGGTGCTCTTTTATTACGCCCTCCAGTACGTCCCAGACCTCGGGCTTTACACGCTCTACCATGCGCTTCGCGCTCTTTATGTTGTGTGCGTATGCGTCCTCAACAAGCTTCTTCATTACGAAGGGCTTGAACAGCTCCAGCGCCATCTCCTTTGGCAGTCCGCACTGATACATCTTGAGCTCAGGGCCTACGACTATAACGGAACGGCCGGAATAGTCCACGCGCTTGCCCAGCAGGTTCTGGCGGAAGCGTCCCTGCTTGCCCCGCAGCATGTCGGACAGAGACTTGAGGGGCCTGTTGCCGGGGCCGGTAACGGGGCGGCCACGCCTGCCGTTGTCTATGAGCGCGTCCACCGCCTCCTGAAGCATACGCTTTTCGTTGCGGACTATGATATCCGGCGCGCGCAGCTCCAACAGTCTCTTGAGGCGGTTGTTTCTGTTTATAACTCTGCGGTACAGGTCGTTCAGGTCGGAGGTGGCAAACCTGCCGCCGTCAAGCTGTACCATAGGGCGAAGCTCGGGGGGCAGCACTGGCACTGCGTCCATGATTATCCACTCGGGCTTGTTGCCGCTCTTTATAAAGGCTTCCACTACCTCCAGGCGCTTGATGGCATTGCTGCGCTTCTGGCCGGAGGAGTTGTCTATCTCCCTGCGGAGCTCTTCTTCCAGCTTTTCAAGGTCCAGCGCCTGCAAAAGCTCCTTTATGGCCTCTGCGCCCATACCTGCGCGGAAGGCTTTCGGCCCGTACTCAGCCTGGGCGTCCCGGTATTCCTTATCGGAGAGCACCTGCTTGTACATGAGGGGGGTGGTGCCCGGATCCAGCACTACAAAGGCCGCGAAGTACAGCACCTTTTCAAGGGAGCGGGGGGACATATCCAGCAGCATCTTCATGCGGCAGGGAATGCCCTTAAAATACCATATATGGGATACGGGGGCGGCCAGCTCTATGTGGCCCATGCGCTCGCGGCGCACCTTTGCCCTCGTTACCTCTACGCCGCACTTGTCGCAGACAACGCCCTTGTAGCGCACCCGCTTATAGCGTCCGCAGTGGCACTCCCAGTCCTTGGTGGGCCCGAATATGCGCTCACAGAACAAGCCGTCGCGCTCGGGCTTCAGGGTACGGTAGTTTATGGTTTCGGGTTTCTTTACCTCGCCGTGAGACCATTCGCGGATCTTTTCAGGTGAGGCAAGGCCAATCTGTATAGCGTCGAAATTGGTAAGCTCAAACAATTTCTTAATCTCCCTTCGGCCTTATTAGTTCAAGTCGTCTGTATCATCGCCGTCTGCGGAAATATCGAAGTCATCTCCGTCGTCGGCTGCGTCGTCAAAATCGAATTCGTCAAACTCGGCAAAGTCGCTGTCGTTTGCATACTGGTCCGGTGTATCCTCAAGGCCCGCCATGTTGACGTCCATAGGCGCCACATCCTCGTCGTCTATCATCTCGCCGATCTTTATCTCTTCCTTTGTCTCGTTGAGCACCTTTATATCGAGGCCCAGAGACTGGAGCTCCTTTATGAGCACCTTGAAGGATTCGGGCACGCCCGGCTCAGGCACATTCTCGCCCTTGACTATGGCCTCATAGGTCTTTACGCGGCCCACAACGTCATCGGACTTGACGGTGAGGATCTCCTGAAGGGTATTGGCGGCGCCATAGGCCTCCAGTGCCCAGACCTCCATTTCGCCGAAGCGCTGGCCGCCAAACTGGGCCTTGCCGCCCAGAGGCTGCTGAGTAACCAGGCTGTAGGGGCCGGTGGAACGGGCATGTATCTTGTCGTCTACCAGGTGATGCAGCTTCAGGTAGTACATGTAGCCTACGGATATCCTGTTCTCGAAGGGCTCGCCGGTGCGGCCGTCATAAAGCACCGTCTTGCCGTCCCAGTCCTTGCCTGCCTTTACCAGCATGGACTTTATGTCCTCCTCGGTAGCGCCATCGAATACGGGGGTAGCGATGTTCCAGCCAAGGGTCTTGGCGGCCATGCCCAGATGCAGCTCAAGCACCTGACCTATATTCATTCGGGAAGGAACGCCCAGAGGGTTCAGGACTATCTGCAAGGGAGTGCCATCGGGCAGGAAGGGCATATCCTCCTCGGGAAGTATCCTGGATACAACACCCTTGTTGCCGTGGCGGCCCGCCATCTTATCGCCTACGGATATCTTGCGCTTCTGCGCTATGTATACGCGAACCAGCTCGTTTACTCCCGGAGGCAGCTCGTCCTTGTTTGCTCTCGTGAAGACCTTTACGTCTACTATGACTCCGCCTTCGCCATGAGGCACGCGTAGGGAGGTATCCCTGACCTCTCTTGCCTTCTCGCCGAATATAGCGCGGAGCAGCCGCTCCTCGGCGGTGAGCTCAGTCTCGCCCTTGGGCGTTACCTTGCCGACCAGTATGTCGCCGCTCTGCACCTCTGCGCCGATGCGGATAATGCCGCGGTCGTCCAGATTGGCCAGCGCGTCCTCGCCCACGTTGGGGATATCGCGGGTTATCTCCTCCTCGCCCAGCTTGGTATCGCGGGCTTCGGTCTCGTGCTCCTCGATATGTATGGAGGTATAGACGTCTTCCTTGACGAGCTTTTCGCTTATCAGTACGGCGTCCTCGTAGTTATAGCCCTCCCAGGTTATAAAGCCTATGAGGATATTGCGTCCCAGCGCTATCTCTCCCTGATCGGTGGAGGCGCCGTCCGCTATCACCTGCCCGGGTATTACCCGTTCGCCCTTTACCACTATGGGACGCTGGTTGATGCAGGTGCCCTGGTTGGAGCGTTTAAACTTGATTATGTTGTAGGTTCTGTCGTTGCCGTCATCGCCGGCTATCACTATATGGCTTGCGTCAACGCGCTTTACGACGCCGTGCTGGCGGGAAAGCACCACGACGCCTGAGTCGTGTGCAGCCTTGTACTCCATGCCTGTGCCCACCACGGGAGCCTCGGGCTTGAGGAGGGGCACTGCCTGACGCTGCATATTGGAGCCCATCAGCGCGCGGTTAGCGTCGTCGTTCTCCAGGAATGGTATCATTGCGGTAGCGACGGACACCAGCTGCTTGGGGGATACGTCCATGTAGTCGGTCTCGGTGGCCTTTACTTCGATTATCTCGTCCAGCCTTCTTGCAACGACCCTGTCCTTGGCAAACCACACCCTGCCGTTCTCGTCGGTAACGGTAGGCTCGTTTGCCTGAGCCACTATGTAGTCGTCCTCCTCGTCGGCGGTGAGGTAAACTATCTCATTGCTTATGCTCTTGTTCTTCCCGTCCACTCTGCGGTAGGGCGCCTCAATAAAGCCGTAGCGGTTTATGCGGGCATAGGTGGAAAGGGAGTTTATAAGGCCTATGTTAGGGCCTTCAGGGGTCTCTATGGGGCACATGCGGCCGTAATGGGAATAGTGAACGTCTCGAACCTCGAAGGTGGCGCGCTCACGATTCAGGCCTCCGGGGCCCAGGGCGGACAGCCTGCGCTTATGGGTAAGCTCCGCAAGGGGGTTTGTCTGGTCCATAAACTGGGACAGCTGAGATGAACCGAAGAACTCCTTTATGGCGGCCGTCACAGGGCGGATATTTATGAGGTTGGAGGGCATGGCGGTCTCGGTGTCCTGTATGGACATGCGCTCCCGCACCACGCGCTCGAGGCGAGTCATGCCGACGCGGATCTGGTTCTGGAGCAATTCGCCCACACTTCTTATGCGGCGGTTGCCCAGATGGTCGATATCGTCGGTGCGGCCTATGCCGTGGCTCATGCCGAGAAGATAGCTTATGGAGGCGGTTATATCATCGGTGATGATATGGCGGGGTATAAGGTCGTACACACGGGCCTTCAGGAACTTCTTGAGCTCCTCCTCTTCCATATCCCCCGCTTCCTCCAGAAGCTTCATGAAGGTGGGGTAATGTACCTTCTCGTTCAGGCCGGCCTCTTCGGGATCGAACTTCAGGTAGCACTTGGCGTCCACGAACAGGTTGCCGAGTATCTTTACCCTGGCACCGTCTGGCGCTACGACGTATACGCCGTGTACGCCGGCGTTTTCGATTGCCTCGGCGGCCTCGCGGCTTATTATTTCTCCCTCAGTGGCAAGTATCTCGCCGGTGCCGGGAGCTATGACGTTTTCCGCCGCAGTAAGGCCGTGGAGGCGTGAGGCGATGGAGAGTTTCTTATTAAACTTATAGCGGCCCACTCTGGCAAGGTCGTAGCGCTTGTCAAAGAACAGGGCGTTCAGCAGGCTGCGCGCGGATTCCTCTGTAGGAGGCTCGCCGGGGCGCTGGCGCTTGTATATCTCTATCAGGCCTTCCTCGGTGTTTTTGGTCGTATCCTTCTCGAGGGTTATCTTCAGGCGCTCGTCTTCGCCCAAAAGCTCCAGTATCTCGCCGTCTGAGCTGTAGCCCAGGGCACGCAGCAGCGCAGTTATAAAGACCTTTCTCTGGCGGTCGATCTTTACGTACATTATCTCGTTGCTGTCGGTCTCGTACTCAAGCCACGCGCCGCGGTTAGGTATCACCTGAGAGGCAAAGAGGTGCTTGCCGACTTTATCTATGGATTCGGAATAGTATACGCCGGGTGAGCGGACCAGCTGAGAGACTATTACCCGCTCTGCACCGTTTATGATGAACGTGCCCTGCTCGGTCATAAGAGGGAAGTCGCCCATGAACACGGGCTGTTCCTTGACCTCGCCGGTCTCTTTATTTATAAGGCGAACTGTAACGCGAAGCGGGGCGCAGTAGTTTACGTCCCTTTCCTTGCACTCCTCCACCGAGTATTTCGGATGGTCGAAATCTATAGAGTAATCTACAAACTCAAGGACGAGCTTTTCGGAATAGTCTGTAATGGGCGAAATGTCGTCAAGAACTTCCTTGAGATCCTCCTCCACAAAGCGCTGATAGGAATTTTTCTGAACCTCTATCAGGTCGGGCATATCAAGAACTTCATTGATACGGGAAAAGCTCATGCGCTTTTTCTTGCCCATGTAAACCTCATGCACCATCGCGTTCACTCCTTATACTTTGTTATTACCATATAACCATGGATTATATTATCGGCGCGTCACTCCATATGAGCATTTCCATTTTGTGGGCATAGGATACCCAGCATGATTTATGTGGGAAAAATCAACTGTAAAAAGGCCAATCCCCGCAATTTACCATGCTAACGCAGTATATTATTGTAACACCGCGTGTCAAGGTTGTCAACGAGAATACTGGCCTTTCTTAATATTTTTTATATTTGGTTTATGCTTGGTTTAACTCCGGGCAATCGGCCCTGCTTTTTTCTATGCCTGCTTTACCTTGGCGAATATCATTCTGCCTGCCGAGGTCTGCAATACACTTGTAACCGTAACGTCCACCGTCTCCCCCACTAAGCGCCTGCCGTTTTCTATGACTATCATAGTGCCGTCATCCATATAGCCTATACCCTGGCCCGCCTCCTTGCCCTCCTTGACCACGAACACGCTCATTTCCTCGCCGGGCATTGCGATGGGCTTGAGGGCGTTTGCCAGCTCGTTTATATTGAACACGGGTACCTTGCGCACAGCCGCCACCTTGTTAAGGTTATAATCGTTGGTTACAACCACGCCGCCAAGCTCCGACGCAAGGAGTATCAGCTTGGCGTCCACCTCGTCCACATCCTTATAGTCAGTGCTGACTACGGTGATGGGGACGGACTTTTTATCCTGCATGCCCTTGAGTATGTCCAGCCCCCGCCTGCCCCTGTTGCGTCTGAGCCCATCCGAGCTGTCCGCGATATGCTGAAGCTCCCTGAGCACAAAGCTCGGCACTATTATTTCGCCCTCAATTATGCCGGTATCACATATTTCCGCGATGCGTCCGTCGATTATGACGGAGGTATCCAGAAGCTTGGGCCGTGCCGAGCCGTGAGCCTTGCCGTGGCCGCCTGTAACAGGCATACTGAACTGCCCCTTCCGCCTGCTCATGGCGCTCCACCCAAGGTATCCGAAGGCGATGTACAGTATTACGTCTATGACCAGAACTACCCACGCAGGCTTGAAGCGCGCCACCAGAGTGCTCGCCAAAAATGCAACAACAAGCCCGGCGATCAGACCGCAAACGCAGTAGAGCAGCTGCCCCGCTGGCATTGCTGACATACCGGCCTCGGCATAGCTTATGGCGGCGGTAAGCGGTTCGGCAAATAAAAGATTAAAAATGATTGCAATAATAGTACCCGAACCCACAAACACAAGCGCCAGTCCCCATGGAAGCATGCGCTGATACAGCGTAAGCCCTTCCGGGAAGGTGATAACCCCGTTGGCAAGCGCTACAAGCCCCACACCCACCGCGGCTCCCGCCAGGGTGAGCAATAGTCTTGCGACTTTTTTAGCCAATTCTTAACTCCTTTCGTTTAACGGCCCTTGGCCTTATTTTGATATTACCCGATAATATCTCGGATTTCGTCTATATCCCTGCCACTGGCAGCCGAAAGCTCGGCAGAGAGCACCTGCCGGGCGGTTATGAGCATCTTTCTGTCCCCTGCGGAGAGGCCCTTGAGGGAATCCCGCCTTTTGAGACACTTTATAACGTCGGCGACGTCGTATATGTCGCCGCCCTTGAGCTTTGCCAGGTTGTCCCTGTAGCGCTGGTTCCAGTTTTCGCTTTCGGCACACACTGCCGCCGCGTCAAGGTATTCAAAGATCTTCTCGCACTCCGAAGAGTCTATCACAGGTCTCAGGCCAACGCTGTCGGCCGAGGCTACCGGCACCATTGCCGTAAGCTTCGATGTAATGAAGCGCAGGATATAATACTTGGCCCTTTCGCCAAGCATATCCTTTTCCTCAATGCTTTCCACGATACCCACCCCATGCATGGGATAAAACACGCTGTCGCCTACATCGAACACCTTTTCCTCCTGTTCTCCGTTCATGTGTGCTTCGGAAGGCCTGTCCGAAAAATGGGTGTATCCTTCCACATCATATATTAACTATACACTTCCTTACGGCCCCTTGTCAAACAAAATGCCCTGTTTTCCTGTTTTTTCCGGTTATTGGCCGCCATCGCCCCGGCCTGATATCATGGCGCCCCGTACCATTACCGAGGGGCTGCCGACGCAGCTGCCTCCGGGCATTGAGAAGCGCAGGTCGCCGCCCACCCTTACTATGGATCTGAGCAGCTCTGTAAAATCTCCGCTCAGCGTTATCTCGTTTACGGCACGGACGTCCCTGCCGTCCTTTATGAGCCGCCCTTTGCACAGCACCGAGAACTTGCCGCTCACCGGGTTCACCCCGGCGTGGAGGCCGGAAAAGTCGGTGATGAGCAGGCCGTCCCCCAGATTGCTTATGAGTTGCCCCAGCGTACCTTCCTTTGGCGCTATGTAAAAATTGGTTATTCTCACGCCTACCGGCGAGCCGGCGCTGCTCCTGCCGCCGTTTGAGGTGGACTTTACCCCCGCCTTCTTGGCGGTCTTGAGGTTGTGCAGCAGCGTCTCCAGCTTTCCGTCCTTTATTACCGCCTTGGCTACGGAAGGAGTACCCTCGTCGTCAAAGGGACTTGGATTGATGGGATAAAGGGGGTCGTCCATCAGCGTGACGCACTCTGCCGCCATATCCTCGCCCTCCCTGCCCGCCAGGGGCGAAAGGCCCTTCTGGGCGGCGTCGGCAGAAAACATGCCTGCAAAAGCACCCAATATGCTTGCCATAGCGTCGTTGCGGAGTATTATATCGTACTTACCGGGCGCTACGGGCGCGGGATCCATGGCGGCTATGGCCTCATCGACGGCCTCCCGTGCACAGCCCGCTATGTCCAGCGCCTCACCGTCTGCCCGGAATGCAAAGCCGTCCCGCATCTGGCCCTTATCCTCCAGCACCGGCTCCACATAGCAGCAGGATACCCTGTCGCTCCTTTCGGCCCTGAGGCCCAGAGTGTTGTATATACAGAATCTGCCGCCTGCGGTGACTACCTTGCAGCAGGCCACCCGCTTTACCCGGCCGTCGCACCGCTTTGTCTCCCTTTCCAGCGCCCGGCAGAGCTCTATCTTTTCCGATTCATCCATGTCCTTCAGGGCATCGGTCTTTTTTTGTATTTCGGGATACTCCGCAGGCTCCGCCATGGGGTGTATATCCTCGCTCTTTACCGTCTCCGCATTATCTATGGCCTCCTCCACAAAGCCCTCCGGGTCATCCATAGCTTCGGTATAGGCGTAGCCGTTCCTTCCGTCCTTCTGCACCCTTATGCCTAAACCGAAGGAGGAGCTTACGGTATAGTCGTCCACCTCGTCCTCCAGTACACCTACCGAGAACTCATCGAACTCGTTTACGCATACCTCCGCACCGTCGCAGCCCCTGTCCATGGCGATGGTCATGAGCCTGTGGGCGTATTCCTTTATTTTCTCGTCCGCCTTTATCCCGGCCTTACGCTCCCTGTCAAGCCCGTTATGCATCACAGTCTGCCTCCCTTTCCGCCAACGGTTATGCCGCTCACCCTTATCCTGGGCTGTCCCACGTTTGTAGGCACACTGCCGGAGCGCGAGCCGCACATGCCGTGGCCAAACCACATATTCATGCCTACCCGGTCTATCTTCATAAGCACGTCCGCCCCCCGGCCTATGAGGGCTGCGCCCCGTACCGGGCAGTGTATCTTGCCGTCCTTTACCCAGTAGCCTTCCAGCACCGAGAAGTTAAATTCGCCTGTCAGCGGGTTCACCGAGCCTCCGCCCATCTTAGCCGCAAAAAGCCCCTCTCCCATGGTCCTTATCATCTCCTCCTCATCGTCGTAGCCGGGGGCGAAGAAGGTGTTGGTCATTCTGGAGGTGGGTGCGAACTCGTAGCTCTGCCGCCTGGCGGAGCCTGTCATGGGCTGGTTCATTATCCGGCTGCCCAGCCTGTCCACAAGATAGCTCTTAAGCATGCCGTTTTGTATGAGTACGTTGCACTGGGATGGGTTGCCCTCGTCGTCGTAGCGTATGCTGCCCCATTCGCCGGGGAGTGTGCCGTCGTCTATGGCGGTAACTATATCGCTGGCTATCTTCTGGCCCAGCTTTCCGCAGAATTCGGAATTGCCGCGGGCGACGGAGGTAGCCTCCAATGAATGCACGCAGGCCTCGTGGAGTATGACTCCACCGAAGCCGCCGTCTATGACTACCGGCATATATCCCGCCGGGCAATCCACTCCGTGAAGCATTGTAACGGCAGTCCGGGCAGCGGTGCGCCCATCCTTTTCGGGGTCTATCAGCTCATAAGCCTCAAAGCCCATGCCGAAGGCAGGTATCTCCTGCCCGGTCTGGAATTCCATGCCGTCGCTTGCCACCGCGGTAAAGGCGAGGCGGGTGCGCGGACGCCTGTCCTCCGCCCATACTCCCTCGGTGTTGCAGACCAGCACCTTTTTATCCGTATCCATATATGCGGCGCTGACCTTGGTTATCTCGCCGGACTCAGCCTTCGCCGCGTCTGTTCCAAGCTTTAACAGGTGCACCCGCTTTGCGTTATCCACCGCCGAGAATGGTATCCTGCACCTGTAGTTGCCGTCGCGTATATCCGTGAAGGGCAGCACGCCACCCCCCTCGCCCTTTATTATGGCCGAGGCCCTTTTCGCCGTCTCCACAAGGGCGGACTCGGATATATCCACCGTATAGGCGTAGGCGGAACGGGTACCGGAAAGTATGCGCACCCCTGCGCCCCGGGCACGGCTGTAGGCGGCATTCTCCACCACGCCGTCCAGCATGGATATGCTGTGGCTCTCCCCGTCCTCCATGTAAAGCTCCGCGAAGTCTCCCCCTGTTGTGAGGGCCGCGTTGAGCACCCTTTCAGCCGATGTCCTGCTTATCATTTTTCCTTTATCCTTCCCTGATTGATATGGTTCTGGCGTATCTTCCCTTCGCTGCCCAGCTCGCCGGGTATGTAGTACTTATGGCCCTTCACGCTGGGAGGCATGTACTCCTGAGCCACCACGTGGCCGGGATAGTCGTGGGGGTACTTATAGCCCCTGCCGTGGCCCAGCTTTGCGGCGCCGGGGTAGCTCGTATCCCTGAGGTGTATGGGCACCGGCTGGTCGGGTATGCTCTTTGCCTCGGCGAAGGCCGTATCCTTTGCGATGACTACCGAGTTGGATTTCGGGCTCTCGCAGATGAATATTATGGCCTGCGTTATGGACAGCCCCGCCTCCGGCATCCCTATGAA
>ULTB01041290.1_pt1 | contig 16447 bp, 21 predicted proteins | sample 1957251 | NCBI WGS metagenome assembly ULTB01 (sample SAMEA4835724, study PRJEB28245) | human gut metagenome | biome: gut microbiome; material: fecal sample | place: Denmark | collected 2008
GGAAGGTGTAGAAATGGTAATGCCTGGCGATAACGTAACCATGGAAGTAGAACTGATCACCCCAATCGCTATCGAAAAAGGTCTGCGTTTTGCTATCCGTGAAGGCGGCCGTACCGTTGGCGCCGGCGTTGTTTCCGAAGTAGAAGAGAAATAATTTTTCCGGCATAGTAATACAAAATACAAGACCGGTCAGCTTATGGCCGGTCTTGATTTTTAAGACTGATTGCCAAAGAAACGCTTTAGAGTAACTAAGCACTGTTTGGACAGAAAAAAATTGCGTCAGACGGATATTTATAGTTGACATAAAGTGTTAACTGTGTTACTCTATATTAGCGACAATTTGTGATTGGTTTTATTATTATGTACGTAAGCGAGGTGTAACTAAATGCGTAACCTGATTACTTTGGCTTGCACTGAGTGCAAACAGAGAAATTACCAAACCAACAAAAACAAAAAGAACGATCCTGATCGTATCGAGCTCAATAAATATTGCAAGTTCTGCAAAAAACACACTCTGCACAAAGAGACCAAATAATATTGGCTTGTGCGTAACCGGGTAGTAATAGCAAGGATGTGACAAGATGGCCGTTCCGGAAACTACAGACACTGAGAATAAGGGATTCAGCATTACAACCTTTCTTAGTGAAACTAAAGTAGAATTAAAAAAGGTTACCTGGCCTACCAAACAAGAGCTTATTGCTAACACTATAGTGGTAATTATTGCAGTTGTTTTGTGCGCAGCTCTAATCTGGATTATTGATTCCATCTTTAGTATGTTATTCCGCATGATTTTGCAATAATGAGCTGTAAGGCTTAAGTAAGGAGGGAAGGGGAAGCGTTGCTTTCCGTTTATTCATGGAAGAAGAAAAGCAAGGAAAACATTGGTATGTAATCCATACCTATTCTGGCTACGAAAATAAAGTGCGCGCAAACCTGGAACGAAAAGTTCATTCCTTGGGTATGGAAAATGAAATTTTCCGTATTGAAATACCTACGGAAAAAGAGGTTGAAATCACTTCGGATGGCAAGAAAAAAGTTGTTGAGCATAAAGTTTTCCCAGGCTATGTACTGGTGGAAATGATTGTAAATGAACGCAACTGGTATGCTGTCCGCAATACTGCAGGTGTAACTGGTTTCGTCGGTTCTGATTCTACCCATCCGACTCCGCTTACAGCTGAAGAAGTAAGGCAGATTATGCCTTCGATGGGTATGGATGTTGAAGCAACTGAAAAACCCGCAAAAATTGATTTTCAGTTACATCAGAGAGTCCGCATCAAGACTGCGCCCTTCATGGATTTTGAAGGCACAATCAGTGAAATCAACGAAGAAAAGGGTAAACTGAAGGTACTCGTTGATATCATGGGACGCGAAACTCCTGTTGAAATTGACTTTACACAAGTTGAAGAAATTGAGTAAGGAGGTGTAATTAAATGCCGAAAAAAGTCGTTAAAATGGTAAAATTACAGGTACCGGCTGCTAAAGCTACTCCGGCTCCTCCGGTAGGTCCTGCACTTGGCCAGGCTGGTGTTAACATCATGGCCTTCGTTAAGGAATTTAACGCACGTACTGAGAAACAAGTTGGCCTCATCATTCCTGTTGAGATCACTGTATTCGAAGATCGTTCCTTTACTTTCGTAACCAAAACCCCTCCGGCTGCAGTTCTGCTGAAAAAAGCTGCTGGTCTGGAAAAGGCTTCTGGTGAACCTAACAAAAAGAAAGTTGCTAAACTGGGTCGTGACAAAGTTCGCGAAATCGCAGAAAGCAAAATGCAAGACCTCAATGCTGCAAACGTTGAAGCTGCTATGAGAATGGTAGAAGGCACTGCACGTAGCATGGGTATTGTAATCGAAGACTAATTTTAAATAGTCTTCTCGTTTAGTGGGAGGCAAAAGCCGCTTGTACCACATAGGAGGATTTTATAACAATGGGCAAAAAGTATGCTGACGCTTTGAAATTAATCGAAGCTGACAAATTCTACTCTCCGAAAGAAGCAGTAGCTCTGGTTAAGAAAACCGCTGCTACCAAATTCGACAGCACTGTTGAAGTTGCTTTCCGTCTGGGTGTTAACCCTAAATACCCTGATCAGCAAGTTCGTGGTGCACTGGTTCTGCCGAACGGCACTGGTAAATCCAAGACTGTTATGGTTTTTGCTAAAGGCCCCAAAGTTGCAGAAGCAGAAGCTGCCGGCGCAGATTTCGTTGGCGGTGAAGAATATGTTGATAAAATCAAGAACGGCTGGATGGCATTTGACGTGTGCATCGCAACCCCTGATATGATGGGTCTTGTTGGTCGTCTTGGTAAAATCCTTGGCCCTCGTGGTTTAATGCCTAACCCGAAGGTTGGTACCGTTACCATGGACGTAACTCGTGCCGTTAAGGAATCCAAAGCTGGTAAAATCGAGTATCGTACCGATAAATCCGGCAACGTACAAGCTCCTATCGGTAAAGCATCCTTTACTGAAGAGCAACTGTTACAAAACTACATGACTTTGGCTGATACCCTGGTTAAGGTTAAACCGGCTGGTGCTAAAGGTCAGTACATGAAAACTATCACCATGTCCTGCACCATGGGCCCTGGCGTTAAAGTTGACGTCCTGAAAGCTAATAGCGATAAATAATTGTAGTTTTACTTAATTTTACTAAATCAGAAGATAATCGGGCCATAGACAGCAGGTGCCACGTGCGTAAGTTTTAACTACGCCTGCCGAGGCTGGAGCGTGAAGATATATTAGACCTTCCGACCTCCGGCTACGGCCGAGAGGTCTTTTTGATTTAATAAAAACATCAAAAAAAGGAGGTGCAATCTAAATGGCAGTTATTAGACCTGAAAAAGTAGCTAAAGTTGCTGAAATTCAAGAGTTGCTTTCTAACTCCAAATGCACTATTTTAGTTGACTTCTGCGGTTTAACTGTTGCTCAGGATACCGAGCTGCGTCGCAAAATGCGTGAAGCTGGCGTTCACTACAATGTAGTTAAGAACACTCTGCTGCGTATTGCTGCAGAACAAGCTGGTATTGAAGGTCTGGAACCTTCTCTGGAGAAAAACACCGCTATCGCTGTTTCCCCGGAAGATCCTGTTGCAGTTGCAAAAATCGTTTGCGAATTCGCAAAAGAAAACAAAGAACTGAAAGTTAAAGTTGGCGTTCTTGATGGCAAAGTTATCGGTGCTGACGAAATCAAAGCACTGGCTTCTCTGCCGCCGAAAGAAGTTCTTATTGCCAAGATGCTGGGCAGCATGAATGCTCCTATCAGCGGTTTTGTCAATGTACTTCAAGGTACTATCCGCAATGTCGTATACGCTCTGGAAGCTGTACGCAAACAAAAAGAGTCCGCTTAATTTGCGGCATGCTGCATAAGGCAGCTTAAAAAATAAAAACTTACTTATTATTGGAGGTAACTATAATGAATAAAGATCAAATCATCGAAGCTATTGAATCCATGACCGTACTCGAGCTGTCCGAACTGGTTAAAGCTCTGGAAGAAAAATTCGGCGTATCCGCAGCTGCTCCGGTAGCTGTTGCTGCTGCTCCGGCTGCTGGCGGCGAAGCTGCTGCAGCTGAAAAAACTGAATTCGACGTAATCCTGACTTCCGCTGGCGCTTCCAAAATCGGCGTAATCAAAGCTGTTCGCGAAGCTACTGGCTTGGGCCTGAAAGAAGCTAAAGAGCTGGTTGACGGCGCTCCGAAAGCTATCAAAGAAAAAATCTCCAAAGCTGACGCTGACGCTCTGAAAGAGAAACTGGAAGCTGCTGGCGCAACTGTAGAAGTTAAATAATCTTGTTGCTACGCTAGTAGCACAATAGATTGTTGATTCGTCTGCAATCCGACTCCGATGCACTATATATAGTGTGTCGGAGTTTTTTCATTTTGTGGATTGACTCCGTTTTGACTCCAATTTCATTAATTACTAGGCTAGATAAGATCATCTAGCTTGCTAATTGCATCATTAACTTTATCATTTCCAAAGTGCGTATATATATCTAGGGTTGTTTTAACACTTTTATGGCCTAATATTTTTGCTGCAACATTTGCCTCTATCCCTTCGTGAAAAAGAAGAGATGCAGTAGAGTGCCTAAGATCATGTATACGCATAACTTTAAGTTTTGCTAGTTTAGCTGTAGATATCATAGCTCGTCTAAGGCAGTCTTTGCTTAGCATATAAAAAATTCGATCGTCTGCTTTTAAATCAAGTTTATTTATATAATCAACGAGCATATTATAAATTTTGCTTGGTATTGGTAGTATACGCTTACTACTGTCAGTCTTTGGCGAAGTCTGATAATCATTTTTGTTTTTACGCCTGTAGGTTGTCGTTATTATAAGTCTATGGTTATCGAAATCAATATTAGATTTGCATAAAGATAGTAGTTCCCCCTTTCTGAGACCTAAATAAAATAGAATGTGAAAAGCCACAACAAGAGGTTCTGTAGGAATTTTACGTTTGATGTGAGCTCTGCTATTAGCGTCCTCATCAGTTAAGGTAATGATGAAGCGTGTAAAATCTTCTGCCGTCCAGTAATCTGTATGAGGATTTTTTGCTTTTCCTATTTTTTTATTCATTTTAACTGGATTTTCTTTTAATCTATATGCTTTTTGTGCAAATGCAAAAATAGATTCTAATATGCAATTAATTTGGTAGGTATAAGTATCTGACAGTTGTTTGTTTATAATCATGGCCTGCCAGGCAAGAATCATATTATAATCAATATCGCAAATCTTTTGATTGCCTAAGATTGGCAAAATGTGTTTGGCAATAATTATTGCTTGTGTATCGCAGGTACTATCTTTTTTATGAACTTTATTATAGTTACAATAATCATCAACTAAAAATTTAAATAATTTGTCTGGGCTCTTTGACCTATTTCCAAGAAAATCAATTGCATAACTTTCTGCTTCGTGAGCTGTTGTAAAGCCTCGCTTTGTGGTTTTATGCGATACGTTAAAAGCGTCTACATACCTGATTTGTATATCCCATTTTTTTGTTTTTGGATTATACTTTGCTTTAAGCATATCACACCTCGCTAACATCAAGCATTTTGAGCAGATAGTCCTTATTAATCTTGCCTCTTATGGTCAATTTGCCGGCCTTAGCAAGCTGTGCATTACCATCACGGATAATTTTGTATGCCGTTGGCTTTTTTACCCCCAACATTGTAACGATATCAGATGCGCTTAACAGGTATTTTTCACTGTCAATCATTTTTATCACTCCTTTACACTCAATTATATTGATTACTACTAATAATATTATAACACTCAATAATATTGATTACAATATTGACATCAAAAAAAGTGGAGTTTTTGCTCCACTTTTTACCAATATATCACTATTTATTTGTCGTTGGGCCTTTTATACCACATATTTCTCAATTCATCTCCATCTTGAAAGTCGTATATCTGGTACAATGGGGGAATATATATAGTAGATGGTATAATATTTTCATTATCTTGGGTTATTCTTTCCGGGTTAAAGAGTATATAATTGAGCGCTTGGTCAATATACTCTAATTCTATATCTACGTTTCTGAATCTAAAAGCAAAGGTTCCGGAGTTAAGCTTTTCTTTGAGCTTACTGAAGGCCGTATTTAGCTGCTCTTTAATCTTGGTATTATCGTTCAGCAGATATGGATGCAGAGCTGTCAATGTATTGCGGTAGTGCATTAGAAAAACAATGTTGGCTCGATCTTGCAAAGAAAAAAATTTGATCCTGTCCTCATAGTTCTGATAATAATCAGGAGCATATTGGATGAAGCGCATATTTTGGCTTATGGGAAAATCACGAATAATTTCCTCGAATCTTGGCATCGTATTTTCAGTATAGGGAACCTTACTTTGCCTGAATAGCCAAGAAATCTCAATAGCAAAGATCTCGGATAGTTTGTTTAACTTATCAAGAGCAACGTAGCATTGACCTTTTTCGATCATTGTGATGTTGCCGTTCGTCTTCATACCTAACATGTTTGCCAGCATTGCAGTAGATATTCTGTGGGCAGGGCGCAAGATGCTAAAGCGCATCGAAAAGTCTTTTAAAAATGTCATAATGATACACCTCAACGTATAATTGCGACGATATGCGATTAGTATCAAGATGAATAGACCTAATTTTATCACTCAATATTATTGTAACATATTATAGAAGACTTTTCGATACGATATTTTAGGATTTGCGTATTAAGTGTGAGGGAGCTAATTGTAATGGGAAAGTATGTCACATTTGTTTCACAATTTTACATAACAATCAGCTTGACTGATTGTTAAACCTAGTGTATAATAAGACCATGCAGTGATTGCGTTGGCTGCATATTCTACCCTTCGGGGTGTGTGTGTTGAAATGAAAATCCATCTCTTGCTGGTGCAGTTGCTGATTTTCAGTTTGCTGAATAGCATTTACAATCCCTTTATAGGGATACTGTGTTGAAACAGACTTTAATTTTAAGATTAACGCAACAAAAAGAAGACATCTAGTCATTAGCTGGCTAGGTGTCTTTTTTTGCCTTCTTTGCTCAATTTTTTGTGCTATAATATACCTAACTAAAGTAAAAATGTTAACCATAGTAAAGCCAAAAAATATAAGTATATAGCTTGAAATATAATATAAAGTGCCAGCTTGTGTCTATGTTAAGTTGTATACTGGTTATAACTAAATTTCTATGTTGGAGGTTTTGACGTGACTGATATCAAGAAAATAGATGTGCTTTGGGATGATAATCCTGTTGATATAAGCGCAGAGGCGAATTTTATCTGGAGTATTGCTAATAAGCTGCGTGGTACGTATATGCCGGATAAGTATGGTGATGTTATTATCCCTATGACGATTATCCGTCGTTTTGAGTGCGCTTTGGCAAAGACTAAGGCTACTGTTGTAGCAAAATACAACGAGAACCATAACTATCCTGCGAAGGGCATGTACAGGATTTCCGGTTATCAGTTTTATAATGTAAGTGAGTTTACGCTGCAGGAGTTGTGCAACGATGCCGACCATATTGCGGAAAACTTTAAGGCATACATTCAGGGTTTTTCCGATAACATTAAGGATATTTTGAATAACCTCGACATGGAAACACATATCAGGAAGATGGATGAAGGCGGTTGCCTGTTCAACACAGTCAAAGCCTTCTCTGAACTGGATTTGTCTGTTGAAAGCTTTGACAGTATTAAAATGGGTTATATTTTCGAGAATCTTATCGGCAGATTCTTCCAGAACGTAGATGCCGGTCAGTTTTACACCGGTCGTGATATTGTTAAGCTGGGCGTATCTTTGCTTGTTTCCGAAGGCTGTGACGATATTTTTGATGACCACAAGCTCATTACCATTTGTGACCAGGCAGCAGGAACCGGCGGTATGCTGAGCACGGCGTACAGCTATTTCAAGCATTATAATCCTACTGCCGATGTTAAGCTGTTCGGCGTGGAGTTTATGGGTGTTTCCTGGGCTGTGGGCATGGCGGAGATGCTGATTAAAGGTCAGGATGCAACGAACTTTGTGCATGCGGATTCCTTTAAAGAGGATCCTTCTGTTGATACCAAGATGCGCTTCGTGCTTATGAACCCTCCGTTTGGCACTCCCTGGAGCGGTAAGGATGCGAAAGCAGGACAGGAAGAAGCTGTAATTAAGGAAGCTGCTAAGGAAAACAGCCGTTGGGGTGCAGGCCTGCCCGGTGGCGGTGATTCGCAGATGCTGTTTTTGCAGTCCGCAGTTGCCAAACTGGATGAAAAGCTTGGCCGTGCTGCGATTATCGAAAACGGTTCGCCGCTTTTTACCGGTGGTACATCTTCCGGTGAAAGCCAGATTCGCCGTTGGCTGCTGGAAAATGATTTGCTGGAAGCGATTATTGCTATGCCGACGGATTTGTTTTACAACACCGGCATTGCCAGCTATTGGTGGATTATATCCAAAAACAAGCGCCAGGAGCGTAAGGGTTATGTGCAGCTCATAGATGCGACCAATATTTATCATAAGCTGCGTAAGCCTGTGGGCAACAAGAAAAACGAGTTCTCCCCCGAGGACAGAGCGCAGATTGCTAAGCTGTATACCGATTTTGACAAGGCTGACAGCGAGTACAGCAAGATTTTCAAGAATGAAGATTTTATGTACCGCGAGTATGCTGTTATGCAGCCTTTGCAGCGCAGCTATTCTATCACCGAGGCAAGCATTGAGCGTATGCTGCAGAAGGGTGCGCTGAAGGGCTTGTGGGATGAAGCTAAGGTTGCGGAATACGAGGAACAAGGCAATGTTTTGAGCGGTAAGGACGAAAACAAGCTGAAGGCCTTTTATGCTACGAAGCCTGCTTACGATGTAATTTTGGCGAAGCTGCAGGCACATATTGCTGAGGAAAAATGGCTGTCGCCTAAAGCTTTTACGCCGGTGCTGACTGCTGTGCTTGGCGATTTGGCTGATAAAAAGACCTTTGAGAAAATCATGGACGGGCTTTCCGTTATGGATAAGACGGCGGAAATCCAGCGCGATAAAAAGGGCAATATTATCTATGACAAGGAAACCAAGGATACAGAGCTTGTGAAGTACACTGAGGATATTGAAACCTACATGGCGCGTGAGGTGTTGCCGCATATTCCTGATGCCAAGTGGTTCTGGGAAGAGGATTTGACGAAGAAGAAGCCTGTAATCAAAACAGGTGCGGAAATTCCCTTCACCCGTTATTTCTACAAATATCAGGCACCTAGACCTAGTGCGGAGCTGCTGGCAGAGTTCTTGAAAATCGACAAGGCTGTGAATGAGCGTGTTGCTCGCCTGCTGAAATGAGGTGACGGGAATGCGTGAAATGAAGGATAGCGGGATTGAGTGGATTGGGGAGATTCCGAAGGAGTGGGAAATTGTTCCAATAAAGTATGTCAAAGAAGATTCTTTAAATTCTTTTGTTGATGGTCCATTTGGTTCTAATCTTAAAAGCTGTCATTATGTTGATGATGGAGATGTATATGTAATTGAAAGTGGCTTTATATCTACTGGAAAATTCATATTTAAAGATTTTAAAACGATAACATTTGAACATTTTTCTACTATCAAGCGTAGCGAGTGCAAGAACAATGATGTAATAATTGCTAAAATTGGAGCTAATTATGGTATGGCTGGTATTTTACCAGCTTTAGATAAACCTTCTGTTGTTTCTGGTAATTCTTTAAAACTTACTCTGGATGCTAACAAAATGGATAATATGCTTTTCGTTTGGCAAATGGAAATGAGTAAAAAAAATGGCGGATTTGTTTCTGTTGTAAATGAAACAGCTCAGCCAGCATTGTCGCTCGGAATATTAAATAATTATAGGATAATTATGCCTTCTCCTAAAGAACAAAAAATAATTGTTGATTATTTAAAAGAAAAGCTTTTCGAAATCGACGCAACCGCTGAAGATATCCAAAAGGAAATTTCTCTTTTGGAGGACTATAAGAAATCTTTAATTTACAATGCAATCTCTAACGGTATCAATCATAGTGCATATTCTAATGAAACTGATGAAGTATGGGGTAATGTGCCACAAGGTTGGAAGTTGGTAGATATAAAATATTTATTCGAGATTGTCAAAAGAATAGCAGGCAAAGAAGGCTATGATGTTTTGTCTGTTACTCAAAATGGCTTGAAAGTTAAAGATATAACTAGCGGTGATGGTCAACTTGCTGACAATTACAGTGGTTATCAATTTGTTTATCCGACTGATTACGTTATGAATCACATGGATTTATTAACCGGTTGGGTAGATTGTTCTGAGCTTTTTGGAGTGACAAGTCCTGATTACAGAGTTTTTCGCTTAATGGATAAAGCAGCGAATAATCTTGTTTACTACAAATATGTAATGCAGTGTTGCTATATGAATAAAATTTTTTATTCATTAGGACAAGGCGTTTCAAATTTAGGAAGATGGCGTTTGCAGACTTCATCGTTTAATAACTTCAAAGTTCCTGTTCCACCTAAAGCTGAACAGGATGAAATCGCTGACTACCTCGACTCCAAATGCTCCGAAATCGATACCCTCATCGCTGACAAAAAGCGCCAGCTCGATATCCTTGCCGATTACAAAAAGTCCCTCATCTACGAGTATGTCACCGGCAAGAAGGAGGTTCCTGTAAAAGATTTTTGACACTAATTCTTGCCTGTGCTAAACTTTGAGTAAGAAGGAGCTTATTCAGCATGGTTAGTGAATCGAGGTGTTTACTTATGAAAAATACATTAAATACAGCTTTTTTAAGCAATAATGGAGAATATACTTTTTTTAAGTTTCGTGATCGAGTGATAACTTTCCTTACAGGGAAACGATTAGAAAAATATAAGAAAATTTTAGAATGGGATAATGGCTATATAGTTGTCCTCTGCAAGAATAAAAATGAGGATAAATTAGAAGAGGATTACATAGATTTATTGCCGATTTTGGATAATCTGTATATTGAACCTGAGGAGTTTCTTGCGCCAATAAAGGAGGTCGAGGTTCGTTATGACTGAAGCAAAAAAAATTGCTATAGCAGACGCCGCTGAAATGATTGTGGGCGGATATGCGTTTTTACGCAAAGACGATAACATAACTATTGTTAACTTAAACCGAGATGACGAGCATGTTATGGTCATTACTAAAGACGGGAAAATACTTGAAAGCAGTATGGAGCCTATTGAACAAGTTATAGCTTTGAAAAAATGGAAACAAAATGCTCAATTTATGGAGGATGAAATTGCCTAAATATTTTCTTGATAAAATTGCAGGATATTACCTTTATTATACAAAGCACTGTGTTATTGAATGTATGCATGCTCATGCTAGTGACAGAAAACTTACCGAAGGCGGTTCGGCAAAGTTTTTTGTTTTGGAAGATGGTTCTACAATTATACAAAACAGAGGAGTTCTCAATGATAGAGAAATTCTAAAGATTCAAAAGTTCATTAAATTGCACTATCTGGAAATGTATGAGAAGTGGGCAAAGGACAGTGAAAAAGGATTTTATGGTGAAAACAAATAAATGCCACAGACATAAGGGTGTATTGCTTTATGCAGCCTGAAGTTACTGGTACAAAGGAGATCCTTACGCATGAATAACATCCTTTCTGAAAAAGAATATCAGCGGTATATCATTGAGCAGCTTATAACGCCGGAATGCGGTTACGTAGAAGCTCCGGGAGCGGAGTTCGACCGCCTTTTTGCTATAAACCGCAAGGCGCTGTTCGCTTTTCTTGAAGCAACTCAGCCGGAAAAGCTGCAGGCTTTACGCAAAATCTACAAGGAAAAAACTGAAGATACCCTTGTTGCCTTCATCAATCAGCAGGAAACGAGGGCGAACGGCAGTCGTCTTGATGTGCTTAAGCATGGCGTGGAGTTGGCCAACATTCATCTTGATTTGATGTATACGAAGCCTGCAACGACCTTTAACAAGGAACTTAACGCTTTGTACCATAAGAACATTTTTACCGTTTCTGAAGAAGTTTGGGCAAGCGATGATGAACGCATTGACCTGGTAATCTTTCTCAACGGACTTGCAATCATCACCTTCGAGCTGAAATGCAATGCCGCAGGACAGTCCTATCAGGATGCAATCTATCAGTATCGCATGCAGCGTAATCCTAAAGACCGTCTTTTTTTGTGGAAGGCCGGTTCTTTGGTAAACTTTGCTATGGATCTGGAACAGGTTTATATGTGTACCAAGCTCAGCGGCAGCAGCACCTTCTTCCTGCCCTTCAATATGGGCTGTGGTGAAGGTATTCAGGTCGGTGCTGGCAATCCTGTGCTGGAAGATGAATACAGCGTTCATTATATGTGGGACGATATTCTGCAAAAGGACAGCCTGCTGGAAATTCTTGGCAAGTTCATGTTTATCGAGGTCAGCGAAAAAGAAGATGCCAACGGCAAGGTGAAGAAGAACGAAACGGTTATCTTCCCTCGCTATCATCAGCTTGATGTGCTGCGCAAAGTGCTTGCTGATGTTAAGGAACATGGTAGCAGCCTGAACTATCTTCTGCAGCATAGTGCAGGCTCCGGCAAAACAAACGAAATTGCCTGGCTTGCACACCGTTTGGCGTCCTTGCATAGTGCAGATAATAAGATTATCTTTGATAACATCATCATTTGTACTGACCGCGTAGTAGTCGACAGACAGCTGCAGCAGGCAGTGCTTGGTATTGAGCACAAGGAAGGCCTTATCCGCGTTATGGACGACCAGTGCAATTCTACCGACCTTGCCAATGCGCTTGGCGGTAACACCAAGATTATTGCTACGACGATTCAGAAGTTCCCGTATATCGTCGATAGCGTCAAAGGCTTGAAGAATAAGCATTTTGCCGTAATCATCGACGAAGCGCATTCTTCTACCTCCGGTAAGAATATGGCAGCGATTACGAAGTCGCTTGGCTCCGGTGAAGTGGAAACCGACGTTGATGTTGAAGATATCATTGTTGATGAAATCAATCGCAACGGCAAGCAGCCTAATGTGTCGATGTTTGCCTTTACCGCTACGCCGAAACCGACTACTCTGCAGCTTTTCGGCAGGGTAAATGAGCATGGACAGTATGAAGCCTTTCATATTTACTCTATGAAGCAGGCTATCGAAGAAGGCTTTATTCTTGATGTGCTGCAGAACTATATCACCTACGATACCTTCTTCCGTCTCAATAAAGAGATTGAAGATGATCCGGAAATGAAAACGAATGATGCCAAGCGTCAGATTGCTCGCTTCGTACAGCTGCATGAAACCAATATCTCGCAACGCATTGAGGTAATCATCGAGCATTTCCGCCAGAACGTCATGCAGGAGCTTAACGGCCAGGCTAAGGCTATGGTCATTACGGAATCGCGTGCCGGTGCGGTGAAATATCGTCAGGCCTTCGAGGACTATATCAGTCGCAAAGGTTATACCGGGCTGAAAGCATTAGTTGCTTTTTCCGGCAAGGTTACCATCGACGGCACGGAATACACGGAAGTAGGCATGAATGGCATTGCTGAAAAGAACCTGCCTAAAGAGTTTGATAAGGACGAATATCAGGTGCTGCTGGTAGCAGATAAATATCAGACCGGCTTTGACCAGAAGAAGCTGTGCGCTATGTATGTGCTCAAAAAGCTGCGTGGCGTAAATGCAGTGCAGACCTTATCGCGCCTGAACCGTATCTGCCCGCCGTTTGATAAGAAAACCTTTGTCCTGGATTTCGCTAACGATTATGCGGATATTGAGAAGGCTTTCAGCAAATACTACACTGTGACTTTGCTGTCCAACAGCATTAATCCGCGTTCTATTTATGATATCAGCGCGAAAATCGACGGTTATTTCTTCCTTGATCCCGGCGACGTAGAGGACTTTAATACGCTGCTGTACAAGGAAAAGGTTACCGCTGCGGACAAAAAGAAAATGACTTTCTTCCTGCAGAAGGCCAAAAACGTCATCGAAAAGAACAATGACGAGCAGACGCAGAAGGAAATCCATATGGCAATCCGCCATTTCATCCGCTGTTATGAGTTTTTGGTGCAGGCAACCTGCTTCGAAGATGTTGATATTCATAAGAAATACAACTTCCTGTCCTACTTGCAGACGTATCTGAAAGTACGCCATTCCGGTGGCGGTTTCGACCTGACCGGCAAAATTAAGGCAGATAATTTCGTGCAGAAAAAGAGCGGAGAATTTGTTAACACCAAGCATAAGGCAGACCCGATTGTTACGCTGCCTACATCCGAGCTGTTGAGCCTTACGCCGGCAAAAATTGAGCGTCTGTCGCAGATTATTGCGGAAATCAACAGCAGAACCGGCAAAAACTACAACAATGACGTTGCAGTCAAGGCCATGCTGCAGATTAAAGACATCATGCTAAAATCCGAAAAACTGCGTGCCAGCGCTCAGAATAACACGGAAAGAGATTTTGAGTTTGCTTATTTTGACAACGTTGACGACGCTTTGGTAGAAGGGCTGGAGCAGAACCAGGATTTTTTCAGCTTGCTTTTGGATAATGATGAGATTAAGCGTCAGGTGCTGGGAATTTTCGCCGGTGAGGTTTATCACGCACTTAAAGGCGATAAGCAAACTAAGGTGCTGTATGCGGAGCCAGGCAGGCAGGAAGAGCTGCAGGCTGCCGATGGCGCTGCTGCGTATGGCAAGTAGGGCGATAAATAAAGGTTAGTTATAAGGCGCAAAGATTAGGACGATTGGAGGTCTTGCATATGTCTAAAACGGAAATCTCTTTTGAAATCATTGAAACTCTTGGCGTTCTTTCTACAAGTACGAAAGGCTGGACTAAAGAGCTTAACCTGATATCTTGGAACGGACGTGAGCCGAAGTACGACCTTCGCGAATGGTCTCCGGAACATGACAAGATGGGTAAGGGCGTGACGCTCAGTAAAGAAGAGCTGGATGCACTGAAAGGTATCCTGGAAAAACGGGAGTAAATAACAGGAAACTCCTAAAGTAGACGACTGCAATATAAAAAGTCTACTTTAGGAGTTTTCATTCTAGCAAAATCAAAATATAACTTTATTGCTAAACACTACAATTGGTTTTATGCAGCTTGTCATGGCAAGCACTGTGTAATAACACCAAATTATTTAAGCACGCAGAGGCTTTTTCCGGACAATCATAATAGCATAGTTCACAATTAGGCGTCATCGCATAAATCATGCCATTATCTCTAGGAAAAAAGCATTTGATTTCACTTGTCCTTGAGCCACAATAACGTGTATAGCTGATATGATGTACATTAGCTGGCGATTCTAGACTAATCAGCTTGCCGCATACAGGACAACGACCATACTGCCTAAGCCTCAATACATGACGTATAAATTGGTTATGGGTGCAATGCATGTGAGCCAGAAAGCGATCTTCTCTACCAAGTGCTTTATGCGCTTGACGCGCTTTTTGGTATTCTAATGTTGGTACGGTTGGTTGGTTTAAATTAAACATTTTTAGACATCTCCTTTTGTTTTAAGATGCCTGAATCATAAGCGTGGCTGACGCAGTTAGTCATAGAGCAGAGTTCGGCGAAGCGCAGCGTAGCTGAAAAGCTCTTGACTTACTGTGCCAGCTGCGCTACTTAATTGCTATATTACTCGTTATAATGCTATAATTATCGTGAAAAGCTATAATTACAGCAAGGAGACTGTGCCATGAATAACATAGACATGCTCATTTCTGATCTTATACCACAATTACTTCAAACCTTTACTTCTCCAAATGTCAAAGAAATTTTATTATATGGCTCTGTTGCACGAGGGACCGCAACATCAGAATCAGATATAGATATAGCGGTAATTATTGACGATTATACGGATAAAATGCACGACGAGATGATTGACTTTGTTGTAGATTTAGAATTAAGATATAATAGAGTTATATCTGTGCTTCTGATATACAACAAACAATTTAATGAATGGGGTAATATTGCACCGTTTTTCAAAAACATCAAAAAAGATGGGAAAGTATTATGGAAATCTACATTCTGATAATCCTATAGAGAATTTTAGATTTAAATGTCTTAACGGAGGTGTTTAGCTACTATGAATTTATCATCTTTGCAATCTGCATATGCGATTATTTTAGATTTCGACAAAACAAATTTATCACTACCATACGATGAAGCTTTAAGTAAGATATGTGATGTAATGGACTCATTCCAATTTAAGCCATTAACAAATAATATTTATGTATGCACATCATCAAAAAATCAATTATCCTTGCTTTACATGCTCGTTCAAGAATTATCTAAGATTACCTGGCTAAAAATTTCTTTAATATCTCTCAAAGCCTTTAAAATGGATAATATCTCCGATTTTACTGACATAATTAAAGGCAAGTAGAATACTTTAGTATACCCCAAAATACTCTTGCTCTTAATATCTTCTAATGATATAATTGATTTAGTTGCACGGGTAGCTTCGCGTTAGCGTTGAGGTCGTGCCTGGCTGTGTGAGCCAGTGGCATCTGTCGAGCTTGACAGGTGCTTTTTTATTTATTACGAAAGAGGTGATTCTTATGCCGATATTATATTCCTATACTCCTGAAGAAGTTGAAAAATTTAAGGCTAAATTAAAACAAGCTGAAGAAAGAGCTGTGTTTTTCGAACAAGCTTACAAACAAGAGCAAGCGAAAAACGCTAAGCTGCAGCAACAGCAAAAAGCAGATTAACTTGCTCATTATTTAGGCTGTAAATCTCTCACATCGCCTTGCATATTACTCAGTACAAGGCGCTTTAAATTTATATCTGTTTAAGCTCGTAATTGCTCGCTAACTCATAATAGCCTGCTTTTACGAGCTTTTCTTTTGGTATTGATCTATTTTGAGTGCCGTGTCTCATGCATCTGAGCGCGTAGTAGATTTTCAATACTTAGTTATAGCCAATGCTGAGCGAAGATAGAAAAGGCTGGGGCAAGCCCCAGCCTTTGAACACTATGTTAGATTTCTACTTTTTTATCATATTCTACAGAAGTACAAGCAAGTACATCGGTACTGTCAATAGTTTTGCGCAAATTTCTTCAGACAT
>ULTB01027447.1_pt1 | contig 16383 bp, 10 predicted proteins | sample 1957251 | NCBI WGS metagenome assembly ULTB01 (sample SAMEA4835724, study PRJEB28245) | human gut metagenome | biome: gut microbiome; material: fecal sample | place: Denmark | collected 2008
CGAAGGCTACGCCGAAGGAAATGCTGCCTATCGTCGATAAGCCGACGATTCAATATATTGTAGAAGAAGCCCTGCAGAGCGGCATTGAAGAAATCCTGATCATCAGCGGCCACGCCAAGCGGGCCATCGAGGACCATTTCGATACGAATCCGGGCCTGGAAATGCATTTGGAAAGCCACGGGCAGGAGTCGCTGCTGAAGATGGTCCGCAGTATTTCGGAAATCAACATCCACTACATCCGGCAGAAGCACATGCGCGGCTTAGGCGACGCTATCTTGTGCGCCCGGTCCTTTATCGACGACGAACCCTTTGCCGTCCTTCTCGGCGACGACGTCGTATACAATGAAACGAACCCGGCTCTGCGCCAGATGATTGACATTTATAACGACTTAGGCGCGACGATTTTGGGCTGCCAGGAAGTGCCCTTGGAGAAAGTATCGTCCTATGGAATCGTAGCCGGCGTTCCCGTCGAAGGAAAGAATGTCCTGCGGGTTACGAATATGATTGAAAAGCCGTCTGTCGAAGAAGCGCCGAGCCGTACGGCCGTCCTGGGCCGTTACATCATTACGCCCGACGTCTTTGAAGTGCTGGCCCGCACCGAGCCGGGCAAAGGCGGAGAAATCCAGCTGACCGACGCGATTCAGACTATGGCGTCGCGCGAAGCCGTATACGCCTACTGCTTTGAAGGCAAACGCTACGACGTAGGCGACAAGCTGGGCTTTTTAAAGGCGACGGTCGAGTATGCCCTGCGCCGTCCCGATTTGGGCGAGCCCTTCCGGCAGTATTTGAAAGATTTGATGACAAAATAAACGAATAATAAGTAAGACGGAGAGCATCGTGCGGTGCTCTCTATTTTTTTGCAGCCGTTTTATTTTTCCTGGGATATGGGGCGGTATATCTTTTTGTAAATTCTCATTATTTGTTATTGGCTATTCGGGATGTTTTTGTGTCGGATAGGAGTGGAAATTGTATTTTTCTACATGATATTATAGAGAAGGATTTTCGAAATCATTTATTGCATATGAGATACCTTATCGTTACAGGAAGGGGAGAATGCAGATGAGACACAAAAGACGCTACGCCTTGCTGGCCTGCGCTATTACGACGTGGCTGTCCTTGCCGGCTTTCGCCGCAGAAACCACCGGGGGAGGGAGCAGCGATGTCACTATAAAGGACGTCGTCGTTGAGGCCGACCGGGCGAAAGAAGAAGCCAAGTACGAGTCGCAGCAGACGACGATTATCACGGCCGAAGACATCGAAAAGAAACAGGCTAAATCTGTCGAGGAGATTATTTTCAATGAAACGGGCGTGACCCGCACGATAGACGCTATGGGCCGCGTCGGCGTGTCGATCCGCGGGGCCGAGCCGCGCCATACGCTCATCCTCATCGACGGCCAGCCCGTCATGGGCGACGTGTCGAAATACAGCGGCCAGGGCGACGAACTGCAGCGCCTTGGTACGGAAAACGTCGAACGCATCGAGATCATCAAGGGGGCAGCGTCGGCAAAATACGGTTCCGATGCGATTGGCGGCGTTATTAATGTCGTAACAAAACGGCCGCAAAAAGAAGCGGGATTTCAATTTAATGTGGAAGGCCGCCGCGCCAAAGGCGACAGCGATCTGTTTCCGTATCAGAACGTATTTCTTCGTGCCGATTCCGGGCAAGTAGGGAAATTCCGTGCTGCTGTATACGGCAGCAAGCGGGATATTATGCCTGTATATGAAATTGCGACGTTGGAAGATACGGATGGAACCGGAAAATTTATGCGTAATTCCCTACGGTATTATGGCGATATTAAAAATATCGGGTTTATTGGGACATATGATATTAATGATCGTAATGCCATTGATATCAATGTAGATCGAACAACAGAAGATTTAGAACGATATGTTCGGTATTCTGAATCGGGACCGCAACAGCAATTTAAACGTGATGTGACCCGCGATAAGACAAGTTTGACATACCGCGGCAATAATGGCGGCAGCACCGATTGGAATATTAGCTATAATTATTCAAAACTGACGGAAGACGATATATCTTTATCTTCTTTTTTTGGAAGCTCTTCCTATGAAGGGAAAAATACGCTGGAATCTATCGATGACTTGGAACATAAGCAGTGGAATGTTGACGCGTCGGCCAACACGCAAATCAATGACGACCATTTGCTCTCCTATGGTTTTGGTTTTTCCCAGGAAACGGCAGAAGGCAGCCGCATAAAAAATGCTCCCCAGTCTTATTTGCGCTCTATTGATCCATGGAATTATGATAAAAATCTCCAAAATATGACAACGATAGACGAAGAAGGGAATCTGGTTTATACCAATGAAGGGGCGTCTAACGTTCACGCGTATAAAATGTCCTTTGATGAAAACGGATATCCGTATTGGGATAAAAATTACGAATATTATGGAAGCAGTACAGCTCCGGCATTGACGCAGGAGGACTACAATCGTCTTACGAATAATGGAACCAATCCAACTGGATTATATACAGCGACGGGCGATGATTTAGAAAAAATAAATCAGTTTGCCAGCCAATTAAAGCAAGAGAATAGTGCGTTTGCCGATTATGACTATAACCAAGTACTAATTATGGCTTATTATAATCCTTCTTTATATGGCACTGCATTTCCTTTAACGTTAAATGGAAAGAAGTTTATGGAGGAATATAATAAACGCAATAATACTGTAGAAGTAGGTCAGGCTGAGTTAAAAAAACAGTACTTCTTTCTTCAAGATACATGGCAGGTAAATGATCGGACTATATTGTCACCGATTGTCCGTTTAGATCATAGCGATTTATTCGGTTCGGAAGTCACCTTCAATATTGGGTTGACGCATAATGTAGGCGGAAAAACGTCCCGACGCTTTAAAGCTAACATCGGCACAGGATATACTGCCCCTGGATTAGGCGAGCTATATTATAATTGGGAGATGTATGGCGGCACGCCGGCCGGTACGGTAGAGGGGATCGGCTCTGAAGTCGGACGCCTCGGATATTATTGGGTAGGAAATCCTGATTTGAAGCCGGAAAAATCTGTCAATATGGATATAGGCTTTGAATTGGAAAGCGGAAAAACGGCAACGCGGTTTAATGTCTTCCATAATAAGATTACGGACTATATGACGACGTACTTCACGGGAGCGCTCATGGATTTTCATCCCGGCGATTCGACATTTAAATGGCTGCAGCCGCCCGATATGATATATAGCTTTAAAAATATTGGGAAAGCTGAGATTACCGGCGTAGAAGCAGAGCTAAATCATCAGTTTAATGATCATTGGTCGGCTCATTTGGGGTATACTTATCTTCATGCCATAAACAAGAGCGATCCCGACATGCCGCGGCAGCTTCTCGACAAGCCGCAGCACAAGGTTGATATCGGCCTGACCTATGAAAACAAGGGTTGGCGCGCGTCTCTGTGGGGAAATTATTATATCAACATGCTGGACAGCAATTCTATTGCAGGAAACGGCAATTATATGCAAAGCGACAGCAATGGGACGCATTACTTTTTTGAAGATAGCGACAAGATATCCTATCAGAAAAAGACCTTTGGGCTGTGGAACCTGCTGATTCAAAAAGAACTGTCTAAGGATTCGTCGGTCTACTTCGGCATCGACAACCTGTTTAACCACCGCGACGACGACCGGGCTCTGATGGAACGGGTCTATAAGGTCGGGGCCAACTTCAAATTCGGCCCCGACGCCCATACGATGTCAAAAGAACTGGATAAAGCTGTCGGCGAGGCCGAAGTCGCGCCGGAAGAAAAGAAAATCAAGCTCCAGACGGATTGGTTCATCCAGCGGCCCTTCGATGTCGATAAAACCGAAGGCGTCGAAATCATCGGCGATTACCGCGCCCGTTGGAATTCCTTTACAGGCCAAAATAAGCCGGAAGCTCGTGTTACGGCGACATCCAGCGTTGGGACAGCTGAAAAGAATATATTAGAAAAGGCTGGACACGGCTTTGAACAGCGCCTGCGCTTAGGACTGGACGCCCGCATCGGCGAAAATACGAACGTCACCGTCCTCGGCAGCGCCTCCGGCATGAGCGGTGTCGATACGCAGTACGATATTTCCGATTCTAAAGGGCTGAACCATCAGCGCTTGGAAACTGTCGACGTGACCCAGCACGCTAAGAAATGGGACTTCTCCGTCGGCCGCCTGACCGAGCCCCTGGGCGTTACGGGCTACTGGTTCGGTAAGGAATACGACGGGGTCCGAGCCGTATGGACGAACGATAAGACCCAGGTGCGGATCGGTTACGGCGATTTCAGTTCTAGTACGGGCATTACCGATTCTGCCTATACTCATGCGACGATACAGACCTTTTTCCGTGCGCCGACTAAAGCAGAATGGCTAGGCTATTCGGGACAATTTGGTAGTCAGTATACAGATGGCTCAATGACAGTTACAGACGATAGTGGCAATGTTGTATATGAAGGGCTTTATCAAAAGTTAGCCAACGCATCGTCTCCCGAAGAACAAGGAGAGATTATTTCCCAATATTTGCAGGTTATTCAAGAAAAGAACCCAGATATGTATGAGGAGATTGCGGGTTACATTGATCGCTCTTTAACTCAAGGAATCGGGCCTGTAAATACCTATGCATGGGAATTAGTAACCGTAACGGATAGTCAAGGAAATAGCCGGCAATTTTATAATCTTATCAATACCTCGAGCACTTTTGCTAATTCTGATGGGGTACAATTAACTGCAGATGATTTAAAGGACATGCAGGCTGTTACAGATAAGACAGAAGCCGTATGGGAGGACAGTAAAAATCAATTTGAAGTAACCGTTGATAATGGAAAAACTACACAGATTAACAACTCTCATACGAATATTTTGACGCCAGGAAGGTATACAGTCACTTCTGAGTTTTTAGGATATGGCAAGTATACTGGAAATATCGTATTGCAAGAATTAGGCCGTGCCAGCTTAGATAAAGCCAATCAGTATCGCTTTTATACACAGGCCATCGCTGTAGAAGATGTGCAGGATGGAGAATTGATCATTTGGGGTAAGGATGATACTGCAGCAGAAAAGGCTAAAGAAATGGCGGGTCAATCATTATGGAATCCGGATAACGCATTGCAGCGGTTAGACCGTAACACTGGTATAGACGGTGCAGCTGTGGAGACGGGGTATTCTACCCATAGCAAGATCGGAGTGCTTGCCCGAACATTTATTACCAGCATAAATACGGGATGGAATCCAGAAAATGGAAGCTCGCTGCCGCTGCAGGAAACTCTTGCTGGTGCTGTAGGCGGAGTAGTAAAAGTTACAGGTACCGTCCTCGTGCAAGACCAGATCCCGTCTATCGAACGGGCGGCCTTTGCCCAGATCAAACACCAGTTTGGTGATAACTTCGGCGTACAGGCCTGGTATCTGCGGTCTCTCAACGACGATACGCACTCCATCGCCTACGCCAACGGCGACCATAACGACGTGGCGTCCTTCGACGAGCTGGCTAACGTCGTCGGCGTCGGCGCGACGTACCGCCTGAACGACAAGATCCGCTTCTCCTATGAATGGGGGCAGAACCGCACCGATTTCGGCCGCTTCATGAACGGCCATACGATATACCGGCACGAATCCGGCACGTCGGACTTTGATATTGCCGGACGGGCCAACGGCGGCACGCCGCGCTTCTGGGTCGCACGCATCGACGTCGGCCATGCCGATACGGATGTGCCGGGCAGCTGGAACGCCTTCGCCGATTACAAATATTTCGAACACGGCTCGTTCTTCGGCGGCAACGGCACGGAATCCCTGCCGGACCGCTATCTCGACGGTATCAAGAGCTTTACCATCGGCGGCGGCTACGTCCCGGCGAAGGATTTCCTCATCGAAGCCTTCTACACCTTCGGGGCCAAGGGCATCGGCAAGCGCGATACCCTCTACGGCAGTGAAAACTTCGAATTAGGCGACTACACGCGCCTGCAGGTAACGTACAAGTTCTAAGGCAATAACTGAGTCTGACGCAGTATATCTGCCGTCGGCCGCCTATGGACAACTTCATATTCTTTTACCAACATCAGGTTTCCCGCGTTTTGCGCAACCTCCCCTTCCGCGCGACGAGAGCCTGTGTTGATATACAAAACCCAGCCCGGCCATGAAGTCGCATACCTTTATGGTCGGGCTGGGTTGCTGTTTTTAGTATTAAATAAAATAATTATTATCAAAAATCTTTACATCGGCCTTCGTTTGATATATAATAACTTTGTAATAAATATCAATATCTGTTTTTCAAAGGAGAGGTTGGCTATGTTTCAGAACAGCGATTTTTGGATTGGCTTAGGTATTGGCGTCGTCGCCGGCGTATTTGGGTATAAACTGCTTACAGAACGGGAGCAGCAGCTGTTGGCCCTGCAGCAGCCGGCAGCCGGGACGGTTACGGCCGATGTGCCTTTGGCTGAATTACAGCGTCAAAAAGAAGAATTGGAAGACTTGATTGCGGCGCAGGAAGCAGCGGCAAAATAAGAAGCGTTATAGAAAAGACTGTCGCCATGGCGGTGACGGTCTTTTTTACACTGGTAATCATTGATAAGAAGGGACGGCTTACTCACGTGCTTCCTGTATCGAAATGGGATTTTATCATCCGCGCTGTGCGCATTTCATCGTATCTTCCGGGGCGCATCCGCTTGTACAGCCGCAAGCTGGTCGGCAATGCGGAGCTGGCCGGAAAGATATATGCCTATGTGGCCAGCTATAGGGAAATTGATAAGGTAGAAATCAATATTGTTACCGGTTCCGTGCTGATTTTGTACAGGCCGCAGGCGCTGCGGAGCAATGCCGAATTGGCCCGGGTGGAACAGTATATCATGAACCATGCGGAAAGGAGAGGTTGATTATGTCTTATGCTTCCGGATTTATGTTGGGAGCTTCTATCGGAAAGGCGATTCATAATATGGTCTCCAGCGGCGGATTTTCTCCGGCCGGAGGAAGGGGCAAGGGAATGGGGAAACTGGTTGCTAACCCTTCCTATGCGGCTCCGGCTATGCCTGCCGCGCCTGTCAGACCGGATATACCGGCTTTTGCCTGCGTCTCTTCTACACGGGGCCGACGCCGATATCGGGCTGCCGCATTAGTGCAGAATCAGCCCCTGGCCGAGCTTCTGCAGCAGGCTCTCGGCAGTTTGCCGGCGGCGCGGCGCGTGGAAGTCAATGCGGCGACAGGGAGTATTCTGGTATGCTCGGATAATGAAGGGGCTCTGGATGCGTTGGAACGTTATTTAGGGGAACGTATTTTTCCCGCTGTTCCGGCTCCGCCGTATGTGCCGGCGCCTGTGCAGACGAAAACGGCTGCGTCGGCTTATACGGATGTGCTGTATGAGACGCTGAATTTCTTGAATTCTGCCGTATCGCAGAAGACGGCCAACGTCTTTGATTTGCGCTCCCTCTTGTCTCTCTTTTTGGCCGTGCGGGGCATGCGCAAGATGATCGGCCAGAATCAGCGCCCGTCGGGACCGCAGATGCTGTGGTGGGCTACGTCGTTGATGAGGGGGCGGAGATAAGATGTATACGTGTTGTACCCTGCCGCTTCACAGCGTGCTGCCCCTGCGCATGCGCTCTATCCTGAGCGTCAAGCTGCGCCAGATTCCCGGCGTGGCTGCCGCCTCGTCTGACGAGCAAAAGCTGACCATATACTACCAGGGGAAGGTGGATCTGCGGATTATCCGCATGTTGGTCCGCTCCTTTGAGCAGAAATACGGAAAAGCTAAGGAAGATAAAAAAGAATGGGACGTAGCGGCATACCGGCGCGAAGCCATTATTTCTGTCGGCGGCTTTATCGCCATGAATATTTTACGCAAAACGAATCCGGAATTTTATGACAGCATTCTCCTGTTCCGGCGCTTGTTTACCTTATTTATCGCCCGGCGGTTTATCCAGAACGGCGTCATGGGCGTTATCCGGGACAAGCAGGCTAATGCCGATACGCTGACCGCTACGGCTGTGGCCGCGTCCGTCCTGGCTGGTAAGCCCGAATCGAGCCTGACCTTGCTGGCCCTTTCCAATGGAGCGGAAATGCTGACGGAATATGCTGCCGAACGGGCGCGCCGCCAGATTTCGGGCCTCTTGAAGCTGGATCAGCGGGACGTATGGCTCGTGGAAAATGGCCGGGAACGAAAGGTCCCTGTCGACTCCCTGAAGGTAGGCGATACGATTGCCGTCCATCTGGGCGAAAAGATCTGCGTGGACGGGAAAGTCGTCGGCGGAAATGCGGCAGTCAATCAGGCTTCTATTACAGGCGAATCGAATCCGGCTATCAAGCAGCCCGGGACCTTTGTATATGCCGGCAGCGTCATCGAGGCCGGAGACCTCGTCGTCAAGGTCGAAAAGGTCGGCGCCGATACGTCGCTGGCCCAGATTATCCACTTGGTCGAAGAGGCGCAGACCCGCCGCGCGCCAGTGCAGAATTTTGCCGATAAGATGGCCAATATGCTCGTTCCTATTTCCTTTATCGGCGCGGCTATTGTCTATGGTGCGACGAAGGACTGGCAGCGCGTGCTGAACCTGCTGTTCATCGACTTCTCCTGCGGCCTGAAGCTGTCGACGGCGACGGCTATTTCTGCGGCCATCGGCATGGCGGCCCGCAAGGGGATTCTCATTAAAGGCGGCAACTACATCGAAAATCTGGCCGATATCGATACGGTTGTCCTCGATAAGACCGGCACGATTACCATGGGCGTACCGCAGATTGCCCATATTTCTACGGTTCCCGGCGTAGGCGAAAAGGAAATGATTTTACTGGCTGCGTCGGCGGAAATGCACTCCGTTCATCCGCTGGCCGTAGCGGTGCAGAAATACGTCAAGGCTCACGGCTGGGACGTACCGCATCACGATATGTCCGAAACGGTTGTAGCCCGCGGCATGAGGGCCTCCGTGCCTCCCTTTGAAGACTTTGCCGGCGGCGACGTCCTCGTCGGAAGCCGCCGCTTCATGCAGGAAGAAGGCGTGCAGGGCATGCCGGAAAAAAGCGACAAGTCATGGGGAAAAAATCTGCTGTTTGTCGCGCGGGACAAGCAGTATATCGGCTGCCTGACGATTGAAGACCCGGTTCGCCCGGCTATGAAGAAAACCCTCAATCAAATGCGCCGCATCGGTGTAGACGAAGTCATCATGCTGACTGGCGATTCCAAGGAAGTGGCGGCAGAAGTGGCCCGCGAAATGGACATTGATTCCTATCATGCTGAAATACTGCCAGAAGATAAGGCTAATTACGTCATGAAGCTGCAGAAGCGGGGCAGCGTCATGATGGTCGGCGACGGCATCAACGACGCGCCGGCACTGGCCTTTGCCGATATCGGCGTCAGCCTGGGCGGCAACAAGACGGATATAGCGGCTGAATCGGCAGCTATTACGATTCGCTCCGAAGATCCGGGAAAATTGTATGATGCATTGAAGATTGGCCGGCAGACCATGAAGGTCATCAATCAGAATTTTACGGCGACGATTGTCGTCAATTCAGCGGCTATGCTTCTCGGCGCGCTGGGGCGCATCAGCCCCTTATGGGCCGCAGTCATCCACAATACAGCGACGCTGGCCGTCGTATTGAACAGCGTGCGCATTCTCGGCGTGTCTCGCCGCATGGTGAAAGCGTAATTTTATCCTGACATATAAGCTCCTTTGTTCTGGGAATTCCCTGCAGTTGGTACAGTGAATCAGCTGCAGGGAATTATTTTTTATCTGCCGGGGTGGAGAAACAATTTTATCCGGAATTTTATATTTTTTTATGTATACATCACCATATTAGTATGATATACTACTGTATGAATGACGAAAGTCAGTCCTAACCATTAAAGGAGTGAAAGAATACATGTTAGAATTACGCCATGTATCGTTTTCCGTTCCCGACGAAAATGGTACGAAAAATACAAAGGAAATTTTAAAAGATATCAATCTGGTCATCGACGAACAGAAATTCGTCGTCATTACCGGCCCGAACGGCGGCGGCAAATCGACGCTGGCTAAATTAATCGCCGGCATTGAAAAGCCGACGAGCGGCCAGATTTTCTTCAACGGCCAGGACATTACGGACTGGGACATTACGAAGCGGGCCCAGAACGGCATCGGCTACGCCTTTCAGCAGCCTGTGCGCTTCAAGGGCATCACCGTCATGGACCTGCTCTGTCTGGCGGCGGGCAATAAGAAGCTCGACAAATGCGTCGTCTGTCAATACCTGTCCGAAGTCGGCCTGTGCGCAGAAAATTACATCAACCGCGAAGTGGACGCGTCCTTGTCGGGCGGCGAATTGAAGCGCATTGAAATCGCCACGATCGTAGCCCGCAAGAACACGGAGCTGGCGTTGTTTGACGAACCAGAAGCCGGTATCGACTTATGGAGCTTCCATAAGCTCATCAAGGTATTTGAAAGAATGCACGACCAGAAGCAGTCGATTCTCATCATTTCCCATCAGGAACGCATTCTCAACATTGCCGATGAAATTGTCCTCATTGCCGACGGCACGGTCCGCAAAGTCGGCACGAAGGAAGAAGTCCTTCCTGAATTGATGGACGTCGTAGGAAACTGCAAGTTTTATAAGGAGGAAGTCTGATGGATAAGTATCAAGAACATTTGCTGGAAGTCATCGCCGATTTGCATGGCATTCCTGAAGGCGCATATAATATCCGCTCGAACGGCCAGAGCGTCGGCCGCGCTTCGACGGCTCATATCGAAATCGAACCGCAGAAGGACCGTCCGGGCATCAACGTGTATATTAAGCCGGAAACGCAGCACGAAGCCGTGCATATTCCCGTCGTCCTGAGCCAGGCCGGTCTCAAGGACGTCGTATACAATGATTTTTATGTCGGAGAAGGGGCCGATGTGGTTATCGTCGCCGGCTGCGGCATCCACTGCGGCAGCGACGACGGCTCGCAGCACGACGGCATTCATACCTTCCATATCGGCAAAAACGCCCGCGTACGCTACGTAGAAAAGCACTACGGCGACGGAGACGGCAAGGGCCAGAAAATCATGAACCCGGAAACCATCGTCCATATGGAAGAAGGCAGCTATATGGAAATGGAAACGACGCAGATCAAGGGCGTCGACTCGACGAAGCGCGTCACGAAGGCTGATTTGGCAGCCAGCGCGACGTTTATCGTCAAGGAAAAGCTCATGACCGACGGCGTGCAGTTTGCCGAAACGGAGTTTGAAGTTGAACTGAACGGCAAGGATTCCAGCACGGACGTCGTATCCCGCGCCGTCGCCCGCGGCACGTCCCACCAGATTTTCCGGGCCAAGGTCATCGGCAATGCCCAGTGCCACGGCCATTCGGCCTGCGACTCCATCATCATGGACGACGCCAAGATTTCGGCGATTCCCGAGCTGACGGCCAACGATACGGACGCGGCTCTGATTCACGAAGCGGCTATCGGCAAGATTGCCGGCGAACAGCTGACCAAGCTCATGACGTTAGGCCTTACGGCAGAAGAAGCGGAAGAAATGATCATCCAGGGCTTCTTAAAATAATAGGCGCAAGAGAAACCAGTCTTTCCCCACTAGGGGGAGGCTGGTTTTTGCATAGGCGGAAAGAGTAGGCAAAGGGCGGGAAAATAGTGTACAATAAGGAGAAAAAGGAGGGGGACGGCATGAACGGAGAGGCGGCGTTTCGCCGATACGCAGACTTTGACGCAATACTGAATTCTATTTACTGCGCGATTTTTATCGTCCATACAGACGGCTGCGCCGTATACCGCAATGGAGCGGCTGACGAGCTCAAGGCGGAATTAGGCGTGACGGAAGACGCGCTTATCGGCGCGCTGGAGGCGCAAATCGACGTCGTACATGGGCAGGGGCGCTTTGCCGTCGCAGTAGAGGGGGGCATGATTATCTGCCATCTCCTGCCCTGGACCCAGGCCGGTCAGCGGCAGGGCAGCATTATCGTCGCCCATATATCGGGGAAAGAGCGGTGCTCCGCCCAGGAATTGGACAACGTCATAGACGTGCTGGAAGAAATCGACGCCATTTTGGAGGTCGTCGCCGACGGCATCGTCGTGGCCGATAAAAACGGCGTCATCATCCGGGTCAACAAGGCCTTGGAAACGACCTTCGGCATCAAGCGGCGCGACGTCTTGGGCCGGTCTATGGAAATACTTGACCGGGAGCATTCCGTCTGCGGCGAACTGATACGCAAGATGAACGAAGACCCGAAGCGCATCGTCGTGTCGGGAATGTACAAGCAAAAGGAGCTCTTGTGTACCGGCGCGCCCATATTCGACCGGCAGCACCGCCTCAAGACCATCGTCATCAGCATACAGGACATGTCGGCTCTCAATACGCTGCGCAAAAAGCTGGAAGAACAGCGGCTGTACACGAAGAGCTATATGCGGGAAATATCCTTGTTCAACGGCAGCGGCGGCCCCATCGTGGCCCACAGCCCGGCCATGAAGAAGATACTTCATCTGGTGCACGTCGTCGCCGACGTCGAGTCCGTCGTATTGATTACGGGCGAGTCGGGGACGGGGAAGGAAGTCGTCGTCAACGAAATTTATCACACGAGCCGGCGAAAGGACAAGCCTTTTATCAAGATAAACTGCGGCGCCATCCCCGACACCTTGTTCGAGTCGGAGCTGTTCGGCTATGAAAGCGGCGCCTTTACAGGTGCTCGGCGGCAGGGCAAGGTCGGCTTTTTCGAACTGGCCAACAAGGGAACACTGCTCCTGGACGAGGTGGGCGAGCTCAGCCTGGCAGCGCAGGTCAAGCTGCTCCGTGTCATACAGGAAAAAGAAGTGCAGCGCATCGGCGCGGCCAAGCCGGTCAAGGTAGACGTTCGCCTGATTGCGGCGACGAACAAGGACTTGTGGAGTATGGTCTGTCAGGGGACGTTCCGGCAGGACTTGTATTATCGCCTCAACGTCATTCACATCCATATTCCGCCGCTGCGGGAGCGGCGCGAGGACATTATCCCCCTGGTCAACTATTTCCTGAAATATTTCAATGAAAAGTACGGCAAGGAAAAGGAGATTTCTCCGGAACTGTACCGCTTCCTCATGCGTCAGGACTGGCCGGGCAATATCCGCGAGCTGGAAAACGCCGTCGAGACGATGATCGTCCTGCCGTCGGAAAACAAGCTGACGCCCAGCCATTTTGTCGGCAAGGGAACGGGCGAGGATTCCGGGGCGGCCGTCAAGGTGCAGCGTCTCGTGCCGTGGAAGCGGGCCGTAGAAGAAATGGAAAAGGAGCTGCTGACGCAGGCGTACCGGGAATATCGCTCGACGCGGGCCATGGCGAAGGCGCTGGAGATAGACCAGTCGACGGTCGTGCGGAAAATGAAAAAATGGGGCGTCGGCTCCCATGAAAAGGATAAAAACGATGCAATATAGCATAGAAGTGATGTCAATGCGCATCGGTTGGACGAAAGCGGTACCATCATGGCATTGGCAATAAGCAGTAAGGATATCGGCATACAGGCGATGTAAATATACATCGCACTGGATGCCGATATGTTTTTAAAGGCCCGTATTTACGCCATTTGCAGCTTTTTTATAATTGGCATATTTATTTCATATATATTTGTGAAAGACCCATCAGGTATAGGATAGTGTATGAAATATGAGTCCAGCGAAGGAGGGGTTTGGTATGTTAATGACTAAACAACAATTCCAAGACAGCATTCGCGCCAGAAAACCGATGAACGTATGGTTCCTGGGAGAGAAAATTGAAGACGTTACGACCTATCCGCCCTTGGCGGCCAGCTTCAACGCTATCTCCAAGATTTACGAACTGCAGCATCGCCCGGACTGGCAGGATCTGATTACTGTTCCGTCCCATATGCTCGACGAACGGGTCAGTATTTACAACGCTCCCCTCCGTTCGGCAGAAGACGCGAACCGCAAGACCAGAGCTGCCAGAGCGCTGGCTGAAGTTATCGGTTGCTGTACGCACCGCTGCACCGGCTCGGAAGCATTTGCCGGATTAGGCCCTGCGTGCTACGACATGGACCACGACTTGGGTACCAACTATTTTGAACGCTTCATGAATTTCCTGAAATACGTACAGCAGAACGACTTGACCTGTACCGTTACGGTAACGGACGTCAAAGGGCTGCGGACGGCGCCGCCTCATGCACAGGCCGACCGCGATTCCTACGTCCACGTCGACGAAGTCCGCGAAGACGGCATCGTCATCAGCGGGTTCAAGTGCAATCAGACGGGCATCCTTTTCGCTCATGAAATCGTCATCGTTCCGACAACGAACATGAAGCCGGAAGACAAGGATTTTGCCGTCGCCTGCGCCGTTCCTGCCGATACGCCGGGACTGACCTTTGTCTTGGGCCGTACGCCTCAGGATAAACGCTTCTTCGAAGTCGAAGGCGATATCGAAGGCATCGACTTGGGCAAACAGTATGCCGACCATCAGGCGCTCGTATACTTCGACCACGTATTCGTCCCGAATGAAAGAGTATTCCTCTGCGGCGAAACGCAGTACGTAGGACGGCTCCTGAGCTACTTCACGGCAGTCCACAGATTGACGGCCGGCGGCTGCAAGGCTGGCGGATGCTCGGCTCTCTGCGGCGCGGCAAGTCTGTTGGCCGATATGGTCGGCGTGCAGAAAGCCGGTCATATCCGGACGAAGCTCACGGAAATGGCAATGACTGCTGAAACGGTTTACGGCCTGTCCATTGCTTCGGGTGTAGAAGGATTCCAGCATCCCAGCGGCTTCTGGATTCCCAACCCGCTCATGTCCCATACGTGCAAATACACCTGCACGAAGATTCCCTTCGATGCCGTTCGGTACGCCCGCGACATCCTGGCGGGCTTTGGCGAAACGGCTCCGTCCGAGCTGGATATGAGAAATCCCGAAGTCGGCGAACTGTGCCAGAGAGCCTTCAACCCGGGAAACCCGAAATACAACGCCTTCGATCGTCTGCGGGCCAGCCGCTTCATCGAACACATGGTACGCGGCTCTAACTGGACGGCCATGGCCCTCCACGGCGGCGGCAACCAGGAAGCGTCGACCGTCATGGCCAGAATGTATACGGACTGGGAATACCTGAAAGGCCTCGTAAAAGTTGCCACAGGCATTGAAACGGACGCGCAGAAGGCTGAAGAATTTATCGACACCATCGGCAAGCGCCAAGGCCGTATCTGCACGACTCTCGATTTGCCGAAGGTTGAAAGCTAAGGTTTTCGCAGCAGATCAGGAGAATAAGACACCGTAGTGTAACCTAAGCAGCACATAGTAAAAAAGTATACTCCTCGCATGACTGGGGGAGTATACTTTTCTGTTTAGGCAGCTTTGCGGTAGCGCATATCTTCTGGATATACGGGACATGCATTCAAAATATAAAACTACACCATAATGGTGTTGATTGAGTTGACAAGCCATGCTATAATAATATAAACGATAATTACTATACGTTAATGGTACTGCCTGCCTGATGCGGGCGTGACATATGCGAAGGAGTGAATCATCATGAAAATAGAAGAAGGCACGATCTTATCGATTGAAGAAGACGGCCTTGCCGAAGTAAAGGTCGGCCGCCATTCGGACTGCATGGCCTGTGGCGCTTGTCCCGGCGCGGAACACATCGTCGTCAAGGCGCTGAATCCTATCGGCGCGGAAGTGGGGCAGCACGTCAAATTTGAAGTGCGAGAAGTCAACATCGTCATTGGAGCCTTTGTCTGCTTTATCATGCCCCTTATCGTCGCCGGCCTCGGAGCCGTCGCCGGTCACTGGATTGGCCTTTCCCAAGGCATGGATGCCATGCAGGCTGCGATTGTCGGCGGTATCGTCGGGTTTCTTATCGGCGTTGTCGGCGTCAAGCTGTTTGACCGGTCCTTGACGAACGATATCAACGCCAAGCCGAAGATCATCGAAGTCTGCCGCTAACTATTTCATCATACTGCGTAAAAATCCGTATGGGACGACGTGTTCCATACGGATTTTTTATCGTTTGTTAATTTGTCAGCGAATCTTTCAGCTCGAGCCGCGTGCCGTCTTGCAACTGGACGGAGGTAATGGAAATGCGGCTCTGCAATCCTTCCAGCGTCGCCGTGCGGAGCAGCTCGGCCTGGGCCGGAACGGCGGCGTTCAGCCGGAACTGGCTGGTATGAGCTTTGCCGTCGGCGTAGATGGCTATGCGTATGGGCGCGGAGAAGAGGACCGTCGAGTCGGCGCGGCGCAGCTCGTACCGGCCTTTGGCTTCCCGGAGGGTTTCCTTGCCCTGTGCGGACAGCTTCGGCGTGTATTGGATGCGCAGGTATGTATCCTGCTCCGTGCTGCCGCGAACGACGGAAGCGGAGAGGCTTGTAATCTGGACGAGGGAATCGATGCGCTGGGCAACGGGCCGGTTAGCCGCTGCCAATGCCGCTGCAGAGGCCTGCTGCAGCTCCTGGACGACGGCGTCCGGGTCGGCAAAGGCGACGATGCG
>ULTB01008010.1_pt1 | contig 16330 bp, 16 predicted proteins | sample 1957251 | NCBI WGS metagenome assembly ULTB01 (sample SAMEA4835724, study PRJEB28245) | human gut metagenome | biome: gut microbiome; material: fecal sample | place: Denmark | collected 2008
GAGTTTGTCGAACCTATAGATGGCAGTTTCATTATCCAGCCATTGCAGTCCGTTCTTGCTACGACAGAAGAAAAAATCCATATCTCTCCTTTCTTGGCTGCGACGGTGGAAGGCCGTTCATCGATTGGTCGCAAAGGACTGTTCATCCAGAATGCGGGTTTTATCGATCCTGGTTTTGAAGGTGAGATCACGCTCGAACTCTTCAATGCTTCGCAACATCCTCTGATTCTCCACGTTGGCATGGCTATTTGCCAGATGGTTCTCTATGAGCTCAAGTCGGGCTGCGATAAGCCGTATCACGGGCGTTATCAGGGACAAGAAGGAGCTACGCCTTCGCGTCTTTTCTTGGATAAGAAAGGGGATTCGAGCAATGTGTAAAGAGTATCATCAGGTCATCCTGAGTCTTGCACAGGTTCACGGCGCAAAGATAGTGAAACAGAGTGAGGCCTTGAGTCTTTTCTGGGAAATCCTAGCACATGCGGATGATAAGGAATTCGTGAAGGAATTGCATGATCGGGAGACGTACAAATTCTTCTCCTGGGCGTTCACAAACGAGTCAGAAGACAAGCAGGTGTTTAATATTTCATCAGTCGATGCGAATGTAATCAACGTCATCTTGTCGGCAGTGAAGAATTTAGAGGGTAAGACGTTTTCTGTAACGGGTGGCGGTTGCTTCATCATTGTTTCGTCATGGCCAGTTGAGGATATCCATTACATACCGCTGCACACGACGTTGGCGACGGAAAGCGGTATTCATATCAAGCATCATTTTCGTAAAAAAAATAAATTGATCAATATTTCTCTGTTCGCTAATGAAAATAAGGAACTTTTCATTGAGAGGATTCGCAAGAAGCTCATCAATAAGACAGCAGCATATTTCGATTATCCGAGTGATAAGTTAAAAGTCGATATTCCATGGTTTGATTATCGCAGGATGAAGAAGATTCCTTTCAAATCTGGAAATATCTTCGTCTGCGATTGCAGTCTCAAGCTTGTCGGTAGCCCAGAATGCATCGCAATGGCATTATATGCTGGTCTAGGAGACAGTACAGCAATGGGGTTCGGTCATATGTATCGTGTCGGATAATTGTGTCGGGTGAGGTGAATAAATCTTGGTCTCTAGGAATGAGGAGAAATTACTGAAGCTGTGGTGTTTTTTCCTTTCTGTTGCGTTGTTCGTTTTGCTGTTTATTTTGCTTTGGCAGATCGATCATCATAGCCTGACATTTTCTTTTTAATAAGAATGAAATCACAGTTAAAACGGTGTTTTTCCAACTGCCGGTTGTTGTTCCTGCAAGACAGGAATGAAAGTGCCCAGTATTTTTCTTTTAAGTTTCTCCTTTGAAGGGGAGTTCGCATGAGTTTTGATTAAGTCGTTGAATATTCTGATGTGTGGCGTAATGCTGACTAAATAGATATTGATGGTATCAATGAAGTGGAAGATGATTAATATCGGAGGAATCTTGTATGCATATTTCAAAAACACTCGAAGAAATGTTATTGCTGTAATTACTCTCGTTTCTATCGCTCTCTCTTTTTCAGGATGTGCACGCGCACGGAATATGGGTAAGGTTGCTGTTATCGATTATCAAGTAGTCCTAGCAAATCATCCTGATCGCAAGGATGCGGAGAAGAAGCTCGATGATGCATATCGTGAAGTTCAGAAGCAGTTGGAGAAACAGAAGGATGCAAGTATCTCGCAGGACGAGAAGATGCAAAAAATGCAGCAGTTTCAAAAACAAATGATTGCGCAAGAAAAGACGATCATTGCCCCAATTAGGGCTGATGTGAACGAGAAAATCGATGAGACGATGAAGGAGAAGGGATATACGGTAGTCTTCTCTAAAGACTCCCTTGTTCGTGGCGGTGATGATATTACGGATGAAATCCTAAAGAAGGAAGGGCTTTCTGATGAAGAAATCAAGAAAGCCAAGGCTGCAGTTGAAGATCCTTTAAATTAAGAAGGTTTCATCTTGAAGGGAGTAGATTCTGATGTTGGAATGGATCTTGCCAATCGTAATTGGTGGAATCATCGGTGCTGTGATTGTTAAATTGGCGCAGAATGATAAAACGGCTGATTCGATGAAAATGTTTACGGATGAAGAATATCTGGAAAAAAGGTTCAACAAGGCAAAAGACAAGGCCGAGGATAAGATTAATCGGTTCATGAACTGGAAAAACTAGGTGGTGATCAATAATGATTTCTGAAAATGATTTTGCCCTGGTCTGCAAGATAAATTCTGTTCACAGGAATCATAAAAAGAAGAATGAAAAATATATTTCTCGCAGGATGCTGCTCGAAGATTGCACGATGGATATCGTAAAAGTTATTCATGGCAACGCGGGTGATATTCCGAGTATGAAGAATGTGTCCTGTCATCTGGAAAAGAGCAAGATCCTACGTAAGGGATGCTATCTGATGGTTCGTGGTAGTTTCGAGAATCTTACGAAACACACGTTCATCTTCAACTGCCAGTCGTCTGTTGCGTCTACGGCTTCGACGATTTTACAGGTTACGCAGCGACTCAAGTTTAACCCTCAGAAGAAGAGAGTCGAAGTCATGCGGGATAATACGGGTGTATCTCTTCGTGATTATGCGGAGGAGCATTTAGCAGATATTCCAAGCGAGCTAAAGAATCAGGATGTCATTGCAGTAGCAAATTTTCTCTATGATTCCGGGCTATCTGATTCGGATTATGATCGCGGATATGAGGTCAATACGTATTTCAGGCGTCGCGCAAAGCTGCGCGGCTATGATGATACAGTGGCTCTCTTGAAATCCAATCCGATGGTGCTAGGTGATATGCACGGAGAGACGGCCTTGAAGCAGTCTGAGATTCGAAAAATCTGCGAGAATCTGAATATCAAGCTTCCGCCAGAAATTACGCTTTTGTCGAAGATTTCCAATTACATCAATATGCGTATTGCAAAGGGCGACTCTTTCGTGCCGGTCGCAACGCTGGTAGGAATCTTCCGTCATGATCTTGAGGCTATCCAATGCAACGATTTCAAGAAGAAATTCCACTGGATCTTCCATATCAAAGACAAGAAAGTGAAGAAATCTACAACGAGTGATATGCAGTTTTCCAGCAAGAATAATCCTATCGGTCAAAGGGAAGTAATGAAAAAATATTATCTGGATGCTTTCCTCGATTTTGGTCTTGATCGAGCCGATGCGGAAAGGAAGGCGAACAATTCTCTCAGCGGCGTGTATCTTTCCCGTGTCTTCTTTTCAGAATACCATGCTGCCAAGAATCTGGCAGAGATGGTAGGAAAAGATGACGATATGAAAGCTTGTTTCGATGCGACTGAGTTCAAGGGGCTGGATGCTCAACAGAAAAAGGCTATCGAGATGGCGTATGAGAACAGGGTCAGTGTGATTATCGGTTCTGCCGGTACGGGTAAGACGCTCACAGTTCAGAGGCTGGTACAGTCTTTGGAAAAGAAGGGAATCCATTCTCTTATTTTGGCGCCGTCTGCCAAAGCTGCTGCGAATGCGGCAGAGAGATTGGATGCTCCATATTCTACAATCGACAGGTTCATCAAGACGAATGCTTTGGATGAAGATCTAGGTGTTTCTTCAGGGTTGCCGATAACTGGTGATTCACCAGAGGTGAAGAAACTGCAGTTTCTGATTATCGATGAAATGAGCATGTGTTCTGTTGTGACGTTTGCGAAGCTTCTTGACTATATAAAGAGTAATGCTTCTGTCCATCTTGTCCTTGTCGGTGATCCTGCACAGCTTCCGGCTATTGGACCTCGGTTCTTTTTTCAAATTTCCGATGGTCTTCTCGGTGCCGATGTCCCTGTTACGAAGCTCAAGAAGATATTTCGTAGCGATTATTCATTGATACGCTTTGCTGATGGTATCCGGAGAGGGAAGCTCCGCAAGCGTGTCGATGGGGTTGAGATCTCTGATACTACTATCGAGTCGTATATCATGAATCACACCGAGGATATACGGGCGAAAAAGCCGTTGTTCTTAGCTGAGACACGCAAAAGTTCACGCGGTACAGATGTTCTCAACCACCTCTTACGCAATATCTTAAATCCTACTGGTACACCGATTCCAGATACGCAGTTTTACGTCGGCGATACTGTCATTACGTCGCAAAATGATTATCTTGCTGATGACGATGGGGGCGCGGAGAAGGAACAGACGCCTCACGAGAATAGGGATTTCGATATCTATAACGGCACAATGGGCAAGATCTTGAGATGTGTGAGCGAAGCTGATCAGCTTTATGAGGTGGAGCTGTATATGCCGCATAAAACGAGGACATGTCTCTATGATATCAATGATCTCATGATTTATTTACAGCCCGCTTATGCTATCACAGTGCACAAAGCACAAGGATCTGAAGCTGATGAGGTTGTGTTCGTCAAGGGTGAGAACAGCAAATGCACGCGTAATCTACTCTATACTGCAGTTACGAGGGCAAGGAAGCATGTTACGCTCATTGGTTCAGATTTCGAAGAGACCGTTGCTCGGTTGGAGCAGCCGAATCTGTCGAAGTTCGCTTTCAGATTTCTGGAACAGAGGCAGCAGGATATGGTAGATGACAAGATTGATGAGATAGGCAGTGAACAGATCGTTGAAGACGGGTTGTCTTTGCATTTCTAAACGCGAAGTAACATCACACATATTTCTGGTATGTTGCAAATCCTATTTTGGGGAGAGGTATGCCACTGTTTTTTAGGTGGTTCGCGAAAAAGAAGGAGTGAAGCGTTTCAGCTCATGGCTGTTTGGGTGGGCAGTTTTTCCTCGCGTGGGGCGAGGGGAATGAAAGATTCAATGCCGCCATCAGAATGGCTTCATTGTCCGCGTTTTTCCTCGCGTGGGGCGAGGGGAATGAAAGAAAAGAAGAACGAAAGAAAAGAACGAAGCGCTTGATTGTTTTTCCTCGCGTGGGGCGAGGGGAATGAAAGTAAGAGTGACTCCAGCAAACGCCAAGCATATACAGGTTTTTCCTCGCGTGGGGCGAGGGGAATGAAAGAAGTGGTGTCAAGACTTGTGGGACTACAAATACCGCGGTTTTTCCTCGCGTGGGGCGAGGGGAATGAAAGAGATGATCTTTCGACCGCTTTTGCGGATCAAAAAGTTTTTCCTCTGTCGTTTCAACGTTTCTCCTCGCGTGGGGCGAGGGGAATGAAAGTGTAAAATCTGTAAAATCTCGTTGTCTTTCCTCGGGTTTCTCCTCGCGTGGGGCGAGGGGAATGAAAGAGTAACTGAGTAATTAACGCGGTAATACATCTGGCGTTTCTCCTCGCGTGGGGCGAGGGGAATGAAAGCTCGACCTGATCGCCTGTCAGCGTGGTCAGACGGTCGTTTCTCCTCGCGTGTGGCGAGGGGAATGAAAGATGGTTTCACCGCTCCCAGCTGGAGCGCCATCATGTTTCCTCTCGCGTGGGGCGAGGGGAATGAAAGTTGTTCTGCGTCTGCGTGCAATCTCGCTATTACGGTTTCCTCTCGCGTGGGGCGAGGGGAATGAAAGACAGGTAAGCCCTTTCCCATTTTGGCCATTGTAGAGGGTTTCCTCTCGCGTTGGGCGAGGGGAATGAAAGGCCAGACGCCAAGCCTGAGATTTCCAGCGTGATGGGGGTTCCTCTCGCATGGGGCGAGGGGAATGAAAGGTATTGCTCGACGGCCTCAAACTCTCTAGCATATAGTTTTCTCTCGCGTGGGGCGAGGGAATGAAAGGAGGTTGTAATATTTATCTCCAAGGGCTTCCAGGTTTCCTCTCGCGTGGAGTGAGGGGAATGAAAGGCGCGTCGCTTTGCTGTCCGTCACAACGACGGCGGTTTCCCCTCGCGTGGGGTGAGGGGAATGAAAGAGCTATTGCCTTTACGGATTTATAGCCATAATAGTTTCCCCTCGCGTGGGGCGAGGGGAATGAAAGACCAGTAAAGCAAACGCCTTTTATCTCTATGCCCTGCTGTTTCCTCTCGCGTGGAGCGACGGGAATGAAAGTGGAAGGGCTCTAGGATCTGGAACGAAGTCCATGAGGTTTCCTCTCGCGTGAGGCGAGGGGAATGAAAGCATTGTCGATAATCTCCGGCTCTACCGTCGCGGTTTCTCCTCGCGTGGGGCGAAGGGAATGAAAGACGCCCTCTTTGCGCTCAACTCCTCGCCACAACGTTTCTCCTCGCGTGGGGCGAGGGGAATGAAAGTGGAAGGGCTCTAGGATCTGGAACGAAGTCCATGAGGTTTTCTCTCGCGTGTGGCGAGGGGAATGAAAGATTGGATGAGCCACTCCCTGATGGCAATGGAACGTTTCTCCTCGCGTGGAGCGAGGGGAATGAAAAGCAGTCTTGGCAGGTCCCGTGACATAGCCACTATTTGTTTCTCTCGTATAAAGAGGGAATGAAAGATACGCTCGCGGGACAAATAGGAACAGAACTCGAAAAGAAGTTTGAATATAGTAAGACAAAAGAAGCTTGTCCAACATGGGCAAGCTCTTTTTGCTTTGCTTTTTGCTAGAAAATAAGAATCCAGATGATATTTAGAACGCTAAAATTAAAATGTATTCGATGTAGGAGGTTTTCCATATGAAGAAAAAAAGGATTTTTGTTGGAATCTTTCTGTCGCTATATCTTTTTTTTGTCATGAACCCCTTCGGAATTCGATATACCAAGTGGATTTTCTTCAATTCTACAGACAGCTTGCCTATAGGGATATATATATCTATTCCTAATTTCGGTTTGCGGAATGGGGATATGGTAGCTTTCTACGCTGATGACGAGGTTTATGATTTTGCGTTCAGCCATAAATACATAGATGAGGGGCAGGAACTTCCGTGCTTGCTCAAATATGTCGAAACAGCCGGCCATACGTATGATATTACTGACCATGGTTTTTTTATTGATAATACCTACATCGGGGATATTGCAAGATATGACAGTGCGGGAAACTTCTTGCCACAGCAGCCCTTGGGACATCATGTGGTGCAGCCTGGCGAAATAATATCTTATACAATGAATTCTCGAAGTTTTGACAGCCGTTATTTTGGTCCTGTTAAGACTTCGAGAATCCAGACGAGGATCATTCCACTCCTGACATTTTCGTTCTAGGGGTAATATATCGAGAAAGGAAGTCGAATCTGTGACGTACAATCAGTTCGAGTTTAGTGGCTTGCAGAATTACGAAAAAATCGCAGACAAGCTTTTCTTGATGATTGAGCAAGTTTTCGGTTTTAAGGATGAGTACTATCAGCAGGCAGTAGAAGAGGCTGTCTGTAATGCTGGCAGGTACTCTGTTTATGGTCCTGAACAAGCAAAAATCCTTATAAATATCCGTGTCGCAGCCTATGATATTGCTGTGACTATCATTTCTAAGACTCATCCATTTGATGCACTGGCATATCAGAAAAAGCTGAGATCTCTCGCCAATGATACTAGATATGCTGATATGGATTGGGGAGACTATGTTGGGCTGACAACTGCTAGTTCTGGCTTCTGGTATATGCTCACTGGTGTTGATTATCTGTTCATTGACAGTATTGGTCAGAGCATCACACTTTCGAAAAACACGTTGCGTAGAGCAGAAATGAATGTATCGACCAAGATCGGGATGCTTGTGCCACGTTTTTTTGTGAGGGATAACGGGGTGATTATATGAATGATGAGGTCATCACGCATGAAAGATTACTGGTGGTCGATGCACAGCCGAACCATCTGGTCAATAGCTTGAAAACGTGGCTTAGTAGATATGAGATTAATATCTATATTGCAAGGTCTGGCATTGAGGCTTTGGAAAAATACAGACTGTATTCTCCCGGACTTATCCTGATGAATAGTGAGCTTCCAGATATGTATGGTATGAGCGTCTCATCCATTATCAAAGACGGAGAAGATGGCAGTCAGACGACTGTGATCCTCTATAATTTGCAGGATGTGTTCCAGAATACGAAAGCAGATTTCTTCTTTAATAAGATGAGTCAGGATAATTTCGACGACATGCTGCAAGCCCAGCTCAAAACGTTCTATAATGAAAAATTTGTACGGGTGATGCATAGCATGGAATTGCAGATGGCGCAACATCGGCAATACCAGATGCTTCCGCAGAATATCTCGGATGAGAAATATAATGTCATCAATATTTTTTCAGCGTATTCTGCTGGTCTTTCCGGTGATTGTTATGATTACTGGAAGGATAAGAATGGTAATCTCTATGGCATTTTGTTTGATTGCACTGGGCATGATATCAACGCATACAGCCAAGTGCATTCTCTCAGAATGTCATTGAAGAAAGATATGAAGCTGTATGAGATGGGATACGATTTCTGCAGCAGTCTCTCCGATGTACTGAAATCCGTCAATGAAGATCTCTTTATTGATAGTTCACCTGAGATGACGGCGGCAATCGTGTTCAAGCTCGATATCGCTAAGAAGAAGTTCTTCTATTGCACAGCAGGTATGCCTGGAATCATCGTCAGAAAAAATGATAAATGGGAGAAGATAGAAGACCAGAATTATCTTCTCGGTTGCTCTGAACAAGCTGATTTTGCTGGTTCCGAACTTGATATCACAAAGGAGGTACAGGAAATTATCTGTTGCTCGGATGGGTTTTACGAATTGGTGATGAACAATGACGAGGTAGTTGATTCAAAAATTGCAAAGCACGATGATGTGAGTGCAGTCATCGTGCAGCCTAAGATATTGTAGTTTTTTATGTGGTCAAAGGAGTGTTTTGTTATGAATTATGAATATGTAACGATTGATGGAGATACTGCAGTCGTCAAGGTTTCTGGTCGCTATACACTGATCAAGACGCTGAAGGTGGAAGATGAACTCAAGGCTGCTATGGCCCAACATGGCTGCACCCAGGTTCATTTCGATTTCTCGGAAACGAAATATACAGATTCTGCTTGCAATCGGCAGCTCAAGAAAACACGCGATGCTTTTGGTGCCGATCGCTTCAAGGTTACTGGAGCGTCTGGGGCTGTGTTGCATGCGTTTAAGACAGCTAGGCTGGATGTGTTGTTCGGTTCTGTAGAATGATCTGCGGTCGGTAAAAGAAAGGGGTAGTCTCCTTGATTTCTATGTACTTGCGGCCTGATAAGACGCAGTTCTTGCAGGCAAATATCACAAAGAAAGAGAAGGTCACGGTTGTAGATGTACTGGAGACAGACTCTATTCTCAATCTCCTGCTTTCATATAAAAAGAACAAAGAGGAAAATCCGGATGAGCAGATTCTCGAGCAATTATCTAAATACTTCGATAATCTGAAGCGGGACACGGATATTGCTAATGATGATGTCTATGTCGTGTTGCCGGATTATCTGTTTTCGTATATCGAGTCTATTGATTATACGAATGATACGAATCTGCATTCGTTGATTGCTGAGAAAACTGGCGTTTCGCCTGATGACCTCTATATCTCCATGCCTGTTGAGACATTGCCACCTGCCCCAGAGCGAAAGAGTGTCTATGCAATCCGTCGTACCCTTGTTGACACTCTGACAGAAATTTGCACGAAAGAACGTATTGCTCTGACAAGTGTAGAACCGGCATCTTTGTCTTTTTTTCGCGCTTATGGAAAGTTTGACGAAGAAATGCCGATTGTAGAAATTTTTGATAATAACGCTTCTATTGTCACCTATTCGCCTGCAGGTGGTATCTTCATTACGGATGCCCCGACTTTCTCTGAGAAGGCAATCATGAGGAACGGGCCTGCTGCTAATCAGATTATCCAGGGATTGTATGCTTCCAATGATTTCGCGGCAGGTGAGACTTACAAAAATGTCAATACGGATATGCCCTATATTGTACTGACAGAGAATAAGAAAATATTGGAGATGCCTAGTATCCGATTCCGCCTGCCTGAGTCAGCAATAACTTTCCCAAAATTCGTCCAGGCTTACGGAGTCTCGCATGAGCAGGAAATCGACTGGATGATTCCGCTTGGAACGTTATTTCAAGAATTTGATGAGAAGAAGGGAGGCAATCCGAAGTATTCCGAGAATCCCTCGTTTGCCAATAAGCCTTCTTTTATCCATATCCTGACAGGAAACCTTCTGCCGCCAGAAGCAAAGCAGGCAGCGCGGGCGAGACAGTGGAAGCAGGTCATACTACATACCTGCAAGTTATGCTCTATTGGGTTCGGAATTGCGATTTTCGCAGAGATTGTTCTTGCTGGTTTTTTTTCGACGTATCATATCAATCAGTCACTCAAGAATGACTATAAGCAGGCAAAGGCTGATCTGGCTGAAATACAAAGTGAAATCGATATCATCAAGGATGCAAGAAAATCTGATTTCCAGATTGCCCGCGCTTTTGGGACGATTGCACAAGCCCGCCCCGATGGATGCGGTTTCGAGCAACTTACTATCGGCAACAATAATCTTAGTGATGATGACCCGAAAGCCGTCAATGATTTCGTCCATCTTTCTGCTGTAGCAGCGGATGAAATGATCTTCCAGACGTTCCGTTCTAATCTTACGGCGTATGATGATTTCTTTGCTGGTCCATCTCTCAACAGCATTCAGCGTGATACCAGTGGTTACAAGAAAGCTTCTATGACTATTGGGAGGAGGACGAAGAAATGAAAGAATTTCTTGAAAATATGTCGTTGTCCCTGCTAAAAAATAATAAACGCATCATCCTCGTTATTGCGTTGTCTGTTTTCCTTGGACTTATCACTATCGTCATGGGGTCTGAAGCGATAGCTTGTTATAGATCGGCAATGAAGATTTCCGATGAGAATCTTGCAATGAAAAAAACGATAGATGATTGGCACGAGGCGGTCGCTTTTATCGACAAGCAGAAATATCGACCTGTTGAAAAAGACAGTGTACCGTCTGTCACATCAGATATCCTGATGGAACTCCAGAGTTACAATCTGAAGCTGACGGATTTTAAGGATGTTTCTGGGGCTGTTCAAGGAAAGAAAGATACGAATTACCGCGTCTTCATGCTGAAGTTCAGTGGCGATTATGCGAACACAGTACGGTTTTTCTCGAATTTTCATGCTCGTGATGCTCTGCTCAATATCCGCCAGCTCAAAATGGTACCGAAAGACAAGGAAATCGAGACAGAGATGTTTTATCGCATCTACATGAAATGAGGGGGGGAGTTATATGAGTAAGATAGCCGATATCGTTCGTAGTTTCTTGCCGAATCGTCGTCAAGAATCTGATGAGGACATCATGGAAGAGTTCGATGATGTAGATAAGGATTTCGCTGAGTCTTTGCAACTCGATAAAGAAGATGAGGAAGCGCTTGGTGATACTGCTAAGTCTTTCGAGCCTTTATCTGAGTCCGAGTCTAAATCTATGTCGCAGCTTGATGAGGTTTCTAATCTCGATGATGACGGAGGAAAGAAAAAAGATGGCAGGCTGAAGCGCATATTCTCGAAGGTGAGCCTTCCGAGATTCTCTGCTCCGAAACTCAAGAAATCCAATAATAATCTTGGAATTGTTGAAAAAAAGGCGAGTAAAAAAAGTCCGAAGCTTAGGAAGTCTGAGGCTGTCAAGGGGAAAGCTATCGTTATTGTGAAAATCGTACTCCTGTTCTTGATGATAGACGCTTTCGGATTCGTCAGTTATAAAATGTTTTTTGATAATTCTGGTTCTACGACACAGAGTCCTCAGGCGAACAAAGATGAGAATCTGTCTGATTCGTCGGATTATGTTCTAAATCAGGACATCCTTGCCGTGAATCCTTTTGTGCAGATTGGTGCTCTGCCAGCTATGGCGGGAAACCAACAGACGACGAATAATGTTATGCCGTCGCCTCTCATGGGGGCACGTGCACTTCCTGCAATACCAAATACTTCAGCTCCAGTACAGGCATCCGTTCCTCCTGTGTACCGCGATGCAACGGTAACTACACTTCCACCGATTCCGAGCAATGCCCCGAGTCCTGCCATTCCCAATATGCCTGCAGGTAGCAATAATTTTGGAAGTAGTTCGGCAACGGTTACAGTACAAGGCGTATTTACTGGCAATGATGGCAATAATATGGCAATCTTGTCTGATGGCAGCGTCGTCAGTGAAGGAGAGAGTTACCAGGATGGGCGTATCGCTTATATCGGCGGTGATGGTATCAAGTTCGATGATGGTAAGACGATGAGTTATGGGGAGCGTTGAGGGATAGATTGGAGTGACATCTGGTGAAAATCATGACGAGCAAAAAACTTGAAAAGAATATCTTGGTTGGTCTTATAGGAGCCTCGTTTGTTCTTGGTTACGGTTCTGTACCGACTTATGCATCAGCTGCACCGAAAGCGACAAATGAGCAAATTCAGAAATTGAATGATTTGAAGAAGCAGGTCGCTGATGCACAGCGCGAGCTCGAACGTGAGGGTATTGATACTTCCAAGGTTAAGAAATACCGCAGTACAGACAAAGATCCTGAGTCGGTCAAGGAACTCGAGGATGATAATGTCAGTGCGCCTGACTTCGTGACGCGTATCAAGAATATCCTCGCTGAGTATGACAAGGCGACCGAAAATCCGTATGCAAAGCTTTTTGAAAAAAAGCATCCAGTTGCGACGGGAAAAGAACAATTTAATGTCAGTGCTGGAACGGAGGTTAAGAAAGATGCCGCCGATGTAGCCTCCTCTCAACCTGCCCCTGCTGGGTTGCCGCAGTTTCCGCCGATTCATTCGTCTTCCAGTTCCGTCTTAGAAGACAAGGCGAAATATAATTTTGATTGGCGGGGAACACCGCTTGCTCAGTCCTTATATGGTGTTGCCAAGATTGCTGGCAAGGGAGTTGTCGTCAACGCTGACCTTTCCGGGGCGGTTTACATGAGCTTGAAGCAGGTCACATGCTCACAAGCACTGGATTATCTATCTTCCGCGTTTGGATTTAACTGGATGTCAGATGGCTCCAATATCATCATATCGACTGGCGATATCATGAAGCAGAACCGTATCTTCCATGTTGGTTATGCTAATAAGGACTTCCTGAAAAAAGAATTTGTCGCGATGGGTATTCCAGAGGATAATGTTTATGCGAATGTCGAAACGGGCACTATCTCTGTTACAGGTACTCCTTATCAGCTTGAGGAAGCAGGAAAGCGTCTCAAGGAGCTTGACCATCCGGTTTCGCAGTGCCTGTTGCTTGCACAGCTTATCGAAATCGATCACGGCAAGAGTCTCGACTTAGGTTTCCAGTATACTCTGCCGACATATACTCATGATAGCGGTGGTGCTTCTTTCACTGGTGTCAAAGATCTGTCTTTTTCGGCAAGCTCGAAGGCAAGCCGTGAGCTTTCAAGAGGGCGCGTCATCGCACGTCCTATGGTTATGAGCTTGAATGGCCAGAAAGGTATCGTGAACTTCGGTGATAGCGTTCCTATTCTCACGAAGACGGATACGGGCTCTTCGAGTTCTCTCACGGTCACATATAAAGATGTGGGTACGAAGCTCGAGGTCACGCCGGTCATCAACGAATCCTCTGGCGATATCACGCTTACGGTAAATACTGAGGTTTCCAATATCACATCTTGGATTACTTCGGGCGATACGAAGGCTCCGCAGACGAGTGTGCGTTCTGCTGTCACGAGCGCCCATGTCAAGAGCGGCCAGAGTTTTGTCATCGGCGGACTTATGAGCCAGAAAGAACTGGATAACCTTTCCGGTATCCCTGGTATCATGAATCTGCCAATCCTCGGAAAGCTGTTCAGCTACCATTCGAAGAGCAAGGAATACTCTGAAGTGTATATCATGATCACGCCGTTCATCGTAACGGATGATATCAATACACAGAAGATGTATAACGAACTTGCAAAGTATGATAAGAAGAGTTCTAACAAGGAAATTGTATTACCTAGTAGGGATTGGGCAGCACCAGTTTTAAATAAATAAGTGATTCGTCAGCTAGAGGTCAGGTTGATTGAAAAAGGGGGTGTGTCGTGGCGTCTTTTATTTGATAGGAAGACGCCATGACTCGTATATGGATGAAAAACTCTTGGCAGAAGATGATCTTGTTGTTGGAATGAAGTCTGTCGGACTTTTTTTTGACAAAGATCTTCTGGGAATGAATATCCCGCAGGATATCTTGAACAAGGTTTCAGCTGATATTTGCAGGATGTATCATATCATGCCGATTGGGATGGATGATAAGACGCTCATCCTTGTATCAGATTCATCTGATGCTATCAAACATCAAGGAATTATTTCTCAGCGCCTTAAGTGTCCGGTGTCGATTCGTATCTCGAATCCTGATAACGTTAAGGCTGGTCTTTCGAAGTTTTACGATATCAATTCTTATGTCCGTGTTTCTACCCGCTCTTCTGGTACGGATAGCGGTGAAGATGATGGTTCTCTGCGCAGAAAAGTAAAGGAACTGCTTGATTGGTGCATTAAAGAGAAAGTCAGTGATTTGCACCTTATTCCATATAGTAATGGTATCTTTGTCAAGGTGCGTATGAATGGATTTATTTCTGATGTATCGACCAGATGGGACTTTTATAAAAATGATGCCACAAAAGTGGTCAATATTCTTAAGTCCATGGATGAATCCGGCAACGCTTCATCCCAGATGTCACGAATGCCGAACTCTGGACATTTTGTCATCGTGAATGGTGATATCCCGGTAGAATGCCGTTTACAGACAAATCCTATTGGTGATTCGTCGTCGTTGAGAGAGCATGCAGACGTGCGCTTCCTTCCTCAGACGAAGGCTGTGCGCAATCTTGATAGTATCTATACGGGCGAAGATCTCAAGACGATACAGCGCACGCTTTATAAAGGGGGCGCAGGCATGTATCTCTTGTCCGGTCCTGTCGGAACCGGTAAATCAACGTCGATCCAGGCGATGCAAGAATATGTCCGCAATCTTTACCAAAGTTTCGGGCATGATCTCATCATCTTTGAGATACAGAATCCTATCGAGTATTTTGATGAACGTAATATCCAGGTAGAAGAGCGTCTCGCCGATGATAGTGCTTTGTCACTGGATGCGATGACAGCACTCCGATCAGCTCTGCGTTCCGATCCGGATATCATCACCTATGGTGAGATACGAGACAGCAACGATGCTCAAGTAGCAACTCGTGCCTGTCAGACAGGTCTGCGTATGTTTTCTACAGTCCATGCTGGTGACTGCATTCGTACTGTCAATCGCTTGTTAGATTTGGATGTTTCGCGCATGAGTCTTTTGGCAGAACTTAAGATCATCGTCTGTCAGCGTCTGATCGGTCGGCTCTGCCCGAATTGTTCGCAGCCACACCAGCTCACGAATGAAGAACGCAGCGTTTTGACCGATGGTGAAATCAAAATGCTTGAACATGCTAATCTGAAAGAACGCGGAACTACGGTGGCTCGCAAGTCCTGCCATTGCCAAGATGGTCTCTTGGGGCGTGTTGCTATTCCTGAGTTCATCGTATTCGATGATGAGCTACGAAATGCGTTACTTCATATGGAATCTTTTGATGCTGTCCCCAAATTGCTCAAAGAGCATAATTTCCATTCGATGTGGGAGAAGGGACTGCAGATGGCGATGTCTGGCCAGGCAGAGCTTTCAGATGTCATACAAAAGATTGGTCGAGATTGAGGATGTCCCTGTTGCAAAGCTTGGCTTTGTGACAGGGATTGTTTTTTTTCAAGAATCTAAGCTTCGTTTTTTGGTGTACTCTCTTTGTAGTAAGGATGTATGATGATTGGAAGTAAAGATTTGTCACGGTGAGGAGTGATTGGTATGAAAAAGATACTTTACGATAATGATTATTATGATTCGCTACCTAGAACGGGCGTAGATCTTATGAATTATGGTATGGACTTGGCTATTCCTTATCTTGAAGAGGAGAGTCTCACTGCTGTAGCAAAAAAGCTTGGTATGGAATCTCCTGAAGAAGCTTCTGCTTACGAAATTACGGAGGCGTATTATTCAGCCGACAAAGACCTTAGAATTGAAATTGCAGATGAAATTGTTAATGAAGTTCATGATGCTATGGCTTCTGATATTGATACGCAGTATGATTTTGATGATGATATTATTAGTGATATGGATTTTGCATGTGAAGATATGGGGCTCTTAAAGAAGGATGAACCTTATCTGATTTTGGGCTCTGGTATGGGGTGGCGTTCCCTTTCTGGGTACAAAATTACGGATAATATTTCTAGTGCGAAGGATATTATTGATAATCTGCATGGTAATTATGATTTTCGTGCTCATGTTTATCGTGAGGATGATAAACCATACTTGAATGCTACTGTTTACTCACATGATGCGCCGATGGGTGAATCTTATACTATTATCCCTATGCAATGGATGGAGAAGGCGTTGGAGTCTGATGTTGGGAAGAATATCAAAGCCATAATGCTACAGGATATTGAAGTTCGTGACGCGGTAAGAGATGCTGTTCCGTCGCTGGTCGAAGG
>ULTB01004236.1_pt1 | contig 16065 bp, 12 predicted proteins | sample 1957251 | NCBI WGS metagenome assembly ULTB01 (sample SAMEA4835724, study PRJEB28245) | human gut metagenome | biome: gut microbiome; material: fecal sample | place: Denmark | collected 2008
TTTCCGTGGCCTCTGTGAAGAAGCAGGTCTGGATGAAGATACGGAAAAAGAACTCCGTTCCTGCATCTCCGGCAAGAATTTTTTCGCTGCGCAGGAACTGCTGGAACAGAAGCAGATTCCGGAACCCTATCACAGCATTTTATTAAAGCTGGCGGATATGTTTGAAAACATAGAATCTCTGGAGGATGCCAAAGCCCTGGTAAAAAATGAACGTTCCTTACAGGCGATCGCAAGACTCGAGAAATTAAAAAAACGCCTGAAGCAATACGGAGTAGCGGAATATATTACCTTTGATCTCGGGATGCTCAGCAAATATCAGTATTATACTGGTGTTGTATTTAAGGCTTATACATATGGCATCGGTGATGCCGTGGTAAAAGGCGGTCGTTATGACAACCTGCTCCGAAAGTTCGGTAAAGATACGGCAGCCATCGGTTTTGTCATCGTTATTGATGATCTGCTGGAGGCTTTATCTCGTCAGAAAGTAGTTATTGATGTTCCCGCTTCCGGCAAAATTATGTATTACCGGGCAGGAGACGAAACGGATTATCTGGTAAAGCTTGCTGAGGCTGCAAAATTACGTAAAGAAGGCATTCCCACCGTACTTTCCCCCGAAATCATCGAGAACGAGGAGGCAGACCAGTAATGAGTGAAGAAAGATATCTTACGTTTGCTCTGGGAAAGGGCAGACTTGCCAAAAAGACACTGGAACTTTTCGAGCAGATCGGTATTACCTGCGACGAAATGAAAGATAAAGACACCAGAAAGCTGATATTTGTCAATGAAGAATACAAATTGCGCTTTTTCCTGGCTAAAAGCCCCGATGTTCCCACTTATGTCGAATACGGTGCTGCGGATATCGGTGTGGTCGGTAAAGATACGATTTTGGAAGAAAATCGTAATGTTTATGAAGTCCTGGATCTTGGTTTTGGCAAATGCCGTATGTGTGTCTGCGGTCCCGCTTCCGCAGGAGAACTTTTAAAGCATCATGAGAGGATCCGGGTAGCCAGCAAATACCCTAATATCGCCAGAGAATATTTTTACAATAAAAAGCATCAGACAGTAGACATTATCAAGTTAAATGGCTCTGTAGAGTTAGGTCCTCTGGTAGAGCTGTCAGATGTCATCGTGGATATTGTGGAGACCGGTTCCACCTTAAAAGAAAACGGTTTGGAAGTTTTGGAAGAGGTATGTCCTTTGTCCGCCCGCATGATCGTCAATCCGGTAAGCATGCAGATGGAAGCCGACCGTATCCGCAAACTGGTGGGGGCAATCCGCGAGCAGTTAAAAATACAGTCGTAACCAGATAAATCAGAAAATAGAGCAGATAAATCACAGCATATTGATTAGGAGAGTACCGTTATGAGAATCGTAGCATTGGATAAAGAATCAAAACAGAGTATTTTAAACGACCTCTTAAAGAGAAGCCCGAATAACTACTCTCAGTACGAAAGCACCGTGAATCAGATCATTGACAGAGTTCGTGCCGAGGGTGACAGGGCTTTATTCGATTATACCCTGCAGTTCGATAAGTTTACTTTAACCGCAGAAAACATTCGCGTCACGAAGGAGGAGATTGCGGAGGCTTATACGCAGATGGATGAAAACCTGATCGATGTGATCCGTCAATCCGCAGAGAACATCCGCGCTTTTCACCAGAAACAGCTTCGTAACAGCTGGTTCGATGCCAAGCCCGACGGTACTATCTTAGGTATGAAGATCACCGCCATTGAGAGGGCGGGTGTCTATGTTCCCGGTGGAAAAGCCGCTTATCCTTCCAGTGTATTGATGAATGTGATCCCTGCGAAAGTAGCCGGTGTAGATGAGATCATTATGACCACCCCTCCCGGAAAAGACGGTAAAGTCAATCCCGGTACTCTGGTAGCCGCAGATATCGCCGGTGTGGATACCATCTATAAGGTTGGCGGAGCACAGGCCATCGCTGCCATGGCTTTCGGCACAGAGTCTGTTCCGAAGGTAGACAAGATCACCGGCCCCGGTAATATTTTTGTAGCACTTGCCAAAAAAGCAGTGTACGGCTATGTCAGCATTGATTCCATTGCCGGCCCAAGTGAAATTCTGGTGCTGGCGGATGAGACCGCAACTCCCAGATACGTTGCGGCAGATCTTCTGTCCCAGGCAGAGCATGACGAGCTTGCAAGTGCCATCCTGATCACGACTTCTAAGGAGCTTGCCGAGAAGGTATCTGAAGAGGTGGATGGTTTTGTGAAAGTACTGGAACGTGCGCCCATTATTCAGAAATCACTGGATAACTACGGATATATATTACTGGCTGAAAGTATGGAAGATGCCATTGATGCAGCAAATGCCATTGCTTCCGAGCACCTTGAGATCATTACGAAAAATCCTTTTGACACCATGACACGTATCCGCAACGCCGGTGCCATTTTCTTAGGAGAGTATGCTTCCGAGCCTTTAGGAGATTATTTTGCAGGTCCGAACCACATCCTGCCTACCAACGGTACCGCAAGATTTTTCTCACCGGTAAATGTAGATGATTTCATCAAGAAAACCAGTATCATTTCTTATTCCAGACAGGCTCTGGAGAAAGTACATAACCAGATCGAGACCTTTGCAAAAAGCGAAGGCTTGACCGCACACGCAAACAGTATTAAAGTGAGATTTGAAGATTAGGAGATACTATGGAACGAAAAGCATCTGTGAACCGAACAACAAAAGAGACCGATATTGCCATTACCCTGAATCTGGATGGCAGCGGAAAAGCAGATCTGTCTACCGGCATCGGATTTTTTGACCATATGCTGGATGGCTTTGCGAGACACGGCTTTTTTGATCTGGACTGTAAAGTAAAGGGAGACTTACAGGTAGACGGCCACCATACAGTGGAGGATACCGGTATCGTCTTAGGCGAATCCATCAAAAAGGCAGTGGGAGATAAGAAAGGAATCAACCGTTACGGTTATTTTGTCCTGCCCATGGATGAAGTGCTTGCCTTGTGTGCCGTTGACTTAAGCGGTCGCCCTTACCTTAATTTTGAATGTGAATTCACAGTGCCCAAGGTAGGCGAGTTGGATACAGAGCTGGTGAAGGAATTTTTCTATGCTGTATCTTATAGTGCCGGAATGAATCTACATATCAAAATGTTGTCCTCCGGTAACAATCATCACATGATCGAGGCAATATTCAAGGCATTTGCCAAAGCACTGGATCAGGCCGTTTCCTATAATCCGAAGGTAACGGATGTATTAAGTACCAAAGGAAGTCTGTAAAAAATACGTGCCTGTGATCCGTACCCTGCAGGCATAGAAAACGCGAGGATTACTATGATCATCAAGAAATTTGTTCCCTGTATTTATTTATATCATGAGCATGCGGTAAGAAATCTTATGGATACCACCATCGTGGATACCGACCCGGTACGTCTGGCAGATTATTATTGTGAACACAATGCAGATGAATTGATCGTATTCGATATGTCCGAAGGAGACGCCGAGCATGAGGCAGCGTTGGACATCATCAAGGAAATCTGCGCCAAAGCGGAAGTGGATGTCATCGGTGCCGGCAATGTAAAGCGCATGGAGGACATTAAGAAATTACTTTATGCCGGATGTAAAAAAGCGGTTCTCGACTATGAGAAAGAGAGTAATATTGAGATCACGGAGGAAGTCTCCCTGAAATTTGGCAAGGAAAAGATACTGATCTCCTATAATGATCCCGCCGTTCTGGAATTACATAAAGATAAAATTGAAAAGTATATCTCTGCCATGATCCTGATGAATCCTCACCAGATCCGAGAGACGCAGAGTATTCTGTCCCTTCCCTTTTTTGTGCAGATCAATCAGGTAGCACTGAACAAGCTGTTAGAGATCTTCGCATATGAAAATGTATGTGGCGTCACCGGTAATACCATCAATGACAATGTGAAAGAAATCGTTGCCCTGAAGGATCTGTGCCGGGAAAATGATATTCCCATTGAATCCTTCCAGGCTGCTTACAAGTGGGAAGATTTCAAGAAAAACAGTGACGGCATGGTACCTGTTATCGTGCAGGATTACCGTACTCAGGAAGTTCTGATGATGGCTTACATGAATGAGGAAGCTTATGAACAGACTCTGAAGCTTGGTAAAATGACTTACTACAGCAGAAGCCGTCAGGAATTGTGGCTGAAGGGTCTCACCAGCGGACATTACCAGTATGTGAAGGAACTGGTGGCTGACTGTGATATGGACACAATCCTTGCTAAGGTATCACAGATTGGTGCTGCCTGTCATACCGGCAGCAAGAGCTGTTTCTTTAACGAGATCACAAAAAAGGATTACGAAGAAAGCAGCAACCCCTTACAGGTATTCGAGGAAGTATTCGATGTGATCAAGGATCGCAAGGTCCACCCCAAGGAGGGTTCCTATACCAATTACCTGTTCGACAAGGGCATTGACAAGATTCTCAAGAAACTGGGCGAGGAGGCAACCGAGATTGTGATCGCCGCCAAAAATCCCAACCCCAATGAGGTCAAATATGAGATCAGTGATTTCCTGTATCATATGATGGTCCTGATGGCAGAAAAAGATGTCACTTGGGAAGAAATCACTACAGAGCTTGCAAATCGTTAACCGCATTTTCCATCCAGGTCTCGATATATGTTCCGTAATCTACCTCCGTAACGTAAGACAGCACCTGATCCATGGACAGACCGGCAAAGCTTTTATTTTCCCGATCCAGCAATATCACTGTAAGCAGTAATACTCCGGCCAGAGCAAGACGGATTCTGAAAGTCCCGGTATGAGAACTACCGGAACCACTGGATTCTTCCTGCTCCGGCCTTATTTCTGTCTGTCTGCGCATTTGCTGCAAAAGTTGTGCTGTATTCTTATCATCCAATGGTTCCAAAAATATTCCTCCCTACATGACCATGCTTTGCAGTTCATATTTATGTACCTTTTGGTACTGGCAGAACTGGTTTTTTTAAGATATAATAAAGTTCTGAATAGTTATGAGCAATTTGGGAGAAATCACGACAGAACAAACAAAATAAATTGAGGTAAATATTGATTATGAACGAAAAATTAGCATTAAGCGATGATATTCTGATGAAGATTGAAAAACCTGCCCGTTACATCGGCAACGAAGTGAACGCGGTGGTGAAGGACCTAAATAACATTGATGTACGTTTCTGTATGTGCTTCCCCGATGTCTACGAGATTGGCATGTCCCATCTGGGCATTCAGATCCTGTATGGCATGCTCAACTCCTGGGACGATGTCTGGTGTGAGAGAGTCTATTCTCCCTGGGTGGATTTAGATGCCATCATGCGTAAGGAAAATATCCCTCTGTTTGCTCTGGAGAGCCAGGATCCGGTAAAGGATTTTGATTTTCTGGGAATCACCATCCAGTACGAAATGTGTTATACGAATATTTTACAGGTCCTGGATCTGGCGAAGATCCCGCTGCTTGCAAAGGAACGTGGGGATGATTGTCCCATTGTCATCGGTGGCGGTCCCTGCACCTATAATCCGGAACCCATTGCAGACTTTTTCGATATCTTCTATATCGGTGAAGGCGAGACCCAGTATCGTCCACTGATCGATCTGTATAAAAAGTGCAGAGAAGAGAAGGTGGGAAGAGAAGAATTCTTACGCCGTGCTGCGAAGCTGCCCGGCATGTATGTTCCAAGATTCTATGAGACTACTTATCATGAGGACGGCACCATCTCTTCCTTTCGCCCGACCGAAGAGGGGATTTCCGCTACGATCCGCAAGGAACTGGTGACGGATATGACCGACAGCTTTTATCCCATGAAGCCCGTGGTACCTTACATTAAGGTCACACAGGACAGAGTGGTCTTAGAGATTCAGAGAGGCTGTATCCGCGGATGCCGTTTCTGCCAGGCTGGGCAGCTGTATCGTCCGGTCAGAGAGCGTGATGTGGAAGTATTGAAAAAATACGCCATGGAAATGCTGAAAAATACCGGTCACGAGGAGATCTCCTTAAGTTCCTTAAGCTCCAGTGATTATAGCAAACTGCCGGAGCTGATTGATTTCCTGATGGAAGAATGCAACAAGAGACATATCAATATCTCTCTGCCGTCCTTACGTATCGATGCCTTTTCCCTGGATGTCATGAGTAAGGTGCAGGATGTGAAAAAATCCAGTCTGACCTTTGCTCCGGAGGCCGGCAGCCAGAGACTGCGGGATGTCATCAATAAAGGACTCACCGAGGAAGTGATCCTTCAGGGTTCTGCGCTGGCTTTCGAGGGCGGCTGGACCAGAGTCAAGCTGTATTTCATGCTGGGACATCCCACCGAGACCGAGGAGGATATCCGCGGCATCGCCGAGCTGTCCAATAAGATCGCAGCCACTTTCTTCGATACGGTGCCGAAGGAGAAACGTGTCAACGGCAGAGTACAGATCGTTACCAGTACTTCCTTCTTCGTACCGAAGCCCTTTACTCCATTCCAGTGGGCACCCCAGTGTACCAAGGAAGAATTCGTGGAAAAGGCATATCTGACCAGAAAAGCCATCTCCGAACAGTTGAACCAGAAGAGTATCAAGTACAACTGGCACGAAGCGGATGTCAGCGTCTTAGAAGGTGTGCTGGCAAGAGGCGATAGAAGATTGTCCCAGGTGCTTTTATATGTTTATCACAAGGGCTGCTTCTACGATGCCTGGAGCGAATACTTCCACAATGATGTCTGGATGGAAGCCTTCGCTGCCTGCGGTCTGGATCCGGATTTCTATTCCCATAGAGAACGACCCTTGGATGAGATCCTGCCCTGGGATTTCCTGGACTGCGGTGTCTCCCGTTCTTTCCTGGAGAGAGAATGGCAGAAGGCGAAAAACGAGACGATCTCACCGAACTGCAAACAGGCATGTCAGGGTTGCGGTGCCGCCAGATTCGGATGCGGTATCTGCGTAGAGCCCAGAGGCTGATCGTACGAGACACACCCTTATGGCACGTTATTGAATGTTGAAGAATAAGAAGAAAGGGAATTGCAGGTCTTTCAAGAAAGACCGCATAGAAATCTGACAGAAATTATGAAATTAAGAATTAAATTCAAAAAATACGGACCGGTACGTTTTATCGGCCATCTGGATGTAATGCGTTTTTTCCAGAAAGCCAACCGCAGAGCAGAACTGGACGTAGCCTATACCGGAGGATTCAGCCCCCATCAGATCATGTCCTTCGCCGCACCCTTAGGCGTGGGACTGACCAGCAACGGAGAATATATGGATCTGGAAGTACATTCCCTGACTTCCTGCGAGGATGTTAAGACACGGCTCAATGCCGCATCTGTACCCGGCATTGAGATCACTTCCGTGAAGATCCTGCCGGATAAGGCGGGCAATGCCATGGCAAGTGTGGCTGCCGCCGGATATACCGTAACCTTCCGGGAGGGCAGAGGTCCTCATTTTGATCTGGCACCTGCTGTGGAACGCTTCCTTGCCAAGGACGAGATCCTGATCACCAAGGAGACCAAAAAAGGCAGCCGGGAAATCAATTTAAAAGAAGGCATCTATGAGCTGAAAGCCGTGGATGGTAACAGCCTGTATCTGTTGGTAGATGCATCCAGCGCCGGCAATATCAAGCCCATTCAGGTAGTGGAGTCATTATTTGCGGAAAATGGAGACCCCCTCCCTGAGAATGCCCTTATGGTCAACAGAGAAGAGACCTATTTAAGAAGCGATGCCGGAGAACTGCTTCCCTTAGACGCCATCGGTTATGACAGCGAAGAAGCTTACAAAGCGGCTTCCGGAGATAGCGAATGAGCCGCAGTCTCACCGGCGGCAGACCGGCAAGAGAAAAAGAAATAAATGAGATCCGTAAGAGCACGGACTGTACTACCGGGAAAATGATCTTTACGAAGCTTCGGGATAAAAATGTGGCATTACTTGTGAACTCCGGTGGAATTGCCGCTGTGCGGGTACTTCGTTCGAATGCCAGTAAGCTTGGCGGAATCTACCTTGGAAAAATACAGAATGTGGCGAAAAACATCGATGCCTGCTTCGTGGAGATTGCGCCCGGGGAACTGTGCTTTCTGCCATTACGGGAAGCAGGTACAGCACATCTAACCAACAGACAGCCGGACGGAAGCTTAAAAGCCGGAGATGAACTGGTAGTCATGGTCACCAGAGATGCCCAGAAGACGAAACGCGCTTCCGTTACCACAGATCCTTCCCGGATGAAGCAACAGCTTGTTAAAAACGGAGTCACCCCTGAGAGCGCATCTGAAGCCCTTCAGAGCCTTTTAAATCAGGCAATCCATAAAGTATGCCTTACCTGTCTTCTTGCGCCTTCTGAAGCCATCTACGAGGCATTGGAACAGTTGGCAGATCCATCGGAATACAGTGAAGTCCTTACGGATGACCCTAAGATCTTCCACAAGCTTTCTGAAAGCAGTCATCCGCTTTTACAGCAGAAGAACCTCCGGTTGTATGATGATCCTGCCATTTCCCTGCGTCTTTTATATTCTCTCGAAAGGGGGATGGATGAGGCACTGGATACGAGAGTCTGGCTGAAATGCGGCGGATATCTGGTCATTGAGCCCACGGAAGCCATGACAGTCATCGATGTCAATTCCGGCAAAAATGAATCTAAGAAGATGGGAGAAGAGACCTATTATCAGGTCAATGCCGAAGCTGCGGAAGAGGTTGCAAGACAGTTGCGTCTGCGGAATCTGTCCGGTATCATTATCGTAGACTTCATCAATATGTCAGAAAAGGAAAATCGTCAGAAATTACTGGAATACCTGAAAATGCTGACCACACAGGATCCTCAGCATCCCCGGATCGTGGATATGACACCACTTGGTCTAGTGGAGATCACCCGTAAAAAGTCCCATCCCACCCTGGCAGAACAATGGAAAAAAATATGAGACCTTCTTAAACCAGTCAACACTCGTTTGGCTGGTTTTTTGTTATATTTCACAATTTTAGGAAACTCTTTTTAGTAAAAACGTTTCTTGAATATTCCCCTGCAAAATGCTACTCTTGTATCAAAGGAAACTATTTTTTGTATTTGCGTTTCCAAGGAAATATATGATAATTCTCATCTAAAGACGGAGGAACACCTATGGATACCACAGATGCTCTGCAAAAAAACATTTTGGATGCCACCCTTCGTGTCTTCGATCGGAAAGGGCTGAAGTTCACGATGGATGACCTGGCAAAGGAACTTTCCATCAGCAAAAAGACCATTTACACCGTCTATGACGATAAGGAAGCATTGTTTCTTGCCATGGTAGATTATATTTTTGATTCGATCAAGTTAAGCGAGCAGATGATCCTGACGGATCCTACGCTGGGAACCATCGAAAAGCTACAGCGCATCTTAGGCGTCCTGCCGGAAGGCTATCAGAATATTGACCTCAGAAAGCTCTATTCCCTACGGGACAAATATCCTAAGATCTACCATAAAGTGGAGCTTCGCTTAGAGACCGGCTGGGAGCCTACGATCCAGCTGATCGAGACAGGCATGGCAGAGGGCAGTATCCGCCCGGTTCCCATCTGTCTGGTGAAAATGATGCTGGAAGCCTCCATTGAGCAGTTTTTCCAAAGAGATATCCTCGCACAGAATCATCTGACTTACGTGGACGCCTTAAACGAGGTCGTAAATATTCTCATGTACGGAATCACACAGAGGCAGTAAATACGCAGACAAAAAGGGAGATGAACTTATGACACATAGACTTTACTTAAACGACGACTGGCTGTTCACTGAACAGTTTGAGGACAGTTTAGTGGCACCGGAATATCCGGAAAACACGCTGCAGCCGGTACGTCTGCCGCATACCTGTAAGGAAACCCCGTTTCATTATTTTGACGAATCCCTCTACCAGATGGTCAGCGGATACAGGCGCCATCTCCTGATTCCAAAGGACTGGCAGGGAAAACGGATCCTGCTTACTTTTGAGGGAGCTGCCCATGACAGTACTGTATTTTGTAATGGGAAAAAGGTGGGAGAGCATCACTGCGGTTACACTGCATTTACTGTAGATTTAACAGACAATGTACTCTATGGGCAGGATAACCTGCTCTGTGTCCGCTTAGACAGCAGAGAGAATTTAAACGTTCCGCCTTTTGGCTATGTGATCGATTATATGACCTATGGCGGTATCTACCGGGATGTCCGGTTGGAAGTAAAGGAAAAAGTCTCTCTTTCGGATATCTTCGTCCATACAGCGATAGATTTCAGATCGTCTCCCGTGACAGCTCAGATCACCTCTGAGATCACGCTTACTGAAAGTGATGAGAACGTGACCATCCGACAGTACTACATGCCCAAAAGTACCGCCGTCGCGCAGGAATCCTGGAGGCTTTTGTGCGAGCAGACTGTTTCTGCAGATACTACCTGTGACAAGGAGATTGCTCTTACAGCAGCAATTACCGATCCTCTGTTATGGGACACTGAAGAAGCCAATCTCTATATTTTAAAGACACAGCTATATCAGGACAATACGCTCCTGGATGAGACAGAGACCACGTTTGGTATCCGGGAAGCAGTATTTAAAAAGGACGGCTTTTATCTTAATGGCAGGAAGTTGCGGATCCGCGGCTTAAACCGCCACCAGAGCTTCCCTTATGTGGGATATGCCATGCCTAAGAGCATGCAACGGCTGGATGCGGATCTTCTGAAAAAGGAGTTGGGTTTAAATGCCGTAAGGACTTCCCATTATCCCCAGAGCCATTATTTTTTAGAGCGCTGTGATGAGCTTGGACTTTTAGTATTTACAGAATTCCCCGGTTGGCAGCATATCGGCGATGATTCCTGGAAAGCACAGGCGGTGGCAAATGCCGAAGACATGATCCGACAGTACCGTAATCATCCCTCCATCATTTTATGGGGAATACGCATCAATGAGTCACCGGATGACGATGCTTTTTACGAAAAGACCAATGCCGTGGCACATAAGCTGGATCCATCAAGACCTACCGGTGGTGTCCGTGCCATGAAAAAAAGTCATCTGTTAGAAGATGTCTATACGTATAATGATTTTCTGCACGATGGTGAGATGCCCGGCTGTGATCCAAAGAAAAAAGTCACATCTGATATGGAGAAGCCTTATCTGATCAGTGAGTACAACGGGCATATGTATCCCACAAAGGCCTTCGACAACGAAGAGCGCCGCAGTGAGCATGCCATCCGCCACGCCAATGTACTGGATGCCGTGGCAGGTCAGCCCGATATCGCCGGAAGCTTCGGCTGGTGCATGTTCGACTACAACACTCACAAAGACTTCGGAAGCGGTGACCGGATCTGTTATCATGGTGTCATGGATATGTTCCGGAATCCGAAGCTGGCAGCAAATATCTATGTCTGTGAGCAGGAACAGACTCCTGTATTGGAGATCACTTCCTCCATGGATATCGGAGAGCATCCCGGCTGTAACCGCGGCAACATCTACATTCTGTCCAATGCAGACAGCGTGAAGATGTACAAAAATGACCGTTTTATCAAGGAATATCTGCCGGGAATGTCACCTTATAAGCACTTAAAGCACGGTCCCATCCTGATCGATGATTTTATCGGAGATTCTTTTGCGCAGAACGAAAGATTCCGTCCGAAACATGCAAAGGAGATCACGGATGCTATGAATCTCGTAGCGCGAGGAAGCCTGAACCACATTCCAAAGAGATTATATCTTACGGCTTTAAAACTGCTTCTGATCTATCATATCGATTTCGCGGAAGTGACCAGACTGTATACAAAGTACATCGGTGACTGGGGCGGTACGGCTACCATATACCGGTTTGACGCTATCAAAGACGGCAAAGTCGTAAAATCCGTCACCAAAGAACCGGTTCGCGAAATCCGGCTGGAAGCAGAAGCGGATCATACCATTCTGACGGAACAGCACAGCTATGATGTGGCACTGGTGCGGATCCGTGCAGTGGATGACCATGGAAATGTGCTTCCCTTTTATCAGGAGCCGGTTCGTCTGATTACGGAAGGTGACATCTCCATCATCGGACCTGACACCATTGCTTTACAGGGAGGCATGGGTGGAACTTATGTTAAGAGTACGGGAAGATCCGGTCGGGGAGCTTTGCTGTTGCAGTCACAGACGGCAGGGGAAATACGGATACCTTTTCAGATTATGATTTAATGGTTTCATTTGAGCGTTAGATTTCAAAGGATTTCAAAAGAAAGGATCAGGGTTACATTATGGGTTTAAGTGGAAAAGAAAAATTTTCTTATGGACTGGGTGCGGTAGGCAAGGATATGGTATACATGCTGTCTGCCAGCTATATTTTGTATTATTATCAGGATATTTTAGGCGTGAACGCCGTAGCCATGGGTATCATTCTACTGGTTGCAAGAGTATTCGATGCGTTTAACGATCCCTTCATGGGCGTCATCGTGGCAAAGACCAGGACCAGATGGGGGAAGTTCCGCCCCTGGCTGATGATCGGCACGGTGACCAATGCCGTTGTTCTGTATCTGATGTTCTCGGCACCGCCTGCACTGAATGGCAGTGGACTGGTAGCTTATGCGGCAGTCACTTACATTCTCTGGGGCGTGACCTATACCATGATGGATATTCCCTTCTGGTCCATGATACCGGCATTTACTCACAGCGGAAAAGAGCGTGAAGGATTGTCTACGCTGGGACGTTCCTGCGCCGGTGTAGGCTCTGCCATTATCACCGTGATCACCATGCTCTGCGTCAATGCCCTGGGCGGAGGAGAAGAGCGGGTCGGATTCTCCCGGTTCACCCTGATCATTGCCGTGCTGTTCGTGATATTTATTACCGTTACCTGCATTAATATCAAGGAAAAATCTACGGTAGATGTGGACGCACCTTCCATCGGTCAGATGTTCAAGGCGTTAATTCAGAACGATCAGGCGATGGCAGTGGTCATTACCATCGTACTGATCAACTGCGCGGTCTATACCACCTCCAACCTGGTAATTTATTTCTTTAAATACGATTTTGGCGGAGATACCTGGTACAATTCCTATACACTGTTCAACACCTTCGGCGGGGCAGTACAGATTCTCGCCATGATGCTTTTGTTCCCGTTACTTCGTAAGTTTATGAATACCATCCGGATCTTCTATGTCAGCTTCCTGATGGCAATTGCCGGATATGCTGTATTGCTTCTTTTATGTTTTACGAATATGAGTAATGTATTTTTACTGTTCATTCCCGGCTTCCTGATCTTTGCCGCCAATGGTATGCTGACCGTACTGACCACCGTATTTTTAGCCAATACCGTAGATTACGGTCAATGGAAAAATCATCGCAGAGACGAGAGTGTCATTTTCTCCATGCAGACCTTCGTGGTAAAACTGGCTTCCGGTATTGCTGCGTTAGCGGCATCCCTGTGCCTGAACCTCTGCAACTTAAGCTCTGATACCAGCGATGCTGTGGCAACTGCAGGAGCTTCCGGAAGCTCTGTGGTTGGACTTCGTATGACTATGACGATGACACTGTTCCCCATTCTGCTCCTTGTCATCGGTGTCATTTGCTTTCATAAGAAGTATCAGTTGACCGAGGAACGATTAAAAGAGATTCAGGAGGCTTAAAGCATGATTCAGATTGTAAAAGATACAGATACGAGCCCATTGTTCTTTTTACAGACTGCCCACACAACCTACGGAATGCGGGTCATGGAGACCGGACATTTAGAACATCTGTATTACGGGGAGCGGATCACTGTGGATTCACAGGATCCTTCCTCCTGTGCGCCCCTTGTCATACAGAGAGCCTTCGCTCCGGGCAACACCTGTACCTACGACAGGGAACATCCGCAGATCTCCATGGAAGATGTCTGCTTGGAGGTTGGTACGTTGGGAAAGGGAGATATCAGAGAACCTTTTCTGGAAGTCAGATTTGCCGACGGAAGTGTCACCTCTGACTTTACTTTTGATTCCTATGAAATTATTACTTTAAAGGAAAGAGAGCAGTGCCTGCAGGATTCCGGACTTCCTCACAGCTATTCGGAAGTGGGAACTGATTCCGCGGAATGCCTTCAGATTGTTTTGCAGGATGTTACGAATCATTTGGAGTTGCAGCTGTTTTATACCGTATTCGAAGAATGTGATGTCATTACCAGAAGCGCACGGTTGATCAATCATAGTGACGCATCTGTCACCTTGAATCGATGCCTCAGCGCACAATTAGATCTGACAGAGGATTATTCCATGATCACTCATTTCAGTGGTGCCTGGGCAAGAGAAATGCACAGAGAACAGATTTCCTTACGTTCCGGCAAATTTGTAAATGCTTCTTATACAGGAACCTCTTCGAACCGCTCGAATCCTTTTATGATCCTGGGACATAAGAACACCTGTGAGACTTTTGGCTCCTGTATCGGCTGCAATCTGATCTACAGTGGAAATCATTATGAAGCCCTTGAGAAAGACTCTTATGGGAAGCTACGCTTTGTAAGTGGGATCAATCCACAAAGTTTTTCCTGGGAGCTGACTCCGGAAGCGCACTTTGATACACCGGAGGCTGTTTTAAGTTATTCTTCGAAGGGGTATGGAAGACTCAGCCGACAGTTACATTCCTTTATCAGAGAGCATATTGTCCGAGGAGTGTGGAAGAGAAGACCTCGTCCGGTTCTGTTAAACAGCTGGGAAGCCTGTTATTTTAAGATTGATGAGAGAAAGCTGTTGCAGCTGGCAAAAGCGGGAGCAGATGTCGGCATCGAACTGTTCGTCATGGATGACGGGTGGTTTTCCGGGCGAAATGATGACACCTCCTCCCTGGGAGACTGGGAACCGGATCCGAAGAAGCTGCCCGGAGGAATTGCTTCCCTCAGTAAAAAAATCAAAGCTCTGGGGATGGATTTCGGTCTCTGGGTTGAGCCGGAGATGATCAGTGAAAACAGCCGTCTCTATCAAAAACATCCCGACTGGGCAATGATGATTCCGGGACATCCCCACTCCGAGGGACGTAATCAGCGCCTTTTGGATCTGTGCAATCCCGAAGTACAACAATATGTAATAGATTCCATGACGAAGGTATTTTCCTCCGGAGACATCCGTTATGTGAAGTGGGATATGAACCGTAATTTTAGTGATATTTATTCCCCTTATCTGCCGGCTGCGAAACAGGGAGAGACGGCACATCGTTATGTGCTGGGGCTTTATCACATTATGGATGAACTTACCACACGTTTCCCTGAGATTTTGTTTGAAGGCTGCAGTTCAGGTGGAAATCGTTTTGATCTGGGAATATTAAGTTATTTCCCGCAGATCTGGGCAAGCGATAATACTGACGCACTGTGCCGTACCGGGATTCAGAACAGTTACAGCTATGGATATCCCTTATCGGTATTTACAGCACATGTATCATCCTGTCCAAATCATCAGACCTTAAGAATCACGCCCCTTGAAACCCGTTTTCAGGTAGCTTCCTTCGGCGTCTTAGGATATGAATGCAATTTAAAGGATCTGTCCGGAAGTGATCTCAACGCAATCCGGGAACAGATTACACTTTATAAAAAATGGCGGGATGTTTTCCAGTTTGGAACCTTTTACCGTGGAACAGAAAACGAGGATTCTGACTCGGAAACCTTATCCTGGACCTGCGTGTCCCCGGATGGCAGAAGAGCAGTGGGGCTGTTCTTCCGGCGTCTGGCAGTTCCGAACCAGTCCCATGACTGTTATCGACCGGTGGGGTTACTTCCGGATGTGAAATATCATTTCTACGGCAGGAATATCAAATACAATCTGAAAGACTTCGGAGACCTTGTGAACACCGTTTCTCCGGTTCATATCAAGCAAGGATCTGCATTACAGGAGATTCTTTCGCGATTTGTAAATATGGATGGGGAAAAAGAAGAACTGACTGCTTACGGAGATACCCTGATGCGTGCGGGTATTGCCCTGAAACCCGCTTTCGCCGGAACCGGATATAATTCCGACACCCGACTGTTCCCGGATTTTTCCTCCCGAATTTACTTTATGGAAGCAGCGGAATAAAATAATAATGCTTTTTTATGTACCGACCACTTTCGTTAGACCTGAAAACTAACGAGGGCGGTCGGTATTGTAATAATCAGAGAGAGATGATATTGTATATTATATAGATAGCTTAACAAATCGTTAAGGAAAGAATCGAAGGTGGTGCAAACG
>ULTB01013845.1_pt1 | contig 15676 bp, 19 predicted proteins | sample 1957251 | NCBI WGS metagenome assembly ULTB01 (sample SAMEA4835724, study PRJEB28245) | human gut metagenome | biome: gut microbiome; material: fecal sample | place: Denmark | collected 2008
CGATATCACCCATTCGGATGGCCGCGCCGATGTGGTCATGAACACGAGTGGACGCAAAAGGGCAGGCTTTTCCTCTACCAGCACCTCAAGAAGCACGGCATCCTGCCGGTCATCGAGCAGGATCAGCAGTCGGCATTGACGATCGTGAGATAAGGAGGGATGAGGGAATGAGCGAACAGACAAAAGAAAAAAGCCCTACCGCAATGGCGGCAGGGGGAAAAAGAGCTTTCCGGCTTCAAGATGTTCAGCGCATAAGAGAGGTGCGCATATCGTCGGAGCTTGATTTTGACGAAGTTAATCATCTTTTGGCAAGTGGATGGACATTGCTGGAAGTTTATAAGCCGGATAAAGGTAGAGTCTCTTTTATCCTGGCAACGACAAAGCCACTACAGCAGTTAATCAGATGATTCTTCACGGCCCAGAACGTAATAAGCATGTTCTAGCGGATAAGGGCCACCGTAATTATCGGCTTTGTAAACTTCAAGCAGAACCCAGCCATTTTTTAACATCTTGTTTACGGTTTCCACGTTGAGACGTGCGTACTACTCGTTAGGGAGTCGATATCTGACGATGAAATGGTATCCATTAAGGTTGATTTGGATGGTATCGCGCTTGATCAGGGCAGATATGTTCCTCCGGCAAAGCCGACCTATAAGAACATCAAGCAGTGGATTTTTGATAAGTATGGGTTCAATGTATCCACACTGTATATCGCCCAGATAAAAGATAAGGTTGGGATGGAGAAACGGAAGAATTATAATCCGGGATCAGGAGAAGGGAGGGTTCCTGTCTGCCCGCCTGAGAAGGAAGAGGCAATCATGGATGCCTTCAAGCATTTTTGGTTGATTAGGCAATGATAGATCTGCTTCTATCGCATTAGGTAAAGTAATGAAAAGAGAACATGAAAACGAAAGCGATAATAAAAATCGTGAAGAGTATTATAAGAAATATAATGGGCTTTGGGGAGAATCATTATCAAGATTAAAAAACAGACTTGTTTATAGCCGGAAATGCAAAGATATGATATGCATATATTGTGGCAGGGTTGCTCAAACAAGAGAACATTGTCCACCTAGGTCTTTTTTTCCTGATCATGACTTCTCTGACAATTTAAGGGTGCTTCCGGCATGCGAAGAATGCAATAAAGGTTATTCGCAAGATGAAGAAACTGTAAGAGACTTTTTGAATTGCACATATGATAGATATTGCAATCATAATTTAGAGAATGTATATCCATCTGAAATTTACGAGTATGCTAATTTAACAGAAAAAAAGCAAAGTTCTTATAGACCCGGCAAAGAGGATTTTTTCCAAGGTTGCCCAAGGCCTGGCAATATATGAAATGAGTGATTGCTTTGGAGATGATGGCTGGCTACCTGAGGTAACAGATTATATTTGCAGGCACTGGATAGCTGAGGATGAGTGGGATGGTTTACAATTACCGATTTCAATAGATGTTCTTCCGGAACTTGGTTCAAGAGCATCAGACAATTTCTTCATAATACAATCCTTAAGCGGGGATGGCCATACAATCCTAGAGCCTATAGATGTGATGTGGACTGAGTTAAAAGAGAATGTATTTAAATATGTCACTTGGATACAAGATGATATCATAAGAGTGAGAATTATTCTCAGAGATTTTTTCTTTATAGAAGTGGATTTTTTTAGAGCAATGGAATAATATACAATAAAACCACATCGTGGGAAAAATCCCCTTTGATGTGGTTTCGTTTTAATTACGCCTATCCATTTAATAAATCCACTCTCAGGTGTTCCATTGTCTTTTCGAAAGAATCTTTCTTTAGCTGGCATTCCCAGACAGTAAAAACTCTCCATCCATCAGCCTGAAGCAGGGCAGAAACTTCTTTATCTCGTTCAACATTACGGGTGATCTTTTTCTCCCAGTAATCTGTGTTGGTCTGAGGAAGCCGGAACCGTCCGCAGTTATGTTTATGCCAAAAACACCCATGAACAAATATGATTGCTTTATATTTTCGCAGTACGATGTCTGGCTTTCCGGGCAGAGAATTTACATTCTTTCTATACCTGAATCCTTTTGAATGTAGCCATTTTCGTACCTTCTCCTCCGGAGCAGTATCCGTGCTGCGGATTCTCGACATATTATAGCTGCGCTGTTCTTTTGTATGGTTATCGCTCATAGTAATTACTTGATTTCAATGATCGTATAACGTTTTTTCATGATCGTGATTTCATCATTGACTTTTAATCCGATAATTGATTTCGGAATTGTGCGGAATTTCATTTTTTTCGGCTGCAATTCCATCCTTTTACCGTCATCTTTACATTCAACAATCACAATACTTCCGCTCTTTATCTTTTTGCTGGCAACCTTTCCGACAGGCGTTATTGCTTCCATTTCTTGCTTTGAAGAAGGTTGTTGCTCGGCAGGTTTGAGACCACGCTGTGCTATCTGGTGTATCTTCTGGATGATCTTTTCTTTTATCCAGTCTTCCGGCATAACATCCAGAACATACATTCCACCGAGCAAATTTAGATATTTCGCCAGTTCGCCACCGTCATCAGTATTTAGAATTATACCGTTCTTTTCTTCTTCGAGAATGGCTTCTAAAAATGGTCGCATGATATGGAGGTTGTTGGAAGTGTTTCTTTCAATAAAGTGCATTATATAATCAGGATGTGCGCAGACAAACTCAGTCAATTCAAAATGATTATCACGCTTCTCATCATATGTCAGCCGACCAATCCACCATAATCTTCCAGCGGCATTTCTTGTAAGGGAACGCCGATTTGCTCTTTCAAAGAAAAAGTGCTGTCTAATCCCATTGACGCTTTGAAGAGATTTTCCCCAACGATACTGAACGTAAGGGTAGAACGGTCCTAAACACAATGCTGTCCAGAGCCGTTCTTCACTTGCTATAGAATCCGAGAGGAATTTTAATGCAGAATAAACGCTCTTAACATTATTGAATTCCGTTAGATATTCTTTTCCCTTCTCGGCGGACATGTCTAGAGTAATGTCACCTATGTTTTTATACTTTGTATCAATGAAAGGAGAGTAAGGACATGCAGCTGTAACCCAGTCATTTGATTCATAGTTTGAAAACTTGTTGATATTGTCCTGAATGAATTTTGGATCCTTCAGGTAGTCGAGCATAGCTGAGTCCATTATCTGAATATCAAATTTCATTGTCATCATCCTCCTCGTCATCGCCGTGACCGCCAAGAGTTGTTAAATCTTCAAATGCGTCATTGATTGGAGTCTTTAACATCTTTTGAGCCAGTTCAAATACATTTTCATTGGCTAGATCGACAGTGATGTCTTTCTTAAAGTTTTTGAGATAGGATTCTTTGATTGACAAATACCAGGATAATGATCCAAAGGCTGTTTCCATATCTTCACACTGCTTCAGTTCACTTAAAACATACATGAGAGCGGGAACAACTACGGCAGAATTTAAGATGGATTTTAACTCTGGTGTATTGTTCATATTTTTGTAACAGCTAAGATCCTTTGCTGAAAGGAGAATACGGATCTTGGGCTGAGATTCGAAATCCACGACCATGTTTGATACAGTCTCATCTGGGTTGAGGCCAATCTTGAATGGAGATGAGGAGTTTAATAAATCAATGTTATTCTTTGTGATAGGCCACACCATTTGATTCCCAATGGCAATTAAATAACCTTTTTCAAAATTAACAGGGTCTGTGTAATCCTCATTGAAATCGTTATTGAAATAACCAGGAATATTTTCTTTGGCGATAATAAACGGACAAAAGCTTAAATCTCCGTTTAGAACGGAATCCTTTATGACTATTTTTCCGTTAAGCTTATCAGTCTCCTTTGCCTCGCGGTATCCTGTACGTGCGGATTCCAGATGAAATACGATGCATGCTTTTCCCTTTGCAATTAGTTCCCGTATCTGATCGTTTTCCAGTTCGACAGAGTAATTGATGCAGATATCAAATCCATCCAGAACACACTCTGCATTTACATGGAATTTGCTGCTCTTATAGTCATCATTAAAGGATGCTAAGACGGGGTAAGGGTACAGCCTATATTTAATATCCATATACATGTACCTCCAATGAACATAAGTCACTGTAGTTCAGCTTTACTTCCAGCTTGCCCTTTACACCTTTGACGAGATTAATATTATAAATGCAGTTTTGATTTACACTCAGAGGTTTTCCATCAATGCTTGCATAAATGATTTCGGCTTTATAGCTGTCTGACTCAGCCCCCATCCTGACATCAATAACACCATTTACAACATCTTCTTTTGGAGTAACCAGCAGCATATAAGAACCATTTGGGACATCAAGGGCTTTGGATCTGACATTTGCTTTTACTTTTTTCAATTTTTGTTTTGCAGGTTCTTCGCCCGGATTAGGATCTGGCCCGGGGCCGGGAGCTGGTCCTGGATTTGGTCCTGGGCCGGGTTCAGGGTCAGGGCCTGGGAAGGGGCCTGGGTATGGTCCTGGATATGGAGGGTGAGGATCATGTTCACCGCCGGCGCGGCCTTCCGTTCCGTCCCCTTCAATCTCATCATCTCCCTCGGGATCTGTTGCGCTGACATCGCTTTCCGGAGTGACTTTGACCTCTCTGGTTTTCCCTATCTCAAGCACCGCGTCTGATATTGTTTCTTGTTCCTTTTTCTCCTCCGAGAATGGATCTGGCAGACAATCTCCAATATCTGGGTCCACATCTTCTGTCGCTGTTTCACCTTTTAATTCGTTAAAAAGGGCAGTCAGGTCACTGTAAAGCTTATTTCGATATTTTTCAGCCTTTACCTTCAATGCAGGATCGTCATCATACCGATTCAGTTCCCATTTTGTATGCTGGATGTTTTCTAAGCCTCCGAATAACTGACTGATTTGTTTCCCTTTAATGATGCAAATTCCTGCAAAGGATACTGTAGAAGAAATATAGCCTTTGTCGAAGACCTTCATTCCTGGATGACGAATAATACCAACCCTTTGGTGAAGGCCAGGCTTAACCATCATTTTCACGATAATGTCTTCGTCCTCTAAGTAAGATAGGAGCCGTGTAGCTACACCGTCCTTCTCTGAAAGAGTAAGCAGCTTATAATAATCTATTGTGCGAGGATCTAACAAATCATGGTACTGGCTAATTAAGCCATCAACAGTTTCATGGTTTACGGAAATAGCCCCAATTGAAACAGAAAGATGTTTTTCCATGATTGCATATAGGAATCCATCCAGAAGAGACACGATGATATCTTGCTGCCAATTACTTTTTGCGTACTTGAACCCAAAGATATAAATATCAGTTCCATATTCTGTCCGGCTAAACGATTCCTGAAAGTGTGCCTGCTCAAAAATAGGTTCGGATGAACCCTCGCAATAATATCCGACATCAGTGCGTGTTTTATCTTCACGGTCAATGTAGTTCATCAGTTTTGTGACACCTTCATATGCCACAACATCATTTTTTATCGCTTTTGTGCTGTAAAAAACCGTCTGAAAATCAGAGCAAACAAAAGCGGAGAGCTTTCCGCTTCCGTATTTACCGATAGAACCTTCGTCTTTATCAGATGAGCTGACAGACCTAACCAGCCTGAACCATCCGGAGCTCCAGTCTCTGGAATCGTCAGCACCATCGAGCCCTCGGGTATTGAAATCACTTATTCTTAATACAGTAATTTTATCCCGGTTCAGTATTGGCCGCGTTCTTTTGAAATACTTCTCAGCTTTATGGAAATGCTTCTGCGTCTTTGCGAATGCTTCCGCTTCTTCGTAGATGCTGGCCAATTGATCTCTGCCCGGTATTTCAGAACTGCTAATTTCAAAAAGGTCAAATTCCATTCTGACTGGTTTGCTTCCATCGACACGAACATCAATAGAATTCTGACACATCTCTCTTGTTAATGATTTGACTGGATCTGCCTTAAACAAATCGATACCTGAGTCACTTATTCCTTTTGTCTGACCGCCTTCGCTGACGGGAATATACCATCTTGAACTCATGATATTGCTCCTTAGTCTAATGTGAATTTACCGCTTTTCTTGCTGTCCTGCTTTTCGAAGCGCTTCTTCGTTTCATTAAGCTGGTTTTGAATAGCGTTAAAAATCTTATCAATATCCTTTTTTGAATACTCATAGGCATTCTGGTTTGAGCAGTTTCCTAAAAGCTGAAGGGTATCCAATATTTTATTTGTTCGGTTCTCTGCAAGCCTCACGAATTTATCCCTTTTTGTTTCTTGAGCCATGATGATATCCTCCAAATATTTGAGATTTTTATTTGATTATTTACTAAAACTACTGTAGCACATGTGTTGTGATAATGCAATAATATTTGAACCACAGATTCAACATTTTTAAAATATTATGAAAATGTTGATTGAGAATGCAAAAAAGCAGCCTACAAAAGTGGACTGCAATAGGGGATAATTACTCATCATATTCTTCAAATATTTCGAAATCAATATTCGGATCTTGGCTGTCATACTGTATGCCAGCAAGTGTTTTAAGAATGGCTTGAAAAATGATAGATGCTCCTTTAGGAGGCACAGCCATTCCGATTTGCTTCCTTACAGAATTGTTGTTCCCAAGGAACAAATAATCATCAGGGAAGGTCTGGAGCCTTGCCCTTTCCCGGTTTGTAAGAGCACGTGGTTCAGACCAGTGATAAATATGGGTGCCGCCGCCACCAGATCCGGTAACAGTATATGCTGGTTTCTCAGGATCTAGGCGCTTATATATTTGGCTGAGTGTTGCTCCTTTAACATTAAGTTTAAGATCCTCTGGGATATCTGCATTGAAAGCATTCTGACCGGGCTTGATGTACTTCAATCTGCGAATAACGGTGTCACTTTGACGGGTTCGCTGATGGTTTGGCGCATCCACCGGAATTGGAGGATTTTCAATCGCGTTTCTGCAGGATACATTAACATTGGAATATGGCTCCGTTGAAGGAATTTTGAATTCTACATCGATATCTTCTCGTATTCCAACAATGATAATCCTATGCCTAGCCTGAGGTACACCATATTCTTCAAACTTATATAAATTGGGATATATCTTATATCCGGCCTGATGTAGATCATTCAATATTTTTTCAAAAGCTTTCCCGTCATTGGCGCTTGCCAATCCTCCGACATTTTCTGCCAGAAACCACTTTGGATGAAACTTCTCAAGAGCCTTTATTCCATATGTGTATAAAGGACCATACTTACCTTCAAATCCCAGCTGTTTTCCTGCAATAGAAAAATCATTGCATGGAAATCCAAAAACCAGAGCATCGATTTCGCTTAATTTATCATAATCGAGAGTATGAACGTCTTCACAATAAACAGAACCAGGTATAGAAGGGCAGATATTGCGGACGTATGTACTGCAAGTATCCTTATCAAAGTCATTTGCCCAGGCATGAACAATTCTGTCTCCGTTGCCAATATCAGTATTGATTGCTGCGTAGGCTAAACCACCGGGCCCACAGAATAGCTCTCCTAAACGATATGTTTTTGCAATTCGCGGTTCTTGAAAGAATAGTGAGTTCTCCATTTGCCGCAGATCCTTCTCATCTATATATCCATATTCTGAAAATAGTTCGATTGTATTCAAATTATAGTAGTCAGATATTTGTTTCAGAATAGAAGCATCAGGTTTCTTTGTCGTGCCTTTTTCAATCCTATACAGACAGCTGTTACTTATACCAATTCCTTCTGCGGCTTTGTTTAGACTTATTTTTTTATTCTTTCTGGCAGCATATATTTTTTCTCCAATCATTCAAACACCCCATATCTGATATATTATTGTGCGAAATTACCCATCATGGACGTGGGTGATTTTTTTGCTGTTTAAAAATGCTGCTCCAAAGCAGCATCATGATTATTATAGCACAATTGCTGCTTTAAAGCAGCAAGATTTTTGTATCACTCAAGTTTTTTTCGGTTTTTCTCAAAAACGTCATATTCCGTTCCTTCCCAAGGCTACTAAATAGGAGGCCTCACCGTCTCCGAAAATAACAAGAGCCTGATTACGTATAAGGGCCGGGATACAGATACCACATTCTCCGCATCAGCGGAGGAGGGATATCGGTACCCTTGGATAACTGTGCCTTTTATTCGTGATCAGGCTCTTTTCCATGTGTGTATTCCGGTCCTTCATCCGTCTTCGGGCGGAAAGGAACGGATATGTACATACCTTATAAGCTGGCAGACGGTTCCGTGGTTCTGGTCGAACTGAAGCCGGATGTGGCGGAGTTTATCCTCAGGAATGACCGGGAGATGGCGAACGCAGACAGAAAGGAGAGGGATCATGTGAAATACCACTTGGAGGCCTTGGAGTACGAAGGCATGGAATACGCAGATCCAGATACACCGGAAGACATCCTGATCCGGCAGGAAGAGAAAGAGCAGTTAGATGATATGCTGTCATGCCTTACGGATACGCAGCTTCAAAGGCTGACCATGAAGGCGGAGGACATGACGCTGCGGCAGATCGCTGAAGCAGAAGGCACATCTGTGAACGCTGTCAGGGATTCCCTCCTGCAGGTCAGGAAAAAACTTGAGAAATACAGAGATGATTTTTGAAAACACACTGTACAAAAAGGCCTGTTTTTCTCCGTATAGTGAGAGGGTTCTCTCAAATCTGCAGGAAAGGAGGAAAAACCAATGTATGAGAGATTACCGCAGGAACTGAAGGCCCATGCCGGTTTCTGTGGATGGAGATATGAACAGCGTGGAGGTGCCGCCGCCCGGTGCGTGCGTATCCTTGGGATCGCCCGCCTTTCCCGGCATGTAGCCGCCTACCTGGTTCGGCAGGAAGATCGGTGCCGTCGCGGCCGTATAGCCGTTGATGGAGTTCCCCTCGAGATAGGCGGCCGGGATGAATAGATTCATGGTTTCATCGGCGGCACTTTTGGGATGCACTGCATAGACGAGACCCCGATAGGCATAGTAGTCGATCTGCTGCTGGCCGATGTGCATCGTCTCCCGTACGCCGCGCTCGGGATGGAACGTGAGATCGTAGCCCGCGGCGTCAGGCGCAGCGGCAGGGACAGCAGGCGCAGCGGGTGCAGCCTGGGGCGCTGCTCCCGCGCAGGCGGGAAGAGAGAACACGCTGCAAAGCAGCGCGGCTGTGAGCAAATGTTGGTTCCTCATGATCATCAAACCTTTCCATCCACGTGAGTATCGCCTGCCGTCGTGATCGGCAGGCGGACAAGAAAAAAGACGAACCCTCCTGCAAGGTATGCGGCTGTTGTCTCAACCAGACTACGACGGACAAATGAGAATCCGCGCGGCTGAGAGATGAAAATAGAATGAAGACGAGCCGTCTTGACAATTCTCAGCCTCCTGCTAGAAAAAAAGAGGCGGAAACCGCCGGAAATAGAATATCTTTTGGCAGAGTAGGTGCCTGCGCGTCAAGTGCCGATCGGACGGGGAGTTGCCGACTGGACGAAGGGGGAGACCCCGCGGTGCAGGTGTTGCATCCCGCTGCTGCATGGACGGGATCTTCTCGTGCTGCGGCAACACTGAACGAGGAGGTCTTTTTTGATGCAGAAATTTCATCGTGCGCTCAATTCATCCCTTCCTGTGCCGCGGACAGAGGGGCAGGGGGCTGGCTTTGTCCGGCGCGCCGCATCCCGCACGCAGTCGCTCGTGCGCGCGAGCGTCTTTACGGCGCTCACGGTGTTGCTCACGTATGTCTTTGCCGTGCAGACACCCTTCGTGCTTTAGCTTCGGCTTCTTGCCGCTCGCGCTCTACGGGGCGCTCGCGGGGCCGTGGCGGGCTGCGGATCTCATCGGCGTGAGCCTCTTCGGTACGGGCGCGTTCTTCCCGGGCTTCACGCTCTCGGCGCTGCTCGTGGGGGCAATCTACGGCGCCGCCTTTTACGGGCGGTCGCTGACACTCTGGCACGTGGCGCTGACGTTCCTCCTCGTGGACACGGCGGTGCATCTCGTGCTCAATACGCTCTGGCTCTACCTGCTCTACAGCAAGGGCGTCACAGCGCTGCTCGCGAGCCGCGTGCCGAAGATTGTCCTCTGTTATCCGCTGCGCGTCGCGATGTTCCTCATCGTCAGCCGGCCGCTGCTGCGATTCGCAAACAGACATCACTGAGAACAACAAGGGATTCATCGGCATCGAGCTACGATGTCGATATCGGCTTTCGTATGGAATAGGGTCAGACAAATGGAGGCAGAGCGTATGCGACATGACGTTCATAGGATGCCAGATAGAGATGACAAAGGGCGAGAAGCGGACTGCTCTTGAGCTTCATTGTTTTTTCTCATATAATAGTTGCATAAAGAAAGGGATCGGTTTATTTACTGTCATTAGATGAGGGTGGAGTTGCTTTGTTTCCTGGAATCGGCGTTTTGACAAATATCTTCGGGATCATATTCGGTGGCATCATCGGACTCGGCTTCGGCAGATTGATTTCTGAGCGATTCCAGAAAACGCTGACGATGGCATGCGCAGTCGCTGTGATCTTCCTCGGCTTGACGAGCACGGTCAAGGAGATGCTATCGATCACAGCGAATGGTACTCTGGAGTTGACAGGAACGTACCGGATGCTTGCAAGCTTGATTGGGGGCGCTCTCGTCGGTGAGCTGATCAACATCGAAGACCGCATGGAGCATTTTGGCATTTGGCTGAAAGAAAAGACGGGCAGCGGCGGAGATGCGCGTTTCGTCGATGGCTTCGTTACGGCTTCCCTGACGGTTTGCATCGGAGCGATGGCTGTCATCGGCTCGATTGACGATCGTCTTCTGGCAGATCCATCCATATTGTTCGCGAAGACAGTACTCGATGCCGTCATCGTCATGATCATGACAGCATCCCTCGGGAAAGGGTGCATCTTTTCCGCACTCTCTGTTGGCATCTTTCAAGGAGCGATTTTCTTTGCCGCGGGTTTCTTGAAGCCGTTCATGACGCAAGAAGCATTGTCAGCACTCAGCGCTGTTGGTGACATCTTGATTTTCTGCGTAGGAACGAACCTTTTTGGGCTGCCACATATCCGGGTGGCGAATCTCCTGCCCGCACTGGTGATCGCGGTCCTGTGGGTATTGGTGTAGCGTCCGAGGTTCCTTATGGCGCCTGCGTTACTCCGTGGATGAGGCGCAGGAGCTGAGCGCTCGTGCGCGAAAGGTTCTTTTTCGTCTCGGCAGGGGCCATCGCACTCGTTCGCGCCATGGGAGCGGACAAGATGGGAAAATAGGCGTCGATGCACTGTTCATTCAGTGCGTCGGCGCCTTTCGTACATGTTCCTGCAAGGGCGAGGGTGAGACACCGCGGATTCAATTCTTTGGCGCGGGCGGCAAGGACAGCGGGGGCTTTGCCCATGGCGGTCTGTGCATCAAGGCAGCCTTCGCCCGTGATGAGGACGTCGGTATCGACAAGTTCCCTTTCAATGCCAGTGTAGCGCAGGACGAGCGGTGCACCGGCCGTCAGTGTGCCGTGCAGGTACGTGTGGAAGGCGAACCCGAGTCCGCCAGCAGCGCCAGCACCGGGAAGATCCATATCGGTTGCAGCACCAGGGATGGCCGCTTCCGTGAGATGTGCAAAGGCTGAGATGCTTCGATCCATTTGGGCACAAACCTCTGGGGCTGCCCCCTTTTGTGGCGCGAAAATCTGAGAACATCCCGTTTCTCCGCAGAGGGGGTTTTTGACATCACAGGCGATATCGAACCTGCAGTCTTGATATCCTTGAAGGAGTCAAGGGAAATAACGATTTTCATAAGTGGGAATCTCCTCTCAGATGACATCCTGTGCTCCTGCATGGAAGAATTCGATGATCTTATGGATGGCGAGAGCCATGTGGTCAGGGTTCTGGAACGGGTGGTTCGCGCCGGCGATGGGGAGGAATTCTATGACGTTGTTCTCGGCAAAGGCGCGTGCATCTTCGATGGGAACGGTATCGTCGTTCGTGCCGTGCAAGATGAACATGCTGTCAGCAAAGTCAAAATATTCGTGTTCAAGTGGGCTGAACGACTTGAGATCATCAAGGAAGGATTGATCGATCTTCATTTTTCGCTCAAATCCGATTTGGATCTCCTTGCCTTTGCGAAGTTTTGTGCGATCGGCCTCAGGAATCCGCTCCAGCATCGTCTCGTATAAATGAATGGCAGGACAGCGCAGAGCAATGCGCTGGAAAGGATTGCCGATTTCTAGGAGATAGCGCAAGGTAAGATAGCCACCGAGACTCGTGGAATAATTAAAGAGGTCTTTTGCTTGCAATTCGTTTTTAGCGTACTCTGCAACAATGGTCAGATAGGTCATACACTCATCGATGGTGAGCTTTTTGCGCGCATCCATGCCATGGCATGGCCAGTCAAACGCGAGCACAGCCCAGCCTTTGTATTTCGTCGTCAGGTGCTCGCCAAAGCTTTTGATGCCAGCCGTTTCTTTGCTGCTGCCGAATCCATGCGTGACGATGGCAACATGAGGGAACGTACGCGCTGCCTTGTCGCGATCGTTCGTGATGAGCTTGCAGCGGATGCTGTAGCCGTCCTCGTTGATTTCAAAATGTTTTTCCATGAAAGAACCTCGTTTCCGTGCAGATATTCCCCCGTGCATTGCAAGAGCGCCAAAAGGGGCGCGAGCTGCTCGGGCGGATGCCTCTATGGCGTAACGTGTCGAGCCTATTTGCTATTTATTATAACAGATTTGAGGAAAAGAGTCGTCTATGATAGAATACTGAAAGGTATATAGCCTGAGAGATAGAAAAGGGCAGAGTTTTCCCGGCGCGGGAATCTGACTGCGTCGGGGCTCATGACCGAATGAGCTGAATGAACGATATGAGGAGTGGTCTGTATGGAATTCAGACAGCTGGAGTATTTCGTCACCATCAGTGAACTTGAGAATTTCACGCGCACGGCGGAGGTCTTGCATGTTTCACAGCCATCTGTTACGAAGGCAATCAAGTCACTGGAAGGGGAACTGAAGCTGACTTTGATTGACCGCAGCCAGAAGCATGTGCAGCTGACGGAGGAGGGGAGAACGTTCCTCATCCATGCCCAGAGAATCATGCGGGATGTGCAGTCCGCGTATCAAGATATGCAGCGGTTCCATAGTGAAGCGCGGGGGACCATCCGCTTCGGAATTCCGCCAATGGTGGAAGGATATCTTTTCCCGGATTTCTTCACGAAATTCCGAGCGGCATATCCCGACATTACGCTCGATGTACAGGAATTCAACGATTCCTTTGAAGTACGGGAACAGGCTGATCTCGGCGAGCTGGATTTCGGCATCGTGCTCAGCAGCCCGGAGGAAACCGGTGCGAATGAATTCCTCATCATGACGGACAAGATGGGACTTTGCCTACCGCTGCAACATCCACTGAAAGATCTCGAGGTCGTTCCATTCCAGAGGCTGCGTAAGGAAAAATTCGTCATGCAACAGCCACACACGTTCCAATATCGTACCGTTTTTGACAGTTGCACGCAACATGGGTTTACGCCGGATATCGTGCTCTGCACGTCACAGCTCAAGACGATCAAGCAGCTGGTGGCCAATGGGACAGGCATTTCCGTATTGCCGAATTTCGTCACACAGAATGAGACGATTTTCTGCCGCAGGGCAATCGATCCGCAGATACCGCTCCATATTTCGCTCTATTGGGGAAACCACAAGACGTTCTCCTCCATCGATAACCGGTTCATGGATTTTATGCGCAAGTATACGGAAGCATCGGATTTCAAAAAACATTTTCGCCAGGAATAGGAAGGGGTCTGAGAGAGACTTATGCAGTTGAAGCGCCTGGAAGCCTACGGGTTCAAGTCATTTGCCGACAAGACGGAGATCGTCTTCCATCCCGGCATCACGGCAGTTGTCGGGCCCAATGGCAGCGGCAAGAGCAACATCACAGATGCGATCCGCTGGGTGCTTGGGGAGCAGAATGCCAGGAACCTGCGTGCTGCGAAGGCTGAGGATATCATTTTTGCTGGTAGCTCTGAACGCAGGCCGCTCAATGTGGCGGAGGTTTCTCTTGTCTTTGATAATTCAGATGGAACGTTGCCCATCGCCTATCAGGAAGTCGTCGTGACGCGGCGGCTCTTCCGCAGCGGAGAGAGTGAATCCTACATCAACCAAACGCGATGCCGCATCAAAGATGTGTATCAGCTCTTTGCCGATACTGGCATCGGCCATGAAGGCATGAGTATCATCGGTCAGAACAGGATCGACAGGATCCTGAACAGTCGACCGGAGGAACGACGCGCTTTCTTTGAGGAGACGGCAGGGATCACGAAATACAAGGCACGCAAGGGAGAGGCACTCCAAAAGATGGAGGCAACCGAGAAGAATCTCGTCCGCGTGCAGGATATCATGCAGGAAATCGAGGGGCAGCTTCTCCCCTTGGCAAAACAGGCGGAAAGGACACGTGCGTTCGATGACCTCTCCGCGAAGTATCGCCGCTATGAGGTATCCAGCTTGCGTGGTAAGTACGGAGGGCTAGAGGCGCAGCGCGCGGAAAAGCAGGCGGAAAGGGAAAACGTACAGCAGCAGCAAGTGGCCCTCTTGGCTGAGATCGAGAAGCGGGGGGCGGAGCGTGAGCAGGTGAAGCAGCAAGTCATCGAGCAGGAGAACACCCTGCAGGGGCTCGCGAAACAGGAAAAGCATCTACAGGAACAGTCGGAACAGCTGCAGTCAGCGCTCTCGGCCCTGAAAGAGCGCTGTGCGAGCGAGGAAACCGCGTATGCACGCCTGCAGAAGCAGGAAGATGAGACAGCAAAGGAACTCGAGTTGGATCAGGTCTCATCAGCGCAGCTTTCAGGCGGGATCATAAAAGATACTTCTGCAATCAAGGCCATGGAAGAGGAACTTACAAAGGCGCGGGAGCAATCGGATCGGACGGCGGCTGCGCTCGCAAAGGCCAAAGAGGCATCAAGTGCAGCCCGTACGAAGGAGGATGCGCAGAGATCGCTTTGGAATGCGCGGAAACAAGCGTTGGCAGTCCTTGAAAAGTCCCTGGAATGGAACCATGAGAACCGACAGGAACGGGAGGGGCGACGCAGGGAATGGGAAAAGCGGATCGCCCATCTGCAGGTACGTGAGGAAAAGACGCAGGCTAGTCTCACCAGTATCCGACAAGAGGCAGAGCGCATCGAACAGGATCTCAGCCAGGTGGTGGCGAGACATCGCGAGACGCAGGCAAAGCTCACGCGGGAACGCACGTTGCAGCAGCGACAACGGGAACAGGCGAAGGAACTCACAAGTCGTTGGAAGATCCTCGAGCGCATGCAGCAGACCTATGAGGGGTTCGGTGCGTCTGTGCGGGCTGTCCTGCGCAGTGAAGAATCCTGGGGAATCGGTGTCTGCGGTGCAGTTGCTGAACTCATCGACGTGCCGGAACGATATGTGACGGCTTTGGAAGTCGCGCTCGCGGGCAGCCAACAGCATGTCGTGACGACGGATACGGAAACAGCAAAAGAGGCCATTGCCTATCTGAAACGTCGGCGCCTTGGCAGGGTGACGTTTTTGCCGCTGACCTCTCTTGTCGTACAGACCTCGAAGGGAGCAGAGCATCTGCTGGAGATGGAAGGGGCCATCGGCTTTGCCAACCATCTGATCCGCGTAGAGGAGCGGTATCGTCGCGTGGCGGATTTCTTATTGGGAAGAACGCTGGTTGCCGATACGCTCGAGCATGCGCTGGCGATTGCCAAGGCGGCGAGATGGCGGCAACGCATCGTGACGCTCGAAGGGGAACTGCTGCATGCTGGCGGCTCCCTTT
>ULTB01020480.1_pt1 | contig 15504 bp, 14 predicted proteins | sample 1957251 | NCBI WGS metagenome assembly ULTB01 (sample SAMEA4835724, study PRJEB28245) | human gut metagenome | biome: gut microbiome; material: fecal sample | place: Denmark | collected 2008
TCATGTCGATGGACTTGATGAAGTTATTTTGAGCCGATTGTGTCCTCCATTTCGTCAAATCGTAATTTGATGCAATTGGACCTATCAGCAAACCATGAGTCTCACCATTCTTCATCAAGCGGTTCAGAGCGGCCATCATGCGGAGTCGCTTTGCGGTTGGGGGCTTCACTCCACGTTCATCAAGATCCTTGACGGTTCATCGTAAAGAACCGTCTTGTCTCTTTCATCACCTTCGGGGCGAGGGCAAAGACAGCGATCATGTTCGGGAAAGCCATAAGGGCGAAAGCGAGGTCCATTACACTGACGGCGACATCCAGGGTGAGGACACTTGCGAGGACGATTGTCGCGACATAGAAGTAGCTGTACTTTTGAGCATGTCTCGTGCCCCAGAGGTAAGATGTGCACATCGTTCCGTAGTAGGAATATGAGAACATCGTCGAGAAGGCGAAGATGATCACTACGAATTCGAGAAGATAGCGTCCGGCGAACGGAATCAGGGTGTCGTAAGTGTTCAGTGCGATGGACAGTCCCTTAATGCTGTCAGTGTTGTAAAGACCGGCCATGATCATCGGAATGGCGGACAGGGTGCAGACCAAGCCGGAATCTATCGCCGGACCAAGCATGGCCACGAGTCCTTCCCTCACAGGTTCGGCGTTCATCGAGGCTCCGTGCATCATCCCGGCGGTTCCGACACCGGCCTCGTTGACGAACATCGCCCTTCTCGCTCCCGTCAGAGCCACGGCGGCGAGGGCTCCGAAACCTGCCTTCCAGCAGAAGGCACCTTTGAATATGGCATCAAACACGGCGGGCAGACGGTCATGATAGACAATCATGATACCCAACACCATAAGGAAATAGAATCCAACCATAAACGGAACGATCCTCGATGAAACCTGCGAGATGCGCTTTATTCCGCCAAAAATGACGAGGCTCACTATGCCGCCGATCACAAGGCCGAGCACCAGAAACACCCATCTTGACTCGGGCACTCCGAGCGGCTCAAGGATCACTGAATATAACGACTCGGAGAGTTGGTTGGCCTGCATCACTGGGAGACCGCTGAACAGAGCGCAGAACGCGAACATCACGGCCAGCGGCTTCATCTTCCTGCCAAGCCCTTCGGTCAGGACAAACATCGGCCCTCCTTGGATCACTCCCTTGTCATCATTCCCTTTATACATTATGGCGAGGGTTCCCTCAAAGAATTTCGTGGCCATTCCAAGCAGGGCGCTGACCCACATCCAGAAGATTGCTCCAGGCCCACCGACACATAGCGCTATTGCGACTCCGGCGATGTTTCCCATCCCGACTGTGCTGCTGATGGTGTTCATCAGAGCCTGAAAGGAGCTGACCTGTCCTTCGCCCTTTTTCTTCATTTTCAGAGAACTGACCGCCATCCCCAACTTCCTCAGCGGCAATGCTCTTGAATATATGAACAGGAATATTCCTCCTCCTATCAGAAGTGTAAACAACGGCCATCCGCAGACGAAGTCCGTGAATTTGATAATATACTCTTTAATCAGGTCCAACATTTTCTACATTGCTATATGTCTGTTCCATATTACCTTTGCAGGAGACTTGCTTGGGCGGGGGCTACTTGATCCTGTACGGCTGGTCGTCATAGAGGCTGTAGCGTTTGGCTTTGCGGATCCACTTCTGCTCTTCCAGTTTGACGTGTTCGCGCAGATCCTGGTATTGAATCTCTCCTTGGAGGTAACTCAGCATGACATGGTCGGCTATCTTGGACTCAAAACCGTCAAGCAGCTCGAACTGCGAGTATCTTTCCCGGAAATATCGCATCAACTGAAGCGTGTGGAGCAGTGAATGGTATTCCGTGCCAGGTTGGAGCATGATCTGGTAGCCGTTGCATCGTTGGCCTTCGTAGCGTCCTGTGGACGGGGTGAAGGTGCAGGGGCGCATCAGGACTCCGGCTGGGGCAGGGAGGACTTCAAGGCGGTTGTGACGGATGAAGGGGGCTCCGAGATATTCATAAGGCCTGGCTGTTCCGATGGCGGGGGTGATGGTGGTGTTGTTCCAGAGGCCGCCGCCGCTGTACATCTCGCATGTGAACATGCCCGGGATGTCAGACGCTGGAGCGATGGTCCACGGGAGCAGTTGTCTGGTCGAGTCGCTTGCCAGCGCAGAGATCACGTGCAGGGCGAATGTGGCTCCAATCTCGTTGTACCAAAGGTCGCAGAGTTCGCCGAGAGTGAGTCCATGCCTGTGGGCCACCTTCGGTGTGTGCGCCTCCACGTCCCCCGAAGGCATCGACCCTTCCACGATCCTGCCGGCAGGGTTGATGTGGTCAACAATGTACAGCGACGGTGGATTCTCCATCCAGGCGAGCGTCTCCATCAGGTGGAACACGTCCTTGCTGTAGTTGAAGTACCGTGCCCCCGCATCCTGGATCTCCACCACCACGGCATCCAGCCCCTCAAGCGCTTCCTTGTCGAACATGATGTGGTTCGTTCCCGGTGTCAGTTCCGCGTCCCTGGGGCTGAACAAAGCCTTGAGGTTCCCCCGCTCCGTGAACAGATCGTACATATACCTCCCCCGCGCCGTGTCCCAGCAGTTCTGGGTGCAGAAGCACCCGACCCGCCCGTCCAGCAACGCCTTGTCCAGCTGATCCTCCAGAGCCGTCGTCCTAAACGAAAACATAGTCTAAAATTAATTCAAAAATATGACCGAAGAATATTGTTACCTCCTTGCAACGTCTCGCTACGCTCGACCCCACCGCTCACTTGTGAGCGGTCCCCCCTCCAGACTGTCTGAAAAGTCCCGGCGAGAGTTGAAAAGTCTGTACCCCTATACAGGGGCGACAACGAATTTTCAATCCTCGCAGGGGGTACTTTTACTTTTAAGACAGTCTCCCTCTTACGAGGCCGAGGGTGGCCACGGTTGCAAGGAGGTAATAATATTCTTTATTTGTTATTAATAACCTTTTTGGCGATGGCAATGACCTCGTTGGCAAGAGCTTCCGCTGCGGCGAGAGTCGGGGCCTCAGAATATATGCGGATGATCGGCTCGGTGTTGGAGCGGCGCAGGTGAACCCACTGGCGCTTGGACTCGAAGCTGATCTTCACTCCGTCGATGTCATTGATGTCCTCGGCGGCATATTCCTTCTTCATCTCCTCCAGTATCCTGTCTATCAGTGCCTTGTCGCTCAACTCGATCTTGTTCTTCGCGATGTGGTACTCCGGGTACGTCCTCTTGAGCTCGCTCACCTTCATCTTCTTGTGCGCGAGGTTGGAAAGGAACAACGCCACGCCGACCATCGCGTCACGGCCATAATGGATGGCAGGGTAGATGACACCTCCGTTGCCTTCTCCTCCGATCAGCGCGCCGGTCTCACGCATCTTAGTGGTGACGTTGACCTCACCGACAGCCGAGGCATGATATTCTCCGCCATATTCCTCGGTCACGTCCCGCAGGGCGCGGCTGGAAGATAGGTTCGAGCAGGAGATCGGCTTATAAGGGGCAGTGACTTCCTCAAGGGTCTTGCTCTCCTTTTTGGCGATTGCGGCGGCTCTTTCAAAGAGGTAGCTCGCCACGCTCACGAGGGTATATTCCTCGACAAACGGTTCGCCGTTCTCGCAGATGAACGCCAGGCGGTCCACGTCAGGATCGACGGATATTCCGAGGTCGGCGTGCTCTCTGACCACGGTCTCGCTGAGGTCCGTGAGGTTCTTTGGAAGCGGCTCAGGGTTGTGGGCGAAGTTCCCGGTCGGGTCGCAGTTTAGTTTGACGCACTCCACGCCGAGTCTTTCCAATAGTCTTGGCATTATAATTCCGCCCACAGAGTTGATCGCGTCCAGGACAACCTTGAAATGTGCGTCCTTGATAGCCTGGACATCCACGGCATCCAAAGCCAGCACTGCGTCCAGATGTTCGTCCGTATAGTCGTGTTCGGTGATGTGGCCTAGATTGTCCACATCCGCGAAGTTGAAATCCTCTGTTTCGGCAAGGTCAAGGATAGCCTGACCTTCTACTGCTGTAAGGAATTCTCCACGGTCGTTGAGCAGTTTGAGAGCATTCCACTGGCGTGGGTTGTGGGAGGCTGTGAGGATGATTCCTCCGTCGGCCTTGGCGAAGGTCACGGCCATTTCTGTGGTCGGGGTGGAGGCGAGACCAATCTTCACGACATCCACGCCACAGGCCATCAGGGAGCCGATGACAAGGTTCTCGACCATCTCGCCGGACAGACGGGCATCCTTGCCGACGACGATTTTGTACTTCTCGCCGTTCGGCTGCGGCTTTCTTGAAGGCAGCGTGGCGCAGTAGGCGTAGGTGAACTTTACGATGTCAATAGGAGAAAGCCCGTCTCCGGGCTTTCCTCCAATGGTTCCGCGTATGCCGGAAATTGATTTTATCAGCGACATATTGTCCTGTTTTATGCCATGATGGCTCCGACGAGACCGAGGATGGCGTAGAACTCAGGAAGGGCGGCGTAGATGAGGGTGTTGGTGAACACGTCGTGTCCCTGGCTGATGCCGACGATACCGTTGGCGCTGACCATACCCTGACGGATGGCGGAGATCATGCAGACAAGACCTACAGAGATTCCGACACCGAACATCAGCGGACCCTGGGCTGCGAAATCCTTGCCCAGCCACATGAAGAAGGCCACGAATCCGTAGATACCCTGCGTTGCGGGAAGGGCTGAAAGAACCATGTAGTTTCCTGACTTCTCAGGGTTGACCTTAAGGGCTCCTTCGGCGGCGTTGCCGGCGATGGTGGTTCCGATGGAGGAACCGATTCCTGAAAGGGCCAGCATGAGGCCCAGACCGAGATAACCTAAAATTTCGTTCATGATGATTTGATGTTTATTTGTTATTATTTATTATCGTTTGTTGTCAGCGGACTGTAGGCCTTTCCGGTTCCTTCGTAGCCGCTGTTCTTGAAGAACTCAAGGAAGTTGAGTCGTAGAGGATGCACAAAGGCTCCGAGGCAGCACATCGCAAGGTTAAGGACGTGGCCGAAGCCTACGATGAGGACGAAGCAGAGGATGTTCACTCCCGGAACGTCTATTCCATAGACTGACAGACCCAACTGGTTGAACGCGTTGCCAAGCATGCCGCCGGCAAGTCCAAGGGCGTACAGACGCAGGTAGCTGAGCACGTCTCCCAGAAGTCCGGTGACGGTGTTGTAGGTCTCGTAGAGGCCTGAGCCGATGTTCACCAGCGGATTCCTGTGGATGTCGTTGAACAGGAATATTCCCAGCGCCGAAACCACGCCAAGCACGATGACGATCCATTTGGTGATGGTCGAGTCGATGACACCGGCGAGGGCGAAGCCTCCCACGATGACACCTCCCACAATCAGGAGAGTCCAACCTATTGTGCCTAAAGAGTTGGCGAATCCGTTGCGCTTGATGGCGTAAGCCGTCTTCAGTAGCATAGCCACGCTGATGTGCACTATACCTATAAGGATAGAGAACAGCATCTGCGCGTCATAGCCGGCGACAGTGCCTTGGATCATACATTTCTTGATCCAGTCCGGAACCCAAGCCGCGGTGGATGTGTCCATTCCGAAGAATGTATGCAGGATTGTTCCCATCACGATGGTCGCGACACCGAGTGTGGTGACGAGCGGAGCCATCGAGCCGATAAATCCCTTGGCCTTCCTCATCGCAAGTCCAATGATGGCGAGGGCGATACCGTATCCCGCGTCACCCATACACATAGCGAAGAAGAGGGTGAAGAATATGGAGATGCACGGAGTCGGGTCGAACTCGTCGTAGGCCGGGCGGCCGTACATGTCTGTCAGCACCGTGAACATCTTCACGAACTTGTTCTCCTTGAACTTGATAGGTGGATTGTCGTCCTTCACTGCCTCCTCCTTGAGATAGACGATGTCCATCTTGTCGAACTCTGCGCAAAGGGTCGCGTCATTCTCCACCGGAGCGAAGCCGATGAAAGTTGTGATCAGATCCTCGGCGGCCTTCCCAGCACCTGCGTCAGCGAGGTACAGCTGAAGGGCTGCGACATCCTCGTCGCACTTGCGGAGCATTTCAGGAATATATTCCTTCAACTCCAGAAGCCTGGCCTTGCAGGTGATGATCCTTTCCTTCAGGGTAGTGACCTTCCTTTCGGCGGACCTGAGGTCATCTTCCGGAGCGGCGCACTCCTCGACAGGCAAGGAATATTCCCGGTCATCGGAAATGGTGATGAACCAAACGTTCTTTCCGTCATCGAACACTTCCTGAAGCGGGTATATGTTCGCCCAGGACGGGTCATAGACTTTCTTGGAGACATTATACCAGCGGACCATGTAGCCCTTTGCCTTCAACGCATTGAGAGCGGAGATGTCGTAACATCCCCAAGGCCTTCTGCTTTCGACGTCCTTGCGGGCCTGCGCAAGCTCGTTCCTCAGGACGTCCAACTTTGTGGAATATTCCTTGGAACTCTCCAGAGGGTTGTCGTACTTGGCGTCCGCATCAACCTCGGCCTCTATTTTCTCAAGGTCGGGATCCTGCGAGTAATCAAGTGACTCCAGTTTTGAGACGGCCTTCTTCAGTTCGTTGGTCATAGAGAGAAGCGCGGCGGAACGCTCGTCCACCGGCTTTGAGGACCTTGTGATGTCCACAAGCCCCAGCTCCTGCAAGCGTCTGAGGAATTCTTCAGTCTTCCCGCTGAGAAGAATGAAGGAATATTTAGTCATTTTCTCAATCATTGCCGCTTTCCTCCATAACTTCTTCTGATTCCTCCTCAGCGTGACGCTGCTTGACGATCTTGGATGAGGCCTTGCTCAGGTTCTCCTCGTCCTCCATGTAGCGCTTGATCTTGCGGATGGCCTCCTGATAGCCAGGAATCTGAACCTTCTCGTAGAGGTTCACCTTCTGGGTGGTCTTCTTTCTCTGGAAGTCCAGGATCCGGCGTTTCTCCTCATAGACCTCGGACTCGATCCCGAGCCTCGAAAGATCCTTGAGGATGGCCACGCCGTCGATGTACCACGCAGGCTTGATGAACGTGTTGAACGGACTGATCTCGTAGCGTATGCTCTTGAGCTCCGGACACTTGACACCGGCGACCTTCACGGTCACGAGGTCGATGTCCGCGATCGAGACCAGACCCGGCTCGAACTCGTTCCACAGAGGGGCAAGGTAGTCGTACCTCCTCTCGGCCTCTTCGAGGTCGCGCAGAAGCTTCTCGCTCTTGTCCTTCGCCTTCCGCACCTCAAGCCTCAGGGCGCTTTCCTTGTTCTGCAACGTAGGGAGAGCCTTCTGACGCATCTTGAGCTGCTTCTGCAGGGTGTTAAGCGCAGTCTTGTTGTATTGAAACTTGATAGGCATTACTTACCTTTCCAGTATTTGTCGATCAATGATTGCTTGATTCCGGTCTCGGCCTTCGTGAAGTACTTGCCGAACAGTTCCCAGGCCGTGTCGAGCATCTCGGTGATGGTGATGTTGACATCGATGGAAAGGAGTCTTGTGGCATATTCCTTCGCATAGTCAAGACAGCGGTGGTCGTAGTCGGAGAGGTCGAAACCGTTCTCCAGCTTGGTCTTGGCGTTCTGCGCGTCGGCGTACAGACGCACGCCGGCGTTCATCACCTGGCTGTGGTCCTCGCGGGTCTTCACGTTCTGAACCCTCTGCTTGAGCCTGGAGAGGGAACGGAACGGGTCAATGATGATCTTCCCCGAGTCTGAGTCGGCGCGGAGGAAGAGCTGTCCCTCGGTGATGTAGCCCGTGTTGTCAGGAATGGCGTGGGTGATGTCGCCATCGTTCAGTGTGGTCACGGCGATGATCGTGATGGATCCCTCGGTAGGGAGCTGCACGGCCTTCTCGTAGATCTTGGCGAGATCCGAGTAAAGGGATCCCGGCATGGAGTCCTTGGAAGGAATCTGGTCCATACGGTTCGACACGATGGAGAGCGCGTCGGCGTAGAGGGTCATGTCCGTGAGCAGCACGAGCACCTTCTCGTTCTTGTCCACGGCGAAGTACTCGGCGGCGGCAAGGGCCATGTCCGGAACCAGAAGACGCTCCACAGGAGGGTCTTCGGTCGTGTTGACGAAGCAGATGATCCTGTCAAGCGCGCCGGCGCTCTCGAACGCCTGGCGGAAGAACAGGTAGTCGTCGTTGGAAAGACCCATACCGCCGAGGATGATCTTGTCCACATCGGCTCTCAGGGCCACGTCGGCCATCACCTGGTTGTAAGGCTGGTCAGGGTCGGCGAAGAACGGAATCTTCTGTCCTGACACGATGGTGTTGTTGAGGTCGATGCCGGCGATACCGGTCGGAATCAGCTCTGACGGCTGGCGTCTCTTGTAAGGGTTCACGGACGGTCCGCCGATCTCCCTTTCCTCGCCCTCCACCTCGGGACCTCCGTCGATAGGCTTTCCGTAGGCGTTGAAGAAACGTCCGGAGAGCTGGTCGCTGACCTTGAGTGTAGGTGGTTCACCGAGGAAAGTCACCTCGGCGTTGGTCGGAATGCCTTCCGTGCCTGAGAACACCTGGAGGGTGACCAGATCACCCTTGGTCTTCACGACCTGGGCAAGCTTGCCGCCGACTACGGCCAGCTCGTCGTTGGAAACTCCCTTGGCCTTGAGTGAAACGGTGGCCTTGGTGATGGCTTCCAGCTTTGTGTATATTCTTTGATAAGCCTTATTTGCCATAGTCTTCGATTAATTTATGGATCTTCACAGCATAATTCTCGAATTCCTCGCTGTGGAACTTGGTGTAGTTCATCTGGCGGAGGTCATTGATGAGTTCCTTGAAGAACTCGCGGCACTTCTCGAAGTCCTCGAAGTCGAAATCGATGCCGCAGATGTCCAGAACGAGATCCAGCATGTATTTCTGACGGTCCATCGGACAGAGGGCGTCGGTCTCGTCGAAAGCGTCCTGCTGGAGGAACACGAAGTCGATGAGTTCTGACTTCCAGAAACTTACGTGGTAGGCTACAGGAACACCGTCGTCACCGAGGATGTTGATCTGCTCGTTGGCCTCGCGTCCGCGGCGCAGGAGGTTCTTGGCTTTGGTGACGTTGGCCACCCAGCCGTGCTCGACCTGTTCGTCAAGGTAGGCGATGATCTCAGGATATTCAAGGTACTTTGAATATGACTCGATCGGGTTGACGGCAGGGTACCTCTTCTGGTCGGCGCGGTTCTGCTCCAGTCCGTAGAAGCACCTTGCTGCCTTCTTGGTGGACTCGGTCACAGGCTCCTTGAGGTTACCGCCGGCAGGGGAGACCGTTCCGATGAAGGTGACGGCTCCGGTCTTGCCGTTGTTCAGGACAACCATTCCGGCGCGGGCGTAGAAGTTCGAGATGATGGCTGAAAGGTCAACCGGGAAGGCGTCCGCTCCCGGAAGCTCCTCCATACGGTTGGACATCTCCCTCAGAGCCTGTGCCCAGCGGGAGGTCGAGTCGGCCAGCAGGAGGCATTTCAGCCCCATCGCCCTGTAATATTCACAGATTGTCATCGCCGTGTAGACGGAGGCCTCACGGGCGGCGACAGGCATGTTCGAGGTGTTGCAGATGATGGTGGTACGCTCCATCAGGTGGCGGCCGGTGTGAGGGTCGATGAGCTCAGGGAACTCGGAGAAGATCTCCACGACCTCGTTGGCGCGCTCTCCGCAGGCTGCCATCACTATCACGTCGGCCTCGCCCTGCTTGGCGATGGCGTGCTGGAGCACGGTCTTGCCGCAGCCGAAAGGTCCCGGGATGAATCCGGTGCCGCCCTCGGCGATAGGGTTGAACGTGTCGATGCAGCGTACGCCGGTCTCCATGATCTTCTGTGGCCTCGGTTTCTCCTGGTAGGCCTTTACGGCGACCTTGACAGGCCACTTCTGAGTCATCGTGACGTAGGTTTCCTCGCCGTCGGCTCCGGTCAGCACCGCGACAACCATGTCGATGTTGTACTTGCCGGCTTCGGCGATCTTCTTCACGGTGTACTCGCCCTTGAACGAGAACGGCACCATGATCTTGTGAGGCAGCCAGCCTTCCTTCACCTCTCCGAGCCAGTCGGCGGCGGTGACCTTGTCACCTTCCTTGGCGATAGGGGTGAAGTCCCAAAGTTTCTTGTGATCCAGAGGGTCGGTGTACTCTCCTCTCTTGAGGAACACCGACTCCATCGTGGTCAGATTGTTCTGGAGACCGTCATAGACGCTGGAGAGAAGACCAGGGCCGAGGGTCACCTCAAGCATCCTGCCTTCAAACTCCACAGGGTCACCGTTTTTCAGTCCACGGGTGCTTTCGAACACCTGGACCGAGGCCTTGTCGCCGCTAACCTTGATGACCTCGGCCAGGAGGGGAGTACCCGCAAGGGTGATGTAGCAGAGCTCGTTCTCCGCCACAGGTCCGTCCACCTGAACCGTCACAAGGTTGGAAACAATACCTGTTACCTTTCCTTTTGTCTTCATATTCAGTTATTTCAATTTTCGTTATTTGGCGGGCTCGTATTTCACGCCCTTGAATGTGCCTCTGACCTCGTTTACGAGGCGGATGAACATTTCCCGGCCGGTCTTCTCGTCGAGGGAGAACCATCTGCCGATGATGCGCAGCCTTGCGATGAACCCAAGGATGGCGTCAAGGTCGAAGTAGTTGAAGATGTTGATTTGGAGAATCTTGTCCCACATAAGGGCATCCAGTCCGCGTTCCCGGGAGAGCAGGTCCGGAGCGTTCAGCGCCTCGTCAAGCCTCGGGCCTTCCGCGAACTCGCCGGCCTCCAGCCTGATCGTGTCCTGGTCCGCAGGCCTCTCAAACGCCTTGTTCAGGAAGCGGGCCTTGCCGTTGCGGACGTTCAGGTCGAAGGTGAAATACTCCTTGATGAACCTGTTGGTGTCCTTCAATGCGGCCTCGTAGAATTCCCGGTTAAGGTTCTCGTCCTTGAATCCGTCCAGCAGACGGTCCACGACCTTGCGGTCGGTGTCGCTGAGCTGGGACTTGATCCAGTCAACGTAGGTGTCGAAGGACGCTCCCTCTCCGAACTTCCAGTCAAGCGTGATGGCGGGAAGGCTGGAGATTATGTACTCGTAGTTGTTCATTACTCGCCGAAGAGTATCTTACGTGTGGCAGGCCTGAGATAGTCGCCGATCAGGGACTTGAATGTCTCGTCGGTGAGGCTGATGAAGTAGGAGCCGTCCTTAGGACCGATCGTGAATCCGCCGGCCACCTTCTTGGAAAACTCCGCTGTGACTCCACCCTTGAGGATGTTTGCCAACTCTCCGCTGACGAAAGGCTCAAGCTCTTTCCTTAGGCTTTCAGGAAGCACGATGTTGAGGTCAACGGCCTCCTCGGCGTCGAACTTCTCAGCCACGGCCTTGATGATCTCCTTGACGAAATCGGCTGAAGAAAGGGTTGACGACACCTGCTTGTCTGTCATCCTGCCGACCATGAGGTTCTCGATGTCCTTTCTGGTCGCCTGGATGCTCTGCACTGCCGCCATCTTCACGTCGCCCTCCACCTTGGTCTTGTAGTCCTCGGCGTCCTTGTGGGCTTTTTTTAGAATGGATTCGGCCTGCTTTTTGGCCTCCTCGATGATTTCGGCGGCCTTTTCGTTGGCTTTGGCGAGAATGGCCTCGCCTTCTTCCTTACCCTTTGACAGACCCTCCTTGTAGAGCTTGTCGGTCAGTTCCTGTAGCTTGTTTTCCATTTATAATTATTTGTTGATTTTCCTTATCCGACAAAGATAATCAAAAGAACCCTCTTGACAAAACATTTTAATTGCTATATTTGCCTTTGTCATATCATTATGTAATAAAACAAACCTTTTCGCTAATGAAAGTATCATTATTGACTTTGGTAATCCTGTCTGTCATGGTTCCGAATCCGGTCGCTGGGAGTCCACGGGAGCCGGATGGTGGCTTGGTGGTCCGGAATGAGTCTCCCAAAGACGACAAGAAGGATGACCGGCCGTACAGCGAAGGACTCAAGGCTGTGGAGCAAGATGGAAAATGGGGATTCATCAATCAGGACGGTGAGTTGGTGATTCCGTACAAGTATCATTACGTCAGATCGTTTCGTGATGGCCTGGCGATGGTGAAACTCTATGGAAAATGGGGCTATATAGACTGGTTCGGCAACGAAGTGATCCCTATTGTGTTCGATGAGGTGACACATTTCCAGGACAGTCACGCTTTCGTCAAGAAGGATGGCAGGATCGGTCTGTTGGATGTCGCCGGAAATGTCACTTATGACCATGAGCGGATGAAAGAGTTCATGTTTCCTACAGGTTGGCTGGACTCCAGGCCGATGTTCGACGGAGGAAGTGCAAACAAATTCGCGGAGTGGGTCAACACGCAGCTGAGATACCCTGAACTGTCCAGATTTTACAAAGCCGAAGGCACTGTGACGCTTGCTTTCTCTTTGGATGCGTCTGGTGCTGTCACTGATGTCAAGGTCGAGAAAGGTGTCAGTCATGAGTTGAACCAGGAGGCCGTCAGGGTCGTCACGGAGTCTCCTAAATGGACTCCGGCGATGTATGAAGGCAAGCCTTTCAAAGTTCATTACATATTCCCTGTGAAGTTCTTTTTGAAACCTGACCCTGTCAAGATATGATGAACAGAATCTTACCAACCCTTGGACTCTTACTTTTTCTGTCCTTTAATATGTCCGCCGCCGGTCCGCTGAAGCCTTTCCCTAAAGACGGCAAATGGGGATTCGTAGATAAAGACATGAATATCGTGGTTCCTTGCGTCTATGATGCTGTGTCTTCGTTCGATAACGGCATTGCCATAGTCTCTTCTGAAGGCAGGTTCGGCTATATCGACCAATTCGGTTCTGTCCTTTATCCTATTGAATATGAAACGGCCTCACCGTTCCATCAGGCTCATGCCTTCGTTGTCAAGGATGGATTGCTCGGGCTGCTGAACATCGCTGGTGATGTCACCTTTGACTACAAGATAATGAAGCGTTTCGCTTTGCCTGTAGAATGGGTTGACACTCCGGCCAGGTTCATAGGTGATGCGTCCGGTGATTTCCTGCTTTGGGTGGACAATAACAAGAAATATCCCGAAGCGGCGCGCAGGATGGGTGTCAGCGGCGTGGTCGAGGTTGAGTTCACTGTCGGTCTGGACGGCAAGGTGACCGATGTCAAGGCTTTGACAAGCGCGAATCCTGATCTTGATAAGGAGGCGGTCAGGGTAGTGTCCAGCTCTCCGGCCTGGGAACCGGCCAGAATGGGTGATCTGCCTTTCATGACGAGATTCACAGTAATGGTCTCGTTCAGTTTCCCCGCGGCCCGTTAGTGATGCTCGTGTAATAAGAAAAAAGCGCACCGGAGATATTCCGATGCGCTTTTCATATATCGCATACCCGTTACCCGAGGAAACCGAGGAGGATTCCGGCGGCGACCGCCGAGCCGATGACTCCGGCGACGTTCGGTCCCATCGCGTGCATCAGAAGGTGGTTGTTCGGGTCGAACTCCCTGCCGACGATCTCGGAGACACGCGCGCTGTCAGGCACGGCGGACACACCGGCGTTGCCGATGAGCGGGTTGATCTTGTGGTCACCCTTGAGGAACAGGTTCCAGATCTTCACGAAGAGAACTCCGCAGGTTGTGGCGATCACGAATGACAGCAGACCCAGGACGAATATCTTCACGGAGCTTCCGCTCAGGAACTTGTCCGCCTGTGTCGAGGCGCCGACGGTAAGGCCGATCAGGGTTGTCACCACATCGATCAGCGGGCCACGGGCGGTCTCGGCGAGACGCCTTGTCACACCGCTCTCTTTCAGAAGGTTACCGAAGAACAGCATGCCCAGAAGCGGAAGTCCCGACGGCACGATGAACGCGGTGAGGAGGAAGCCGACGATAGGGAAGATGATCTTCTCCTTCTGGCTTACCTGTCTTGCGGCCGGCATCCTTATGAGGCGTTCCTTCCTGGTCGTCAGCGCCAGCATGATAGGCCTCTGGATGACCGGAACAAGGGCCATATAGGAATATGCGCTCACGGCGATCGCTCCCATCAGATCCGGGGCGAGCTGTGAGGACAGGAATATGGCCGTAGGGCCGTCCGCTCCTCCGATGATGCCGATGGCACCGGCCTGATTAGGGTCGAAACCGAGGGCGAGGGCGAGCAGGTAGGCCCCGAATATTCCCATCTGGGCGGCGGCTCCGATCAGCAGCAGCCTTGGCTGGGAGATCAGCGCCGAGAAATCCGTCATGGCTCCGATTCCGAGGAATATGAGCGGTGGGTACCAACCCTGCTTGACTCCTTGGTACAGAATATTCAGTACGGAGCCGTCCTCATAGACTCCGATGTTAAGTCCCGGGAACATAGGAATGTTGCCGATGATCATTCCGAATCCGATAGGAACGAGCAGGAGCGGCTCCCATTCCTTCTTGATGGCAAGTGTGATGAACACGATGCCGATCAGGATCATCACCAGATTCTGCCAAGACGCGTTGGCGAATCCGGTGAAGTACCAGAACTGCTTTAGACTTTCGAATATGATGCCCATCCTCTTATGCTATCTTGACGATTTCGGCACCTTCGAGGACTGAGTCGCCCTTGTTCACGAAGATGGCAGTGACGGTTCCGTCAGCCGGGGCCTGGATCTCGTTCTCCATCTTCATTGCCTCAAGAACGGCCACCTTCTGGCCGGCTTTCACGGTCTGGCCTTCCTTGACGGAGACCTCGATGATAACGCCAGGGAGAGGGGAGGTGACTGGCTTGCCGGCGCCTGCCGGGGCGGCTGCCTTAGGGGCTGGCGTCGTGGTCGCTGAGCTTGCCGGAGCGGTGGTCGCGGTGACTGGCGCCTGTGCCGGTTTTTGTACTGGAGCCGGCGCATTCTCCATCTCAACCTGATAAGACGCTCCGTTCACTGTAACGTCAGCGATGTTTCCTTCCACTGAATTGATGTCAACGTTGTACTCGTTGCCGTTGATCCTGAATTTGTAACTTTTCATATTCTTTTATCTTTATTATCTTGGTAATTGTCTGAAGTTCTGTGTCTTGTCGTTCCAGTTGCCGTTCTGTGACGGACGGATCGTGATGACGAAGCTCTCCTCGTCGTGGATTCCGCCACCGAGGTAGTCGTCAAGCGCCATGGCGATGGCAGCATAGACCTCCCCGCCGAATTCCTGCGAGAGAGCCATCGAGATCGCCGCGGCGATCTCCGGTGTCATATTCCCGTTCTTTTTAGAAGGTTTTGCCGCTTTGGTCGCTTTCGGTGCAGCGGTTTTCTTGTTTGCGTTGCCGATCCATCCGAAGATGAACGCCAGGATGGTCAGCGCGATGAACACAACCGAGACGGAAATCAGGGTAAGAACCCATCCGTGCGGGTCTTTCTCCTTCATTATCTGGCTGTTGGTCTTCGCGTCCACGTCTCCGTTGTAGGATCCAGGGGTAGGTTTGTCAGTGACCTTTGTCTCGAAATCCATCATTTTCACTCCAGTCGGAACCTTAACCACTGAACAGTCAGAAGGAAGGTCTGCCGGGATGTCGATTGTGTCGATGATGGTGCGCCCGTCATTGCTGACGAGATAGATCGTGGAACCGTTGCGCAGGGTGAAATTCGTGTAATATGTCCCCTGTGAGGCGTTTCCGCTTGTGTAGAAAACGACGCT
>ULTB01019264.1_pt1 | contig 15350 bp, 10 predicted proteins | sample 1957251 | NCBI WGS metagenome assembly ULTB01 (sample SAMEA4835724, study PRJEB28245) | human gut metagenome | biome: gut microbiome; material: fecal sample | place: Denmark | collected 2008
TCAAGAGGCATAAGCTCTGATGCCTTCACCCCATAATAGCTGTCCAGTGGATACTGACCTGTCACCTTATATGTATAGAATTCACTTGGAGACAGTGCTGCAAGGGTATCCTGATATCTTTCATTATTATGCATATTGATATATCCATTAATGAGCCTTCTTACAGTAGCTATATCCCCACATCTTGCGATGATGTCAATGACCTCAGTCTTCATACGCCCAAAGAATGATTCCATAGGAGCGTTGTCCTGACTGTTTCCTCTTCTGGACATTGACTGGATGAAATCATTCTCATTAAGAAGCTGTTTGAAAGATGTTGACAGATACTGTGAGCCCTGGTCACTGTGGCAGTATACCTCCAGATTCTTGGGGAACTCGTCCTTATGATTCTCCATCATATTATTGAATGCCTTCTGAACAAGAGACACATCCATTCTGCCTGATACATAATGACCTAGTATTTCAGTTGTATAGGCATCCTTGAACGCACACATATAGGCTGGAGTACGGCTATAGCCGTAATGAATATAAGTGATATCAGTAAGGATGACCTGTCTTACACCTAACTTGAAGTTACGGTTAACGAGATTAGGCTTTGCCATGCACTCATGATGGTGGGTTGCCTGTCCCTTGTATGCATCCTTCTTGGGAAGCTGTGCAGTAATCTGCATCTTTTTCATGATGGCTGAAGCTCTTGATACGCTGATATTGTAATTGAACCTTCTGAACATATGTCGGCGGAAAGTTCGCTTTCCGGGAACGAATCCTAGTGTTTTAATGATCTTCTTGAAGCACTGCTTCACATGGCTTTCATCCTGTTTTCTAGCTGCCTGCTTCCCGTCTCTATCCTCCCTGCGTGCCACATAATTATAATAGCCGGTGCTGCTTACACCAAATAATTTGAACACTTTGGTGTTAGTATAACCATTCTCTTTTGCCTTTCCCCTGCTTATGTAGTCATAAGCCATGAAGAGCTTGTCCTCCTTTACTTCTTGTCGCTGTAGGATGAGTATATCTCCTCCAGTATGGAAGGCATTTTTTTTTGAAATTCTACGTAATCCTCAAGATATCTGATACGTGCCTCCTGGTATGCAACCTTCTCTTCGAGAGTCATTTCAGGCATTTCCTCAATAGGGATGCTTCCATCATAGTTCTCAGCCTTTGGTTCAAACTCCCCGTTCTTCGCTTTCTGTCTTGCACGCTTGGCTGCTGCCTGAGCGCAGTTCTTTCCTAGTTTCTTAGTATCGAACCCTAATGATTCATAAGCCTCGATTGATGTCATTCCACTTTCAAGCTGCTTATACAGTGCAACATAGAAGTCCTTTGTATAGATGAATGCATCCATATTCTTTGTAAGTTCTGCAACGAACTTATTATCTGAATGTTCAATAACTGCATCTCTATGTGCAAGTCTCTGCGCCTCTGTCTGCTGTTGCCTGTTCTTCTTTCTTTCCTGAGCCATATAATTCCATATCCTCCTCTGTCAGAGCGCCAAGCTCAACTGCACGCTTGAGCGCCTTTTCTCTCGCTTTTTTCATCATTTTATCATACTTTTCCTGTTCGTTTTGAAGATAATCTGAATATTCATTATCAGATAATGAATTAAGATAGTCTTCATATTCAGTTGGTGTCATCTTATTACGTGTCCACTGAGGACGCTCATTATTATAGTAGTATACATAATTATCTATCATTTCCTTCACTTCTTCCGGAGTGGAACAGCCAGACAGGTCGCACTCATCCTTCATATGTCCAAAGAAGGATTCCTGGCTTGCATTATCCCAGCAGTTTCCCCTGCGTGACATGGACTGTCTGTATCCTAGTTCCTTAAGCCTGCCCTGGAATAAATCATTAAAATAGAGGGAGCCCTGGTCAGAATGGAAGATGGCATCCTCAGAAGGATCAAGAGTATCTATTGTATCCATAACTAAATTAAGATCGTTACCTGAAGAAGTGATATGACTTACAACACGTCCGCTTACTGCATCCTTTATGCAAGACAGGTATTCAGTTCTGTTCAGCCCGTATTTTAGATAGCTCACATCTGTGAGCAGTATGTCACCCGGCCTTGCCAGACGGAACATTCTCTTAAGAAGGTTTGGCTTCCTGTTGCTTTTTAAGTTTTCTCTGTACGTTTTCAATTCAGTACGCTCCCTGCGGATGGCGCATATGCAGTTGTATTTTCTCATCAGCCTGAGAATCTTGTTTCTCCCAAAATGAACACCACATATATCGGGAAGCATCATATAGATGGTGCGCGTTCCTTTTCTGAATCCCTTATAATCCATGACCTTCCTTATGTATTCAAAATCAATCTCATCCTGCCTTTCTTTCATACCGTAATTATCATCTGAGAGTATTGAATAATAGGATGACTTGGATATGCCGATTCTCTTTAGTATGGAACGGATAGAATAATCATATCTGTCGTGTGGGAGGTCTCTTATCCATATGCATAATGCCTTCTTCTGCTCGGGGGTAAGGGAAGGAAGAATTTTCCTGATAGTATCAAAATGCATCATTGACAGTTTTTCTAGTGCTCTCATCCTGTTGTGCTGGATGCGGCATCTGAACTCCTGGTCACATTCCACCACCATATCATCAGAATCACCATTCCAGGATATGAGCTGTTTCTTTATTTTATTTCGCACTCTGATAGGAAAATCAGAACCATCAATCTCAAATATTCCAAGGATCTCATCAACGGGATAACTATAGAATATTGAAGCTTCATCATAGAACTGTTTATTAAGTGTAAAATGATCTGTATTGCATCTCTTTACATATGGATGACCAAAGTATTTCTCTGCTGCATCAGCACTTATCTTTTCTTTAGTTTTTTCTCCATCTTCAAGTTTTCTTTTTAATTCATATATTCTATGATATCCGACTTTTTCGGGATCAAGACCACAGGATTCAAGCTGATTTTCAATGGACACAGAAGGATATTCTTTATAGGCTTTATTAATGAACTCAGAACTAAATGTAATTCCTCTACGTCCTTTGACGAATACCCCGGAGTCAACTAGAAATGAATTATCATATAATTCAACTGAATATATACTCTGTCCAAATCCCTTATTTTTTCCGTTAGTAGGACGACCATAGCGCTTAAAGTTAATGTTGATGTTATTTATTATAATTTTCCCTAACATCGAACAATCAAAGCCGTATGATTTAAGTGTTTCTCTTATCTGTAAGGTAGATGGCTGCTTAATCCATTCATCATATAAGATGCATCTGAATTCATGTGTTAATACAAGTCTGTCTTGTCTTATGGCTTTGACATAGGGTGATTTAGATAATAACTCAATTTCTTCATTAGTGAACTTTTTTGGCATAGCATAATTTCAACAACGAAACGAAAAAAAGATACCCACAAGGTGGGTATCACAACTGTCAGGTTGTTGTCCTCCTTATGGGTACCATTTTACATAGCGTATGGTTTTCTTTATAATAAAAAAGTCAAATGGCTAAAACCATTTGACTTTTTTTTCTGTTCCGTTTTTTATTCTTATAATATTTGCACGATGTCTATAGACAATAAGTGCAACAACACATATATTAGTAATGATTCCAGTTGTAGAATATCCAATAAATGGTGAAGCAATAAGTACAGCTGTTGCACCAAGGATACTCGATAAAGATACATACTTAGTTGTCTTTAATGTAATTAAGAATACCGCAACTGCGATAATAAAACCATATATATTAGTCATTAATGTATAGGCGATTGCACTTGATACAGCCTTACCACCCTGGAAATTCGCAAAGATAGGATAACAATGACCAATCATACAGAATAGCGCACATGGATAGATAATATTTGCTGAAATACCAGATACTTTCGCAATCCATCCTGTTAGTAAGATGGTAATGATACATTTTGTTGCATCAAGTAAAATAACTGCCATTCCGGCTTTTTTGCCTAGCACTCTTCCTGCATTGGTACCACCTAGATTATGTGATCCATATTGACGAACATCAGTATTATAAAACACTTTACCAATGACTAATGCAAAAGGTATTGAACCATATAGATAACTTATTAATAAACAGATGATTATAATTAAATATTTCATCGACTCACCTCACAAAAAATCATTATACATAAATACTACAAAAAATCAAACTTTCCTATAAATTCCTTTTTGTGTTATACTAGTCAAGTTGAGGAGGTATGCTCATGTCAAATGCACATTATGATGAATCTGATATTCAAATCTTAAAAGGTCTAGAAGCCGTTAGAAAAAGACCAGGAATGTACATCGGTTCAACTGATTCTCGTGGTTTACATCACCTTGTATGGGAAATCGTTGATAACTCTATTGATGAAGCTATTGCTGGTTATGGTAAGAAAATTACAGTTACATTACATAAAGACAACAGCGTAACGGTCGAAGATGAAGGCCGTGGTATGCCAACAGGTATTAATAAAGAAACAGGAAAGCCAACAACAGAAGTTATCTTAACAGTATTACATGCTGGTGGTAAGTTCTCAGAAGATGGTGGTTATAAGACTTCAGGAGGACTACATGGTGTAGGTTCTTCTGTCGTTAATGCCCTCAGTGAATTTTTAGAGGTCACTGTCCATCGTGATGGTGTCATTCATACACAGCGCTTTGAAAAGGGTGCTACAAAAATTGGAAAGTTAAAGAAAGTAGGGAAAACAAATAAGACAGGTACAATTATTCATTTCAAACCTGATGCTTCTATTTTCTCTACCACAACATTTAGTTTCCAGACAATTAGTGAAAGACTACGTGAAGATGCATTCTTATTGAAGGGAATGACAATAGAACTTATTGATGAACGTACTGATAAAGATGAAACATATCAGTATGAGAAAGGCTTGGAAGAATTTATTGACTGGATCAATAATGATAAGGAAGCTGTATCACCTATTATCTCTTTTGATGATACAAATAACGAAATAGAAGTAGAGATTGCGATGCAGTTTACACAAAGCTATCAAGAGAATATTATTTCTTTTGTTAATTTAGTACGTACTGGAGATGGAGGTACACATGAAGTAGGATTCCGTTCTGGTTTGACTAAGGTATTTAATGAATATGCGAGAAAATATGCCTTATTAAAGGCAAAGGATAAGAATCTTGAAGGCAGCGATGTACGTGAAGGATTGAATGCGATTATTTCTGTTAAGATTCCAGAAAAATATCTTCAGTTTGAAGGACAGACCAAATCTAAGCTTGGTTCACCTATTGCCCGTAATATTCTAGAGAATGTTACTTTTGAACGTATTACTTATTTCTTGGAAGAAAATAAAGATATTGCAGAAAAGCTGATTGAAAAGATGATCAAAGCAGCAAATGCAAGACAGGCAGCACGTAAGGCTAAGGAACAGGCAAGAAAAGGTAAAAATAACCGTGAGGCGAAATTCCTCAGTGGTAAATTGGCCCCTGCACAGTCTAAGAACAAGCGTAAGAATGAATTATATCTTGTCGAGGGTGATTCTGCCGGTGGTAGTGCAAAACAGGGAAGAGACCGTAAATTCCAGGCTATTCTTCCACTTCGTGGTAAAGTTATCAATACAGAAAAAGCCACACAGGCAGATATTTTAAAGAACGAAGAAATCAGCACAATGATTAATACAATTAATGCGGGTGTAGGTGCCGATTTTAATGCGGATGATAGTGCTTATGATAAGATTATCATCATGACCGATGCGGATACTGATGGAGCACATATCCAGATCTTGTTGCTTACATTCTTCTATCGTTATATGCGTGATTTGATCAAAGCTGGTAAAGTTTATATCGCTATGCCACCTCTTTATAAAGTTTCTAAGAAATCCGGCAAGAAAGACAACGTCATCTATTGCTGGGATGAAAAGGATTTAGAAGCCGCACGTAAGAAGATGGGAAGAGGCTACGATGTACAGCGTTACAAAGGTCTTGGTGAAATGAATGCTGAACAGTTATGGGAAACAACTATGAATCCTGAAACACGTACACTCATTCAGGTTACTATTGATGATGCAGCAATTGTAGAAAGAAGTGTTTCTGTATTAATGGGTGATAAAGTACAGCCTAGACGTGAATGGATTGAAAACAATGTACAATTCTCATTAGAAGATAGCTTCTTTATGGAAGGATAGGTGATCAAACATGACAGAAAAAAATATTATTATGTCCTTAGAGGATATCATGGGTGACCGCTTTGGACGTTATTCTAAATATATTATCCAGGATCGTGCATTACCTGATGTAAGAGATGGATTAAAGCCAGTACAAAGAAGAATTCTATATGCTATGTGGAAAGAAGGAAATCTTCCTAACAAGCCATATCGTAAGTCAGCTAAGACGGTCGGTACTGTTATTGGTAATTATCATCCTCATGGAGATTCTTCTGTTTATGAAGCAATGGTTCGTTTATCACAGGATTGGAAGATGCGTATGCCTTTAGTAGATATGCAAGGTAATAACGGATCTATTGATAATGACCCAGCTGCTGCCATGCGTTATACTGAAGCACGTCTCGCACCTATTGCACTTGATCTCATTAAGGATATTGATAAAGAAACAGTGCCGATGGCACTCAACTTCGATGATACTGAATATGAACCAACTGTATTTCCTGCAAAATATCCGAACTTATTAGTTAATGGAGCTACAGGAATCTCAGCTGGTTATGCCACTGATATTCCTCCTCATAATTTAGAGGAAGTGATTGATGCTACTATTTACCGTATTAAGCATCCTCATTGTTCATTTGATGAACTTCATCAATTCATTAAAGGGCCTGATTTCCCTACTGGAGCGATTGTTGAAGGGGCCAGCGATATTGCGACTGCCTTAAGAACTGGTCGCGGTAAAGTTGTTGTTCGTTCACGTTATAAAATTGTAGAACAGAAGAATATCAATCAGATTCTTATTACAGAAATCCCTTATGAAGTCAATAAGGCTGAACTTGTAAGAAAGATGGCTGAGATTCAGTTTAATCGTGATATTGATGGAATTATTGAAGTCAGAGATGAATCTGACCGTAATGGATTATGTATTGCAGTTGATTTAAAGAAGGATGTTGATGCAAGAAATACATTGAACTACTTCTTTAAAAATACAGATTTACAGAAGAACTATAACTATAATATGACTGCAATCAAGGATAAGCGTCCAGTATTAATGGGTATTGAAGATATTCTTGATGGCTATATCAAACATGAATGTGAAGTCGTTACTAAGCGTTCTATTTTTGATCTCAATAAAGCACAGGAACGTGAGCATATTGTAGAAGGGCTTATCAAGGCTATTTCTATTCTTGACGAAGTAGTCAAGACAATTAGAGCGTCTAAGGATAAGGCGGATGCAAAAGTGAATTTAATGAATGCTTTTGGCTTCACTGAAAGACAGGCAGAAGCAATTGTTACTTTACAGCTTTATCGTTTGACAAATACTGATATTGTATCCTTAGAAAATGAACAGAAAGAATTACAGGCTCTCATTGAAAGTTTAAATGCGATTTTAACTAGTGAAAAAGTATTAAGAAAAGTAATTATAGATGAGTTAAAAGGGGTTAAGAAGAAATATCCAACACCTCGTTTGACTGAAATTAAAGATGAAATCATGGATACGTCTGTGAACCAGCAGGCAATGATCATTTCTGAAGATGTTTATGTATCTATTACACGTGATGGCTACTTCAAGAAGATTTCTACACGTTCTTATAAAGCCTCTGATGAGAATACATTTGGGAAAAAAGATACTGATATGCTTGTTGACTTATTTGAAGCCAATACATTGGATGTCATTCTTTCATTCACAAATAAAGGAAACTATTGTTTCGTGCCTGTTTATAAGTTAGAAGACTTCAAGTGGAAGGATCTAGGTAAACATCTAAGTTATTTAATTAAATTAGGTAATGATGAGAAGATTATTGGTAATATTCTTGTTAAATCATTCGATTTAGACCAATATGTTGTCTTATCAAGCAAGAATGGACAAATTAAACGTGTAAGTATTAAGGACTTTAATGTCAGCCGTTTCTCTAAGCCATTAAAGTGTATGAATTTAAAGGATAATGATGAACTTATCAGTGTTGATATAAGTGATGGAACAAAGGGTATTATTACTGTCACTAAAGCAGGATATGGTACTTTATATAGTGAAGATGAAATATCTATATTAGGTGTAAAAGCAGGTGGCGTAAAAGGCATCAATATGCGTGATGACGAGGTTGCCTTTATGAGTGTCTTTGATCCTTCAATCGCTTCGTCTTTATTACTTGTTTTGAATCCTGCCCATTTTAAACGTATTCATATAAGTGACATTCCAGCATGTCATCGTGCAACTAAAGGAACATTGTTATTTAAATCATTAAAGACAAAACCAACTAAGATTTTTACTGGATTTATCTGTAATCCACAGGATGAATTTACTATTAAGAGTGGTACAGAAACAATGAAGCTTGTATCTAAAGATATCAGCTTTGGTGCACTAAGCGCTAAGGCCAACACTTTAAAACAATGCCCATTTGATTTTATTGATGATGTACATCTCACACGCTCTATGGTGATTAAAGAACATGCAAAAAAGAAAATAGAGGAAAATAAAGTAGATCTCACAATTAAAGATCCAAATCTATTTGATGAGATGGAAGGGAATCCTGATACAGAGTTTGAATTTATTTCAATGGATGATTATCTTGATGAAAAGTAGTAAATATCCTTTCTACCTCTATGTAATTGAATAAAAATAGTGTAAAATGACCTAAGAAAAGGAAGGTATATATGACAGAAATAAGATGTTATGGATGTGGCGCCATCATTCAAAGCGCTGATACTAAAAAGCCTGGCTATGTGCCAGAGTCTGCTTTAAGCAAAGAAAAGATTCTTTGTCAAAGATGTTATAAATTAATGCATTATCATCAGAAAATGGAGTCTCATTTAACTAAAGATGATTTCTTACGTGTTTTACAGACTGTGGGAGAAAAAGATTGTTTAGTTGTTTATATCATTGACTTATTTGACTTTAATGGTTCACTTGTACCTGGTCTTATGCGTCATATTGGATATAATGATGTACTTGTGCTGGCAAATAAAAGAGACATCTTACCTAAGTCTTTAAAGGAACATCGCCTTAATACATGGGTAAGAAGACAATTCAAGGAATATGGAATCAAGCCTCTTGATGTTGTTGTAACAAGCGGCAAGAAGAATATGAACTTTGATGAAATCTTCGACAAGATTGATGAATATCGTCATGGCCGTGACGTTTATGTCGTAGGTATCACAAATGTTGGTAAGTCTACATTTATCAACCGTATGCTGAAGAACTATTCAGATACGACTAATCTTATTACTACAAGTGAATTCCCTGGTACGACACTTGACTTAATCAAGATTCCTCTTGATGATCATTCATCTTTATATGATACTCCAGGTATCTTGAATGAACATCAGTACACATCCATTGTGGATGAGAAAGATTTAGCTTATATCATGCCTCAGGGAGAAGTAAGACCTATGTCTTTTCAGTTGAATTCTGATCAGTCAATCTTCTTCAGCGGTTTTGCGAGAATTGATTATACAAAAGGAAATAAAGGAAACTTTATCTGCTACTTCTCGAGAAATATGCAGATTCATCGTACAAAGACTGAAAAAGCAGATGAATTGTTTAATAGACATAAACAGTTACAGGTTTATGGACCTGCTTCATCAATGAAGGAAATGAAAGCTTATGAATTCACTTTACCAGAAGAAAAGCGTGATATTGTGATTTCAGGTTTAGGATTTGTTTGTATTCATGCACCTAAAGGTAAGATTAAGGTTTATGTACCTGAAGGTATTGATGTATTTATGAGAGAAAGTTTAATTTAGAGGATAAATGAATGTTAAATAGTAAACAGAAGAAATTTTTAAGAAGTGAAGCACATAGCTTAAAGCCAATCTTCCAGGTTGGTAAAGATGGTGTCGGTGAAAAACAGATCAACAGCATCAATGATGCCTTAAAAGCAAAAGAACTTATTAAAGTTAAATTATTAGATACATGCCCTGAAACAGTGAATGAAGTGGCTTTAGAAATCTCAATGGGTACTAAAGCAGATGTTGTTCATATTATTGGACATACAATCATCTTCTTTAAATCAAGTGAAAAAGGAATTTATAAAATATAATGAAGATTGGTTTACTTGGTGGTAGTTTTGATCCTATCCATAAAGGGCATATAGAGATTGCAAGCGAAGCAATTACTTCGCTTTCTCTTGATTCATTTTACTTCATTCCTACTAAAAACAACCCTTGGAAGGATAATCAGAATGCCCCTGGCGCAAGTCGTAAAGAAATGATAGAGATTGCGATTCACCAGGATCCAAAAATGAAAGTATGTACTATTGAACTTGATTCTTTAAGTAATGAGAAGAATTATACAATTGATACAATTCATGCATTAAAGAAGATGTACCCTGATGATACATTGTATTATTTAATGGGTATGGATCAGGCAATGGCTTTTGAAAAATGGAAAAATGCGGAAGATATTTCAAAATTAGTCCAGCTTGTTGCATTTAATAGAGGTGGTTATCCTACAACTCATCCTAATTTAGAGACATATCACTTTATTAAGATGGATAATGTAGAAATCACAGCATCTAGCACAGAAATTAAAGAAGGGGCATTAGATATGCTCGATAAAGATGTACTTAGATATATCTCTCAAAATGGCCTTTATCTTGAAACTATGATTAGAAATAGAATGAAAGAAAAACGCTATAAACATACTCTAAGTGTCGCTTCTCTAACGAGAGATTTTTGTGAAAGCAATGGCATCGATCCTCTCAAGGGCTATATTGCCGGCATGATGCATGATGTTGCAAAAGAAATGCCTCATGATCAGGCTAAAAAACTGATGAAGAAGTATTATGCTTCTCATTTAGATCAGCCTGAACCTATCTGGCATCAATGGCTCTCACGTTATGTATGTGAGAATGAATTTCTTATAAGTGATGAAGAAATCTTAAAAGCAATTGAAGATCATACAACAGCTTCTACATCCATGAGTCTTCTTGGTATGTGCTTATATTGTGCTGATAAGTTGGATCCTTTAAGAGGATATGATTCATCAGAACAGATTACTTTATGTAAGCATGATATTGAAGCAGGATTTAGAAACTGTCTGACTGATTTTTATGAATTTTCAACAAAGAAGCATCGACCAATCGACCCATGTTTCTTTGAGGTTTATGATAAATATGTAAAAGGAGTTAATAATGACTAAAGTAGAATGTATTGTGAAAGCAATGGACGATAAATTAGCCCAGGATATTGTGGCAATCAATATGGAGAACGCCTCTCCTTTATATGACACATTTATTTTATGTACTGCATCTAATAAACGTTTATTAAATGCAATTCAGGATAATGTTGTTGATCAATGTGAAATGAATGGTTTTGAAATTAAAAGCATAGAAGGCCGTGGCAATGCGGAATGGATCCTTATCGATGCAGGAGATGTGATTTGTCATATCTTCTCTGAAGAAGCACGTAAAGAATATAATTTAGAAAAATTATGGAGCGATATGCCTACTATTGATATCAAGGAGTATCTTGCATAATGGCTGCCTATAAAGAGTTTTCTTATTATTATGATTCTTTAATGGACCCAGACTTCTATTCAGATTATTTAAAATTCATTCATGAACATGCTGATCTTAAAACAGTATTAGAACTTGGATGCGGAACAGGCTTGACTGCTATTGAACTCGCAAAAGAAGGGCATCAGGTTCTAGCCACTGATTTATCTGAAGATATGGTAAACATCACAGCCTTAAAAGCAAAAGATGAAGGTGTTGAACTTTTAACTGAAACAATCGATATGTGTGATTTTGCACTCTCTCAGCCTGTCGATACTATCCTTTGTTTAACTGATGCTATCAACTATGTTTTAAGTAAGAAAAAGGTACAGGATGTCTTCAATAACGTTTATGAAGGATTGAAATACAATGGTACTTTCATCTTTGATGTCAACAGCCTTTATAAATGCAATGTGATCTTAGATGATTATCATGAAAAAAATGAGAATGAAGATTTCTTCTTCTCATGGGATGTGGAAAGTGACCACAAGGGTGGGATTACGCATCATATTATTATTGATGAAGACGGTCATCATGTTGATGAAACACATCATCAAAAAACTCTTCCTGTTGAAGAATATGTCAAAATGCTTAAAAAAGCAGGCTTTAAGTCTATTGTTTATTATAGTGATTTTGATGAATACCAGGAAGAGTGTGAACGCATTATATTTGTAGTAAAGAAAGTGAGGGATTAACATGTTAGGTATTATTGGAGCAATGGAAGAAGAAGTGAATGAAATTCTTGCGTTGATGAAAGTTGAAAACGAATACAAAGAATGTAATTATCATTTTTATGAAGGCTTCTTAGGAAAAAAAGAAGTTGTTGTCGTACAGGGTGGTATCGGTAAAGTCAATGCCGCTATTTCAGCCACTCTTTTATTAAAGAACTTTGATATTGATCATGTAATCAATGTTGGTTCTGCCGGTGGACTTGATTTAAAAGAAAATGTTGGTGACGTCATCATTAGTGAAAAGGTTGTTCATCATGATGTAGATGTCACTGCTTTTGGACGTCCTTACGGACAGATTCCTGATATGCCTCTTTACTATGAAGCAGATCCTACTCTTATATCTTATGCAAAAGAAATATTTGAACATAATGGCTTAACTGTATACAGTGGTCTTATTGTATCTGGTGATCAGTTTGTTGCAAGAAAAGACCAGGTAGATGCAATTAAAGAACACTTCCCTGATGCATTGTGCTCAGAAATGGAAGCTGCAACAGTAGCTCAGGTATGTACAGTCTTTAATAAACCATTTATTATTGCACGTGGATTAAGTGATATTTTTGATAAAGGCAGCAGTTCTATCCAGTTTGATCAGTATCTTAAGGAAGCTGCAAAGTCATCAGCACATATGTGCTATGATCTAGCTCAGAAGCTCATATAAAATGAATAGAATTGAATTATTGGCCCCTGCAGGTGATTTTGAGTCTCTGCAGGGCGCTATTGCGAATGGCGCTAATGCGATTTATCTTGGAACAACTGCCTTTTCAGCACGTGCCTTTGCAAAGAATTTTAGCTTAGAAGAACTCAATCAAGCTGTACAATATGCTCATTTAAGAAATGTTAGAATATTTGTGACTGTTAATACATTATATCAAGATGATGAAATGAAGGATGTTTTATCATTAATTGATAGTTTATATGATTTACAGATTGATGCATTACTTATCCAGGATATTGGCTTATTAAAGCTTGTACATGAAAGATATCCAGATATGGAACTTCATACTTCTACTCAGATGAGTATCATGTCACTTGAAGCATTACGCTATTTTGAAGAATTAGGCGTCAAGAGAGTTGTTCTTGCAAGAGAAAATACAATTGATGAAATCAAATACATCTGTTCTCATACAGATTTAGAGATTGAAGTATTTGCGCATGGTGCCTTATGTGTAGGCTATTCTGGACAATGTTTGATGTCTAGTATGATTGGTAGAAGAAGCGGTAATAGAGGAGCCTGTGCACAACCATGTCGTTTACCTTATAGTTTGGAAGAAGATGGAAAAATCATTAATACAAGCTATTTAATGTCTACTATGGATCTGTGTACCTCTGATCATATTAATGAGTATATTGAAGCAGGTGTCGCTTCTTTAAAAATAGAAGGGCGTATGAAGCGTCCTGAATATGTCGCTGCAGTCACTCAAGTGTATTCTAAAGCCATTAAGCATTATTATGATGGTACACCTAATTATACAAAAGAGAACTTCAATGATATGAAACAGATGTTTAATCGTCATTATACATCTGGTTATCCATTTAAAGACAACAAGATTGTAGATGAGACTTTTTCAGGCAATCAAGGTGTTTTTCTAGGTTATGTCAAAGGATATGACTATCATAGTAAACGCGTCTCTATTGCCCTGAAAAATGATTTAACACAAGGGGATTCTATTGTCTTTACTGAAATAGATAAAGGAAGACCTGTCAATAAGATCTATTATCAGAATAAACTGATTAATAAAGCAGAAGCAGGAATGAATGTCCAGATTGAATTTGATGATGTAGTAAAGAGTGGTACTGTCAATAAGACAATTAGTGTAGATACTATTAACCGCATGCAGAAAACATATCAGCAAGAGAAGAAATATCGCATGATTGATATGTATTTTAAAGCATCTCTTAATAAGCCATGTTCTCTTATCGTAAAGTGTGATGGAGAAGAGATTACTGTAGTTAGTGAACAGATTATTGAAGCCGCCTCTAAACGTGCAGCAACTAAAGAGAATATTACTGACCATTTAAATAAGCTGGGTCATACTGTATATGAAGCAAATTCTATTGATGTTTCTTTAGATGATTCATTATTTATACCTATCACTATTGTCAATAATATGCGTCGTGAGGCACTTTCTAAGCTCGATGAATTATTTTCCTTTAAGAAGTTACATAAAGCTCCTATAAAGGAAATTCAGCCTCTTAAAGTTATTCCACAGGTTGCATCAGAATATCATGTAGTAGTTTCTAATGTAAAACAGTTAGAAATTGCTCTTAAATATTATGATTATGTATATTATTACTATGACGACCATTTAAAAGAAGCATTAGCTTGCTTTAATGAATATGATAAAGTACCTAATCTTTATCTGCCTCGTATTATGCATGATAAGGATATAGCTGAAGTCATTCACAATCCATTATTGAAAGAATTCAATACTCTAATTGTCAATGACTTTGGTAGTTATAGATTATTAAAAGATCATCCTCTTATTATTGGTCAAGGATTTAATATTTATAACCATTATGATGCTTATGCATTTAAAGAACCTGTTATTGCATCATTTGAATGTACAAGAAAACAGATCAGACAGATGAAGGATTACAATGCCGATCTAATTTTACCTATTTATGGTAAAACAGAGAATATGATTAGTGAACATTGTGTTATTTCACAATCTTATTTTCATAAAAAAGTACCTCATTGTGGTATGTGTAAAAAGCATAGCTATAAGATTGTAGATAGAAAAGGAGTATCTTTTGAAATTTTTACAGACTCATCATGTCGTAATCATATTCTTCATAATGAGCCAATCTATGTTGAAAATCATCAATCTATGAACATTTCATATTTTATTATGATGACTACAGAAACAGGAAATGAGACTGTAACCGTTTTAGAAGACATTAAAAAACGTACTTCTAAAGGGAAAAAAAGTGATTTAAAACAGTCTTATGTAGTAGGATATTTCAAATAACATTTTAGATAAAATCTATATTTTTGCTAAAGTGAAAAGTTAAATTCCACTTTAAAACAGA